>JAESFT010000209.1_pt1 | contig 60774 bp, 58 predicted proteins | sample 9269451 | NCBI WGS metagenome assembly JAESFT01 (sample SAMN14502557, study PRJNA617106) | algae metagenome | isolation source: Scytonema hyalinum WJT4-NPBG1 and co-occurring heterotrophs from well... | place: USA: Mojave Desert, Joshua Tree National Park, California | collected 2006-05-25
ATTGACCGTGCCTACCAGATATCGCGTCTGGGAAACCAAAACTAAAAAGCGGAACATGGCGGATGGGTGCCCCATGTGTAGCAACAGTTTAGAATCCCCGTCCATTTATGGCGGGGAGAGGTCAAACTAAATTAATTTCATTAAAAAACTATACTTCAGCCAATACCCAAGCGGAAATCAATTAAGTCTGCCCACTCTGGAAAATCAATGAGTGGATTGCGATTACCTTGCTTTTGGGAACTGGCGATCGCCATATTTCTGTGTTTTTCATGCTCAGTCACTGGATGTTTCTTATGCCAATCAAGTAATATTTCTAGGTTTTCTGGTTTATACTCTTGATTAGAATTATTAATCAAACCAGGGTAACGTAGCAAAAAGTAAAGAGTTGCCCGCGCTGCTTCCCCTTTACCAAAACCTGGTTCAAACTTTTTACCTTCTGATTTCCCACAATTGTTGCGGATTGCTTCTTCAAAGTCAGGAAAATCAGTGAACGGACTATTGCTCCGGAAGGAATTACATTGTGTTTCGCACGCAAATAAATGGTGCAAATCGCCTCTCATAGGCGAAGCTTTGTCAAACCATGATTGTGGGACAACATGCTCACAGTTGAAAGGTAAATTTGCTTCAAGGACATCTACATTTTCTATGAGTTTTGCTGTGGTGAGTGACTCTCTCAGCATGATTTCTTGCAAACGAGATGCCCGCATTTTTTCTATCTGCAAGTCCTCTTGGATAATTTGCTCTGGTGTGAACTCAAGTTGCGAGTAAATACTTCTGAGCTTTAAATCCGGTTGCACATCTACCCAAGGATATAAATGTTGTTTTGGGTCATAGGATAATTGTTTTTTATGGGTTGCCTTCAGCAACTGACTCAGGCGGTTATACAATTTAGACTTGTTTAAAGAATTGAGTTCTGAGAGGATTTCACTGTAGTATTGATCGCGATCGCGCTTATCTTCAGCTTCATCATAGTAAGAAATCTCTCCTTGGCGCAGCCGTTCTAACTGTTTCAATTCTGCCTGCAATTCAGGGTAGCCCTTAATATCTGGTAGCTCAACATCAGGTGGCTGAGTTTTGGTAATTTGTGAATCTGGAGTTTGGTTCACTGTTACCGAAGGAAGTTCAGCAGATGAAGCGATTGATGCTTGTCCAAAACTCACACTGACTTGAAGAGGAATCGTCCAGGTAACAATACCGTTATTTATGTTATTATTCATCGTTTGCTTGCCATTAATAGTAGGTATGATAGGCTTTAGCGGTTGACTTTCATCAAACAAGCTAGACCGCAAATTGCGTTGAATCTGAGATAGATTTTGCTGGTTTTTAATGTCTTCAACGATTCGACTGACACGAACTCCTTCATTAGCTATCCAAGCAATGCGGTCTTCTCCCATTGCTGGAGTCCAGACACTTCCGTCAATCGTTAAGTAGTTACCTTGCTCATCCATTTTGGGAACTCCGGAATGATGCAGTCCCACAACTTCCCACTGATCATTAAAAACAGGAGAACCGGAAGATCCCGCTGCTGTGTCAGTTTGATAATGCAGGAAATCATCTAACAAATCGACTAATTGATTTTCCCTAAGTGCGACTTGCTTCGGTTCCCCTCCTGGATGTTGAATAATATTAAGGTATTCCCCTAATATGACTTTGCCTTGCTCTTCAATCAAAGGATTCCAGCCGAAGTCACTTAACGGAACACCATCTAATTTTTCCTTAACAGCAACTACACTATAGTCAAGCTGTTTATTAGTAATAAAAAAAGTGATGGGATCTAATTCATAAGCAGAGGACTGCAACATCTGTCCATCTGTGCTGCTTTGATAATTAAATTCTGCCAAAGCTGACGTAGCCTCTTCTACCGAAGACAGAACATGATTGTTAGTCAGTAGCAGATGAGGAGAAACCATGCAGCCAGTTCCGTATCCTATCACTTTCCCACTACGGCTGCGTAAAATAATGCGACAGATAGACCGCGATACCCGCAACCCGTATTCTAAGTAAGAAATACTCATTAAATCTCTTTGACCAAGGATACGCTCTTGGACAATGCGATTAAACTCCTCGCTAGATAAATTATCTATGGAGATTTTGGTAGCTGACAATATTGAAGTCGCTACTGGATTACGAGCAATTCTCTCCAAACGTCTGCTCACACGTTCAGGTGTGTCTACATTGAGAACCGAACCAGCTGAAAGTTTACGAAAGTTGCGATCGCGAGATGCGGAACGTGTTTGATATCGTTCTATGGTTTCTTGAATGATCTGCTGAGGAAGAACCATTGAGAAATCCTTAAGTACAAACGTTTATAAATTCCTAGCGTTATCTGTGCCGGAAACAAAAGTTGGCAATAAGCGCTCTTTGCTCTTACTACAAGCAACTCTCGAATCTTTACGGACTTATGCACTCCTGTACTTAGTTCAGTGACTTTTGACAATCTTAGGACTTACGCAAAATAAACGTTTTGTGGGGGTAATTCATGAATTATCCCTATGTGAATTTGTTGTTTCGGGCATTTTCTGCGTAAGCCCTGAATCTCTTTCACATTATCATTTCTTGAACTTAAATTTGATTTAGAAAGCTAATCTTTTGACTTCCTTCCAACACAAGATTAGCTATTTTTCTCCAAGGTTAAGAGTAAGTAAAGCCGAATTTAACCTTAGTTTTACTCTTTTTTCCTTGTAGGTATTCTTCGGGGGCGAAATAGGGCAATACGGTTCAGTAAGGATTTTTGGTGGGATTTGCGTTCTCTGTAAAGACGAGAGGTGGCGCGTCTCTACATTGTCGTCGTGATAAGGGTTCTGGTCTTATCACCAAGCGTATTGATGCATAGGGTAGGTTAAAACAAAGTAACGCACCATTAAAAATGGTACGTTACTAAAATTTAATGTTTAGTTTATAAATGACTTCTAATGCTACCGAACAAAAGTCCACTCTAAGGTTTTAATCGGTGCTGTTTGAAGCGCTTGTGTGAGTTCTTCGTTACTGTCAAATTTTAATTGCTCCAGGTAGGTTGCTTCCACATTGACAGTAAACTTTTTTTCTAGAAAGGGCCAGGGTTTTACTGTTACCCCATCACCAGACTCTATGACATCGTAACGAGTGCCGTCTGGCAGAGTCGCAATTTCTAAGGCACGTTCACCCGCAGGTAACACGTGGTTGCAGAGGATGAGTGAAAGGCGATCGCACCATTGAAAAAACTCATAAGCTTGCGCTGCTTCGTCTTTTGTAACGTTCAACTCATGACGCCATTTCTTTTGATGCTGGAGTTGTTCGTCTAAAAAGCTATCCAATTCGGGTGATTCTCCACGCTTACCCTCACTCAGAAAGCTGATGTGCATAGAAATCATCATTGCCACCCAGCGTCCCCGATATTGAGCATTTTGCGCGTGTTGCTGCAATTTGCCTAAATCAGTTTTCTTTTCTAGGGTAAAATCTAGCGGTGCGCCAGCTTCGGTGAGGTGATTGCCTTCCCATTCCTTTTCTAAATCGTCGTGATGGGAAATTGCCGCAATTGTCTCTAGCCAACGCAGCGGGCGTTTCTCTGGATGCCAATGTCCGGCTATTTGAGCAGCAAGTAAAGCGTGGGCGCGATGGTAAATAACTTCCCATCCTTTCTCATGTAAATTAGCAATCATGAATTAGGCTTAATGGCTTGTGTAATATCAATTTGCTCTTTCATCTTGCACTTATCCTAGGTGACAATTCATCCCTCAACAGCACGAAAAAAAACATCCTATGAATAGATTGACAGCCAAAGATTGGGTTGTGATCTCACAGCGACTGACTCCATACTTATTTTTGCTGCCGGCAATGGTTATCTTGGCATTAACCGTCTTTTGGCCGGCACTGCAAGCATTTTATCTCAGCTTTACCCGCTACGAATATGATTTGACGCAGATGCCGCAATGGGTAGGTTTTGCAAACTTCCAGCGCTTGTGGAAGGATTCAGTTTTTTGGCAAACCTTGGTTAACACTTTGCTGTACCTTGTGGGTGTCGTACCAATCTTAGTCATTGCTCCCTTGGCACTCGCAATTTTAGTCAATCAGAAACTGCGCTTAATGCACTGGTTTCGAGCTGCATACTACACGCCAGTAGTCATTTCAATGGTCGTTGCAGGGATTGCCTGGAAATGGCTGTACGCAGAAAATGGCTTACTCAATCAGTTGCTCAAGGGTATTTTCCCTGAAGGAATCCCCTGGCTCACGAGTCCCCGCTTTGCATTGTACAGCGTCATGGCTGTGACCATATGGAAAGGATTAGGCTACTACATGGTGATTTATTTAGCTGGGTTGCAATCCATCCCCACTGATATTTACGAAGCCGCAGCCATTGATGGATCAGACGGTGTTCGTAAGCATTGGGATATCACCGTACCTTTGATGAAACCATATATAGCTCTCGTTGGCGTAATTTCCGCTATTTCTGCCACCAAGGTGTTTGAAGAAGTTTACATTATGACCCAAGGCGGACCACGCAATAGCTCGAAAACAATTGTTTACTATTTATATGAACAAGCATTTACCAATTTAGAAATTAGCTATGCTTGCGCAATTGGGTTAGTGCTATTCCTAATCATTTTAGGGCTATCTGTTGTGCGATTAATGATTAATCAACAGGGCGGTGATAATATCACAGCGTAATAAGCTGAAAATCCTGTAATTTACATACCATATTTAAATGAAATTCTTGTGGGCTGGGCATCGTGCCATCCGTGTCAATAATTACGTTTAAACCTTTATTCGACGTTGGCTTTACCCCACCCCGGTTTTGTCTTGCGCCAAAACCGCCCCTCCCCAAGGCATCGGGGAGGGGATTAAGGGGAGCCAGCGCTGCAGGAGAGAAGTTGCAAGGAGGGTTTCCTCCTTTGCAAACTTCGGAAGGGTTTCCCTCCGGAGGCGACTGGCGTGTGGGGTAAATCAACGTGCGGTAAAACTTTAAGTGTTAAATTGACACCAATGGCATCCGGTTCCCCCAAATTGTGCAAATTAAAGGCACAACAGCTTAGAGCGTAGCGGGAACTGCATAAGTTAGCTTTGTCTGCAACTAATAATCAACAGCTTACAGAAAGATGAAACCACACCGTCGCCCCCTTAACACAGGAAAGGGGGTTTTTATTTTGCTCAGGCTGTGGGCGATCGCCCTCCTGACACTGCGCTTCACGCCATCGCTCTGCCAAGCTCAAAAATCGCCCAACTTTCACCTTATATTGAAAATTTTTCTAGCTCATGTACGCGTACCTGTGCAGGCGCGATCGCGCCTATACACGTGCGGATGGATATGTATACAGTTTATAACTTGATTTCTACCTTTGTAGATAATCATGCTTAACTGAAGTTACTGCAATCAAAGTGCTGGAGGGTGCAATGTTTAGGATGAGTACTTGTGGGGCTTGGTTCATACCAATTGCGACAGCTTTCTGGTGCAATTGCGCGATGGCTCAAATTACCCCAGACGCCACTCTACCGAATAATTCCATCATTAACATTAATGGCAAGACCTTTAACATCACAGGTGGAACAACTGCAGGCACTAATCTGTTCCACAGTTTCAAAGATTTTTCTGTTCCCAATGGTAGCGAAGCTTTCTTTAACAATAGCGTAGATATTCAAAACATCATTAGTCGAGTGACAGGTGGGTCGATATCTAATATTGATGGGTTGATTCGCACTTTAGGTACGGCTAACCTTTTTCTAATTAACCCTCAAGGAATTGTTTTTGGAGCGAATGCCAGATTGGATATTGGCGGTTCGTTTATTGCAAGTACAGCTAACAGTGTAAATTTTGCCGATGGTACTAAATTCAGTGCCACTCCATCACAAGACTTACCCCTGTTGACAATAACCGCACCTTTGGGGCTAAACATGGGCAGCAATCCAGGACCGATTGTGGTAAAAGGACCTGGGCACGACATTAATTATGAGGATATTATCAAGGCAGTTGAGCCTGAGTTCGCACAAGCCCGTCCCCCAGTTGATACTAGCTTTACGGGATTGCAAGTTAAAGAGGGGCAAACCTTAGGACTCGTGGGAGGCAATGTGTCCTTGGAAGGTGCCATTCTCAAGTCACCATCAGGACGGATTGAAATCGGCAGTGTTGGTAGCAATGGAACAGTGAGCTTCGTGCCAATACAACAAGGTTTGTTACTAGGTTATAACGCTCCCAGTTTTGGTGATATCCAATTTTCACAGAAAACATTCGTGAGTACCACAGGAGTAGGTGGTGGTCCGATTGCGATGACTGGTAGGAACATCAGTTTGACTGGGGAATCAATTGTACAATCTGATACCCTTGGCGACAGAAATGGGGGAGAAATTAGTGTTGTCGGCGAGAACATAGGTATCAATCGCTCCAACATCAGAGCGCACACTTACAGTTTGGGCAATGGCGGACAAGTTAAGCTCCTTGCCAGGAACATCACGATTGAGAATAAGAATGCCGTGACGACTCAATCATCCAGCACAGGTGATGGCGGACAAATCAACCTGGTTGCCGACAACATCACGTTTAACGATACTGGCATGGGAAGTGGCGCATGGGGTACAGGTAAGGGCGGACAAGTTAACCTGGTTGCCAACAACAACATCACGATGAAGAATTTCACTTTCGTGGTCACTGAAGCATGGGACACGGCTGATGCTGGAAACATTAACATCAGCGCAAATTCTTTTTCTTTGCTAGAAACTTCGGGTCTGGTTACCAAGACCGAGCGAAATAGCACAGGAAAAGCTGGAGATATCAACGTTCAAGTCGCGGGTCCTATGGTGTTAAAGGATAGCGCTATACTCAGCGATACCGTCACGGATAACGCTGGAAAAGTTAACATCAGCGCAAATTCTTTACAAACTGATAACTCAGCAATATTTAGCCGTACAAAAAAGCCAGGTAAGGTTGGAGAAATCAACATTCAAGTTGTCGGCTCTTTGGAAGTACGAGGCACAGGTATAGGTACTAATACTTACGACGAAGGTAACGGTGGAAACATTAACATCAGCGCAAATTCTTTTTTCCTTGAAGGGTCAGGAATCGATACTTATACTGAGGAATATAACCAAGGGAACGCCGGAGACATCAACATTCGGGTCACCGATTCTTTTATCATAAAAGATTCAGGCATAGTAGCTGATGGTTTGAATAGTAACGCTGGAAACATCAACATCAGGGCAAATTCTTTGCAGTTTGAAGATGCAGGAGTGTTTAGCCGTTTGCAGAGCGACAGTTCTCAGATCAGGAGTGCTACGGGGGCAAATGCCACAGGGAACGCTGGAAACATCAATATTGTGGCAAATACCATTCAGCTTGATACTCAAAGTGAGATTAATGCAAACAGCGCAACGGGTCAGGGTGGAAATATTGGGTTAGAGATAGGAAACTTACTTTTGTTGCGTCGTGGGAGTTTCATCTCGACCAACGCAGGCACAGCACAGCAAAGTGGAGACGGCGGCAACATCACCATCAATGCTCCGTCGGGTTTCATCGTCGCCGTCAGGGGTGAAAATAGCGACATTACTGCTAATGCTTACACAGGTCAAGGTGGCAGAATCAATATTAACTCGTTAGGCATTTTTAACTTCACTCAACGTAGTCGAGAAGACTTGGTGCAGGAGTTGGGAACTGATAACCCAACTGAACTCGACACGCGAGAGTCACCAATTAACGACATCGCAGCATTTTCCTTAACTGACCCAACTTTAAGCGGTCAGGTCACTATCAATACACCGGATGTTGACCCCAGCAAAGGATTACTCGAACTACCCATAGTGTTAACAGATACATCAGCTCTCATAGCAGGCACTAGCTGTGGTGCTATTGCCAGCACAGATTCTGACACAGATAAAAGCCAATTTACTATCACCGGACGCGGTGGTTTGCCTCCCAGCCCCTACGAACCCCTCAGTTCTGATGTCCTGTGGTCAGACAATCGCATACCAAATATCGCATCCCAACAGCGCTCAGAAAAACCATCTACCAAACCACCATCTAAAGATCATGCAGTGAAGATTGTACCTGCAACGGGGTGGGTGTTTGACGGTAAGGGAAATGTTACCCTGATCTCCCATGCTTCTAATGCAAACTTGGGTTCTACTCCTGCTTGTCAAAACAAATGATTTTGACAGGGAAAAGAAGGGCGATCGCCCTCCTGACACTGCACTTGGGGCGATCGCTCTCTCAACCTCAAAAATCGCCCAACTTTCACCTTTCACCTTATATTGAAAAATTTTTCTAAATCATGTACGCGCATCTGTGTAGGCGATCGCTCACCTGACACTGCACTTCGGGCGATCGCCCTCCTTACACTGCACTCTCGTCCCTTTGGGGCACTGCACTTGGCGCGATCGCTCTGCCAAGGTCAAAAATCGCCACTTTCACCTTATATTTATTAAAAAATTTTTCTAGCTCATGTAAGCGCACCTGTATAGGCGATCGCCCTCCTGACACTGCACTCTCGTCCCTTTCTTTGGGGCACTGCACTTGGGGCGATCGCTCACCTGACACTGCACTTGGGGCGATCGCTCTGCCAAGGTCAAAAATCGCCACTTTCACCTTATATTTATTAAAAAATTTTTCTAGCTCATGTAAGCGCACCTGTATAGGCGATCGCCCTCCTGACACTGCACTCTCGTCCCTTTCTTTGGGGCACTGCACTTGGGGCGATCGCTCTGCCAAGGTCAAAAATCGCCCAACTTTCACCTTATATTGAAAAATTTTTCTAGCTCATGTAGGCGCACCTGTATAGGCGATCGCTCACCTGACACTGCACTTCACGCCATCGCTGTGCCAACCTCAAAAATCGCCCAACTTTCACCTTATATTGAAAAATTTTTCTGGATTATGTAAGCGCACTTGCGCAGGCGTGAGCGTGCATATGAGTGCGCATAGGCGCGTATACAGCTTATAAGCTGATTTCTACCGTTGTAGATAATCATGCTTAACTGAAGTTACTGCAATCAAAGTGCTGGAGGGTGCAATGTTTAGGATGAGTACTTGTGGGGCTTGGTTCATCGCAATTGCGACAACTTTCTGGACAAATTGTGCTTTGGCTCAAATTACCCCAGACGCCACTCTACCAAATAATTCCATCATCAACATAAATGGCAATACGTTCAATATCACTGGGGGAACACAAGCAGGCACTAATTTATTCCACAGCTTCCAACAGTTTTCTGTTCCCACTGGTGGCGGAGCTTTATTTAACAATACTGTTGACATTCAAAACATTATCAGTCGAGTGACGGGTGGGTCGATATCTAATATTGATGGGTTGATTCGCACCTTAGGTACAGCTAACCTGTTTTTGATAAATCCCAATGGAATTGTATTTGGACCGAATGCCAGATTGGATATTGGGGGTTCGTTTATTGCAAGTACAGCTAACAGTATAAATTTTGCCGATGGAACTAAATTCAGTGCCACTCCATCACAAGACTTACCCCTGTTGACAATAACCGCACCTTTAGGGTTAAACATGGGCAGCAATCCAGGACCAATTGAGGTACAAGGACCTGGACACGACATTAATTATGAGGATATTGCCAAGAAAGAGGATGTTGAGATCAGACAAGCCCGTCCCCCAGTTGACACTAGCTTGACGGGATTGCAAGTCAAAGAGGGGCAAACCCTAGCACTCGTGGGAGGTAATGTGTCAGTTGAGGGTGGCATTCTCAAGTCACCAGCAGGACGTATTGAAATCGGCAGTGTTGGCAGTAATGGAGTTGTGAGCCTCGCGCCAATACAACAAGGTTGGAAGTTGGGTTATGACGCTCCCAGTTTTGGTGATATCCAGTTTTCACAGAAAACATTCGTGAGTACCACAGGAGCAGGTGGTGGTGTCATTGCAGTTGCTGGTAAAAACATTAATCTGACTGAGCAGTCGATTGTACAAGCTGATACCCTTGGCGATAGAAATGGGGGAGAAATCAGCTTTGTCGGCGAGAACATAGGTATCAATGAGTCCAACATCAGAGCGAACACTTACAGCTCAGGAAATGGCGGACAAATTAACCTGGTTGCCAACAACATCAACATCACGTTTGAGAAAGATAATGCCGTGAGCACTCAAGCATCCAGCACGGGTGACGCTGGAAACATTAACCTGGTTGCTAACAACAACATCACGTTTGAGAATAGTGGCATGGAAACTGCGGCATGGGGCACCGGTAAGGGCGGACAAGTTAACCTGGTTGCCAACAACAACATTACGTTTGAAAATAACAGTGGCCTGGACACTAAAGCATGGGGCACGGGTGACGCTGGAAACATTAACATCAGCGCAAATTCTTTTTCTGTACAAAAAAGTTCGGGGTTCATTAGCAGTACGGAGCGAAATAGCACAGCAAAAGCTGGAGACATTAACATTCAGGTCGCCGACTCTATGGTGGTAAGCAGCTTTTCAGGTATAACTAGCGAGACCGTGACCGATAACGTTGGGAAAGTCAACATTAGTGCAAAGAATTTGCAGTTGTTTGACTTCTCAGGAATTAATAGCCGTACAGCAAAGCCAGGTAAGGTTGGAGAAATCAACATTCAGGTTGCCGACTCTTTGGAAGTCCGAAGCGCAGATATAAATACTGTTAGTTCTGGCAATGGTGACGCTGGAAACATTAACATCAGCGCAAATTCTTTTTTGCTTGAAGGAGGAATCAAAAGTTATGCGGAGGAATATAGAGGGAACGCTGGAGACATCAACATTAGGGTCGGCGATTCTTTTGTCATAAAAGATGCAGGTATAGAGAGCGATACTGTTAATGGTAATGCTGGAAACATCAGCATCAGTGCAAATTCTTTGCAGTTTCAAGATTCAGGAATGTTTAGCCGTGGGATAGATACAGGTAAAGCCGGAGACATCAACATTCAGGTTGCAGGTTCTTTTATAAGCAAAGGTACAGGTATAGTTACCGACATTTATGGCGTGGGTAACGGTGGGAAAATCAACATCAGTGCAAATGCTTTGCAGATGGACGGTTCTCAGTTCAACAGTATTACGGGGCAAAATGCCACAGGGAACGCTGGAGAAATTAACATTCAAGCAAACCGTATAGACTTGCAGAACCGTTCATCTGTAAATACTGTTGTATCTGGCAAGGGGAACGCTGGAAACATCAATATTGTGGCAGATAACATTCAGCTTGATACTGGAAGTGGGATTAATGCAAACACCACAACGGGTCAGGGTGGAAATATTGGATTAGAGATAGGAAACTTACTTTTGTTGCGTCGTGGGAGTTTCATCTCGACCAACGCAGACACAGCACAGCAAAGTGGAGACGGCGGCAACATCACCATCAATGCTCCGTCGGGCTTTATTCTTGCCGTCCCTAATGAAAACAGCGACATTACCGCCAATGCTTTCAATGGCACTGGTGGTAGAATCGACATCAACTCATTAGGCATTTTTAACTTCACTGAGCGTAGTCGAGAAGACTTGGTGCGCCAGTTGGGAACTGATAACCCAAATCTACTCAACACGGGACAGTTACCAACCAACGACATCACAGCAATTTCCCTAACCGACCCAACTTTAAGCGGTCAGGTCACTATCAATACACCGGATGTTGACCCAAGCAAAGGATTACTCGAACTACCCATAGTGTTAACAGATACATTAAACCTAATAGCAGGCACTGGTTGTGATGCTATTGCCAGCACAGATTCTGACACACAAAAAAGTAATTTTACTATCACCGGACGTGGCGGTTTACCTCCCAGCCCCTACGAACCCCTCAGTACTGATGTTATATGGTCAGATAATCGCATACCAAATATCGCACCCCAACAGCGCTCAGAAAAACCATCTACCAAACCAGCGACTGCATATGATGCGGTGAAGATAGTACCTGCGACGGGGTGGGTGTTCGACGGCAAGGGAAATGTTACCCTCATCTCCCATACTTCTAATGCAAACTTGGGTTCTACTCCTGCTTGTCAAAACAAATGATTTGGAGCGGAAAGGAGAGCGATCGCCGAAGGGGTTAGAAGCTGCAAATTACCTTTAATCACAGCACCCCACCCCACCCCAATGACTGGCTACGCCAAAGTTCCCCTCCTCGCTTGCGGTGAGTCCAGCGCTGCAGGCGGTGAGACCAGTGCTGAAGGAGGGTTTCCCTCCGCAGGCAACTGGCGAACCCGAAGGGGTTTCCCGCCGTAGGCGACTGGCGTAAGCGCTTTCCGCACGCCAAGGGCGAACGCGTAGCGTGCCGAAGGCATACCCGGAGGGGGAGGGGTTAGGGGTGGGGTTTTCCGGGTTTTGTGGGTAAATAAAAGTGCTAACAAACACCTCTTGAGTCATAAAACTTGCTGTGAACCCGCTTTTTGATAGCTTGAGGAGCCAACACACAAAGGTTTAGCTGACCGCAACACAGCGTCCAGCAACCCCGGAAAAAGCGCTTCCAAATCCTCTGTGCGCAACATATTAATGTGCTGTGTTCCTTCTTTGCGAGTCAAGACGACGCCTGACTCCCGCAAAATCTTGAAGTGATTGGACATGGTGGACTTGGCAATGGCAAAATCGAAGTCAGCACAGCAATGCTCTCCCTGAGTTGCCAACCGCCGCACAATTTCCAGCCGCACTGGATCACCTAAGGCATACAGCACTGCTGCTAAAGAAATATGTTTTCGGTCTGGATGATATAGCAGTCTCATACTTGCATTATCTCATTCAGTAGACTATATTTTAATTATTCGATAATATCGAATAAACGAACTAATAGGAGGGCAAGTATGTCATCCGTAGCAAATGTAACAGAATCTACGTTCAAGCAAGAAGTCCTTGAAAGTGAAGTTCCAGTGTTGGTAGACTTTTGGGCACCTTGGTGTGGACCTTGTCGTATGGTTGCTCCCGTGGTAGATGAGATTGCTATCGAATACACAGGACAGGTAAAAGTAGTCAAGTTAAACACAGATGAAAATCCTACTGTTGCCAGCCATTACGGGATTCGCAGCATTCCTACGCTCTTAGTCTTCAAGGGGGGTCGGCAAGTCGATACGGTGGTGGGTGCAGTGCCAAAAACTACCTTAAGCAAGACCTTAGCGCAGTATCTGTAGTTATAATTCGTAATTGATAATTGCTATTGTAATAAATCACTCAATTACGAATTAAGATTTGGACGGGTGTAGGGAATAGGGGGAAAAATACTCAGCCCATACCTCACACCTCACACCAAGTCTTAACAGATAAGCATCATGCGTAAATCCTATCATTTGCCGGAGTCAACGCAATGGACTTGAAATTGCATGGTAAATCTGCGCTGGTAAGTGGTTCAACTGCAGGTATTGGTTTTGCAATTGCCCGAGGACTTGCACAAGAGGGGGCGTCAGTTATTCTTACTGGACGTTCTGTTGAACGAGTGGAAGGGGCAATAGACAAAATTCAGCAAAGCTACCCAGAAGCAAAAGTTTCCGGTGTAGTTGCCGATCTGGCAAAAAAACAAGGAGCAGAGCAACTCTTTCAACAAGTTCCTAGTATTGATATTCTCATCAACAATCTTGGTGTTTTCGAGCCAAAAGCATTTTCCGACATCACCGATGAGGACTGGTTGGACATCTTTGAAGCTAACGTTCTCAGTGGAGTGCGCCTGAGTCGCCAATACCTGCCAAAGATGTTAGAGCAAGACTGGGGACGTATTATTTTTATCTCCAGTGAGTCCGGCATTCAAATTCCTGCGGATATGATTCACTATGGCATGACCAAAACGGCTCAGCTTGCAGTTGCCAGGGGTTTAGCAGAGTTGACCGTTGGGACTCAAGTCACAGTAAACTCTGTTCTTGCAGGACCCACTCGGTCAGAGAGCGTGGAAAGCTTTGTAGCAAAAATGGCAAAAGAGCGTGAGATCAGTCTCAGTGAAGTCGAAACTGACTTTTTCAAGAATATTCGTCCAACTTCCCTGCTCAAACGCTTTGCAACAATCGATGAGGTGGCAGCGATGGTTGTTTATCTATCCAGTCCCATAGCTTCAGCCACTAATGCTGCAGCTTTGCGGGCGGATGGCGGTGTTGTGCAGTCAGTTGTTTAACAGTTATTAGTTATCAGTTATCAGTTAGCAGTCATCAGTTTCATCTGCCTGCTTACTGATAACTTATGACTGATTGAACTGAGTTTGGTTCTCAACCAGGAATTTAAATTTTTGGCAAAACAAAATACACAATTTAGAGATTCAACTCATGAACACTAACATTAACTTACTCTCTCCCTACAAGTTAGGCCATTTAGAACTGCCCAACCGCATAGTGATGGCTCCCTTAACCCGTAATCGCGCGGGTGAGGGTAATGTACCACATCAACTTAATGCGACGTACTACGTCCAACGCGCCTCTGCAGGGCTGATTATTGCTGAAGCCACTCAGGTTTCTCCACAAGGTCAAGGGTATCCTTATACACCAGGAATTCACTCACAAGAACAAGTAGAGGGTTGGAAGTTAGTCACAGATGCAGTGCATCAGCACGGAGGGAGAATTTTCCTGCAACTATGGCACGTAGGACGCATCTCACACCCAGATTTCCAACCGAATGGTGAATTACCGCTAGCACCTTCTGCGATCGCACCCAAGGGTCAGGTAGTTACCTATGAAGGCATGAAACCATATGTGACTCCTCGTGCTTTGGAAACTTCCGAGATTCCCGAAATTATCGAACAATATCGCCAAGGGGCAGAAAATGCTCTGGCTGCAGGCTTTGATGGGGTGGAGATTCACGGAGCTAATGGTTATTTACTTGACCAATTCCTCCGAGATGGTACGAATCAGCGCACAGATAACTATGGCGGTTCCGTGGAAAATCGTGCCCGACTGCTTTTGGAAGTGACCGAGGCGGTTGTTGGTGTCTGGGGTGCAAAACGCGTAGGGGTACGCTTATCTCCCAGTGGAACATTTAACGATATGCAAGACTCGAATCCGCTAGCAACATTTGGTTACGCAGCCCAGGCGTTGAACCAGTTTGATTTAGCATATCTGCACATCTTTGAGGCGATAGAAGCAGACATTAGGCATGGCGGGACAGTGGTGCCAACCAGTCACATACGCGATCGCTATCACGGTACACTGATAGTCAATGGTGGATACACCCCTGAAAAAGGGGACGCAGTTTTAGCAAACGGAGAAGCAGAGTTAGTTGCCTTTGGCACACTGTTTATATCAAATCCCGATTTACCCCGACGTATAGCTCTCAATGCACCTCTGAATGAGGCAGATACGACAACCTTTTATGGCGGTGGGGAAAAAGGGTATACCGACTATCCTACAGTGGAAGAGCAACACCCTTCTCTCGTAGGGGCACACTAATTCGTAATTCATAATTACAAATTACGAATTTGTGTCATGCAACCTTATAATCTTCTTAAAAATTAACGGACAGGTCCAATGGTTCAAGAACTCAGCCTTCAAACCAAACCTCTGGATGTACCTAGCGCTATTATTCAGCGTCGTTCTATCAAAAGTTTCAAACCAGAACCTATATCCCCAGAACTACTGAAGCAACTTGTTGAGCTAACTGTAGCAGCGCCCAGTAGCTATAACATTCAAGATTGGCGGATAATTCTTGTACAAGATGACGAGCAAAAGGCAGCTCTTTCTGCAGCAGCTTGGAATCAAAAGCAAATTGTCGAAGCGCCTGTAACCTTTGTCTTTGCTGCTGACGCTACTGCTGGCGAACAAGACTTAACACCAATTTACGACCAGGGACTCCAAACTGGGGCATGGACTGAAGCCACGGTAAACTACTTTAAAACTGCTATCCCGCAGCATCAAGCAGGACTTGGAGACAAGCGGCGGGAATATGCAATTAAAGATGCTGTCATTGCTGCGACTCATTTGGTGCTAGCAGCAGAAAGTCTAGGCTTGTCCACCTGCTTTATGAACGGTTGGATTGAAGAGAAAGTCAAAGAGGTGATTGGTGCTGCAGACAATCCAGATATTGCGATCGCTCTTCTTGTACCTGTTGGATATGCAGCAGAATCACGTCGCGATCCCGGACGTTTGCCATTTGCCTACAACGTCTTTGTAGATAAAGTAGGAAACCCTTATGAAGGTTGAACTAGATAATCTATCCAGATAAAAGAGATTCATGATCAGAAAACGGTACATAGCCAGTAGCGAAGTACCGTTCATCTGCCAATCATCATCTGCGATTGACTTGACTCCAAAGTCAATCGCACCAAAATCATCATCTACCATAGAAAAAACCATGTCTATAGCCTCATATCTAGCGCGTCGTTCGCTTCATTAGACTTCTTGCAAAAGTCAAAAAACGTGAATGTCATTCTGAGCGAAACGCAGTGTAGCGAGGAATCTCCACCAGATGTTTCGCTCCGCTCAACACGACAATTCAAGCATTTTTGCAAGAGGTCTATTATGGCTGGCTGGTCACAAATTCAATCTCATTGCTGGCGAAGAGTATCTTACCCTCTACCAATTTCATACAAACACAGCAAAACACTATTCTTGCAAACTTTGCGGCATCTATCCCTTTCACAAACCCCGCGTTGCTCCCGATTTTTATGGAATTAATGTCGCCTGCTTAGAAGATGTTGATACCTTTAAGCTAGAGCCTGGACTGGTTGATGGTGGCTCATACGAGTAGCAAGGGTGCAGAGTGAGTTCGTGCATCTGTAACGCAACGTTCACATAAACAAAACTATCGCATAATTTAGGAGAAACAACCATGATTGAACTTTACTATTGGACAACACCAAACGGTCATAAAATCACCATTTTTCTAGAAGAAGTCGGACTACCTTATACCATCGTTCCTATCAACATTGGCGCTGGAGATCAGTTTCAACCGGAATTTCTCAAGATTTCTCCTAACAATCGTATCCCCGCGATTGTTGACCATGAGCCAGCAGGAGGTGGCGAGCCAATTTCAGTGTTTGAATCCGGTGCAATTTTGTTGTATTTGGCAGAAAAAACTGGCAAGTTGATTCCAACTGATTTGCACCAACGCGTTGAAGTCCTCCAATGGTTATTCTGGCAGATGGGGGGCTTAGGACCAATGGCGGGACAGAACCACCACTTTAACAGGTATGCTCCCGAAAAGATTGACTATGCTATTAATCGCTATGTGAATGAGACAGCACGTTTATACGCTGTCTTGGATAAGCGGTTGGCAGATAGGGAGTTTGTGGCTGGTGATTATTCCATCGCCGATATTGCTGCCTATCCTTGGATCGTGCCATATGAGAGCCAAAGTCAAAAATTAGAGGACTTCCCTAACCTCAAGCGCTGGTTTGAGACAATTCAGGCGCGTCCTGCAGTCATTCGTGCTTACGAGAAGGCAGAGGCTTTTAAAAATCAGGCGCTTGATCCAGAAAAGTCTAGAGATTTGTTATTCAACCAGTCGGCGAAAACGATTCAGCGTTAGCGCATATTTTTTGATTATTGTCAACTGCATCACTCATCGTTCCGTTTCATTGAAACCGGAAAAATCTGCCAGCCTCATTACAAGTTAACTAGTTTAGGGTTCACGATCTTGACGGAAAAACCGTCCAAACTGTTAAATCCTATACAAAATCAATCAATTTTTAAGGGCGGTTTTTCCGGAGGCTGGCAGATTTTTCAATCGTTGTGACCCAACCCCACATTTTCCCCAAATTTCCTCGTTTTAGAGGATAAAACAAACCACAGATGGACACAGATGGACACAGATAAAATTACATCTGTGTTTATCTGTGTGTATTTGTAGTTCTCAACTTTAGTCTTATATGATGTCCGGATGAACACTTATAAAAAACGAACAACCTCAAGAGCCTCCCTTCCTCTGTCTGCGAGTTCCCAGAGGGTTGGGGTGAGGTAAAGTGAGTTCATCGCATGGGCTTCCAACTGGTGGGAACTTGCTGCAAGCCATAAGTTATAAGTTGAGCAATATTGTCTGCCACCCAAAGAATAGGAGACCTAAGTGGGTAACTCTACAACAGAAAAAGCAGGTAAGCAGCGCTTTTCATTGGGACTACTAGGGGCTGCTGCCTTTATGGTCATTGCTGATGTGCGAGTCATTGATCCTCTGCTTCACATCATTGCCAGTGAGTTTAAAGTCGGTGTAGGTAGTGCGGCAATCATTGTCAGTGCTTACAGTATGATGCATAGCACTTTCCAGACACAAGCGACTGAATTAGCACCGGAAGCACGAGGGACTGCTATTGCGCTGTTCGCCTTCAACCAGTTTATCGGACAGGGAATTGGGGCAGTGGCTTTCGGTAGGGTTGTGGATAGTTTGGGCTACGTTCCGTGTTTTGTTGTGGCTGGTGTTGCGATCGCCCTCCTTTCTATCTGGTACGTATATCAAAACCAGCGTATTAGATTGGGATAAACCGAAGCGAGAAAAATGAGTGACACCAAGCGTGAAAAATGATCGCGGCTTTCGGAAGCGCTCAAAAGCTTATCGAATAATTCTTTCTCTCTTCCTGGGGCGATTGAACAAATTATCAACATAGCAGTCAATTACCCCTTCCCGCGCACGGCTCATGGATTGTATCATCAGAGCCGGGCTATCCTGAAGAGCGACACACGAAACCTTTTGAAAAACATTCATTGCCCCACGTTGGTTCTAGCTGGTAAGCAGGACATTCTCACCCCGGTAAAGTTTCATGAGCAACTTGCCCAAGGAATTCCTAACGTCGAACTAGTTGTGCTTGAGCGTGGTGGTCATGGTTTCTTGATTGAGTCGCCAAATGCTGTGGCTCAAGTCATGCTTAACTTCCTAGCGAAGGTATGTCACTCTCATCTGCCTGTCTCATAACAACTTAATTTTATTCATTTAACGGATGTTGAATTTATGAAATTCTTTATTGTTCACGCCCACCCAGAACCCAACAGTTTCAATGGTACGTTGACTCGCTATGCCAAGGAAGTCCTGAAAGCCACAGGACATGAAGTCATTATTTCCGACCTTTATGCTATGCAGTTCAACCCAGTCTCGGATCAGCGCAACTTCACTTCTCAAAAAGACCCAAACTACTTTAAGCAACAAGCCGAAGAAATGTATGCCACCGAAGTTGATGGCTTTGCCCCGGACATCACAGCGGAGATGGAAAAACTCGACTGGTGCGATGTGCTGATTTTTCAGTTTCCTCTTTGGTGGTTTGGACTTCCTGGTATCCTCAAGGGTTGGGTTGATCGAGTCTTTGCAATGGGGCGAATTTATGGTGGCGGTAGGTTTTATGACAATGGAGTATTCCAAGGCAAAAAAGCCATGCTGTCTCTCACCACAGGTGGTCCATTAACTATGTACACCGAAATAGGTATCAACGGTGATATTCATACCATCCTTTATCCGATTAATCACGGCATTTTTCGCTTTGTGGGTTTCGATGTTTTGCCACCTTTCATCGTTTGGAATGCGAGTCGCATTGGAGATGAACGTCGCCAAGCCTATCTCGAGGAGTACAAGCAGCGGTTGTTAATGATGAATGCAACGCCTCCTATTGTCTATCCATCGCTTGCAGATTTTGATGAAGATTTCCAACTGAAGCAGTTATGATAGTTGGTTAAATAGTAAAGCCAACCTAGATTTAGTAGATTTTAGGACTTAGGCACTGTACAAATAGAGGATTATGTGCATTAACTAAACTGGAAACTTAACGGGTTTTTGTTCAAAAAATTTACAAAACCCTCTCCACTTCCTGACTTTTTATACATATTCTCAAGAGAAAGGTTCTAATTGAGACGAAGTCATGCATCTAAACAATAGTTAAACAATAGTTAAAACTCAAGATTGGGCTCAATTCACATAATCAATTTTTTGACAATGCGTAAGTTCTAGATTTATGTTAACTGCTATATCTAGGTATTTAACAATTTCAAACAGTACTGAGCCCGACTTGATATCAGTTTTTCTTGCAAGGAAGAAAAGTGCAAACTGTTACAAGTATTTGGGGCGGATGATTTTGTAGTCATTTAATGGGTAGATTGCAAAGGAGCCCAGCGTCGCAGGGGTACTACGCTAGAAGCGAAATAAATAATAGCTTGACTTTCTCAAGGACTAAATTTTAGTTCAGGTATAGCTTTTTTATACCAATTTCAAATATTATAAAAATTTCTTATTATTATAATATATGAGATAAATATTTTCGTCTTGATGAAACTTTCGCACAATTCTCTAGTATAACATATGAAAAAACATTCTCAACCTATCTCACGCTAAATTTTCCTAAAAAGATTAGGGAATTAGGAATTGTCAAATGAAGCTTTAAAAAAAATGTTATATTTTTGTCATAAAAACCAAGAAGCTTAACTAGTCAGTGAAAAATATCCACTAAATTTAACGTTATGACCAAAAAAAAGGATGAAGAGTAAAGTATAAAGAATGAAAAAATATTTACTTCATCTTCCATACTTAATTCTACGCTAAGAGAAACAGCTCTTACGGTAGGAGAGTTGTATGTTTAGATTACCTCCATCCTTGCCAAGTATCCGTCGCCTCTAGATTTGACCTTTATTTGATCAAACTCCTATGAGTAGGTTAGTTGTTTTAAACTTAGGTCAGGGAAACCTACACGATGGCTTTGCCAGTGTTACGGCACAGGTTGGAGAAGCAGACAACCCCTACCTGACCAAATTAACTGCCAGTTTACCAGCCGCACCAAAAATTCCTGAACTCTACCAAAATTGGCAGTCGGTTTACTATGCTTTCTATCAACGTTTGAGTTGGCGTCTTGATATCGAGATAGACGATAATTTTGAAATTGAAGAAGGTTCTGTAACTAATATTTCAGAATCTGACATTAATAACTTATGTCAGATATTGTCAAAAAGAATGAATGCATGGCTTAACTCAACAAAATTTCGTAAAATTGACCAACAATTACGCACACAATTAAAACCATCTGAAGAAATTCGCTTCATTATTGAAACCAACGATAATTTACTGCGACGACTTCCCTGGCATCTGTGGAAGTTCTTTGAGGATTATCCATATGCGGAAGTTGCCTTGAGTGCTGCAGAGTATCAAAACCCAAATAAATTGCTTGTAAATAATCGCAAAGATAAAGTTAGAATTTTAGCAATTTTTGGCAATAGTCAAGGAATTGATATCAGTCAGGATAGAAATTTTTTAGAAAAATTATCAACTCGAGCAGAAATTGAATTTTTAGTAGAGCCGAATCTGAGTTATTTAAACGAGCAGCTTTGGCAACAAGGTTGGGATATTCTCTTTTTCGCAGGTCACAGTTGCAGTAAAGAAAAAGGTTTGTTGCAAATCAATCAAATAGACACGATAACCTTGGAGCAATTAAAATATGCTCTCAAACAAGCTATTAGTCGTGGTTTGAAGCTAGCAATTTTCAACTCTTGTGATGGTTTAGGTTTGGCGCAACAGCTTCAGGATTTGCACATTCCACAAGTCATTGTCATGCGTGAGCCTGTACCGGATGTGGTTGCTCAAGAATTTTTAAAGTATTTTTTGGCTGAATTTTCGTCTGGAAAGTCTTTATACGCTGCGGTGCGTTCTGCACGCGAAAGACTGCAAGGATTAGAGGGGGAATATCCCTGTGCCACGTGGCTACCAGTCATTTTCCAGAATCCTGCTGAACCCCCTATGATTTGGTCACACAATGCACGGAATAAATGGAAACAGAAAACAGATTCCTCAATGCTGGCTTCGATGATAAATGCTACAGGGGTGAAAACAAACATCAGATTCCAACTAGCAACTCCGATTCTCTCTAAAACAACGACACTCGATTCACTCATAGAGACACTAAATGGCAAGCTCCTAGAATTCCAGAATCGTCCCCTCAATCACACAGAAATTCTGGTTTTACAGGGCATTTGGCAAAGTCAAACTTACAACCAAATTGCTCAGCAGGGGGGCTACAGTGCTGCCTACTTTACTAACGTAGTCGCCCCAGAGTTGCGCCAAAAATTGTCTTATCTTATCGGCAAGCGTGTGACTAAAAAGAACTGTCGGGTGTTGCTCGAGTCGTATGTCACTGAACAAACTTTTTCAAAAACAACACCACCAGGACAAAATCCTCCTACGGACTTTTTCCCCAATATCAAGCAGGAAATGTCGCCTCGCTTCCCCAGTGGTTTAGTTCCGCTTGACTCTCCTTATTACATTGAACACTCTTCAATTGAAGCACAGGTTTATGAAGAAATCATAAACCCAGGAGCTTTGATTCGCATTAAAGCTCCTCAGGAAATGGGTAAAACCTCGCTGCTGTTGAGGATTTTGGAATATGCTAAGCATATGGGCTACCAGACAGTGAGCCTGAACCTGCAGGAGCAAGTTGACCAAAGCATTGTGAGCGATTTGAATCGTTTTTTGCGCTGGTTGTGTGCCAACGTCTCGCGCCAGCTTGAGCTTGAGCCAAGATTAGACGACTATTGGGATGATGATATTGGCAGCAAAGTCAGCTGCTCCCTCTACTTACGAAATTATGTGCTAGAGCAAATTGACTCTCCTCTGGTTTTGGCTTTAGACGAAGTGAACCAGATTTTTGAGCATCCGCAAGTGGCGAAAGAATTTTTACCTCTGTTGCGTTCCTGGTATGAAGACGCCAAAAGACAGCCCATCTGGCAAAAGCTGCGCCTGATTGTGGTTCACTCAACTGAAGTTTATGTTCCCCTCCAGCTTCATCAGTCCCCGTTTAATGTCGGACTACCGATTCAGTTAACCTGTTTTAGTTTAGAGCAGGTGCAGCAGTTAGCCCAGCGCTTTGGACTGACTTGGACAGACGGTGAGGAAGCAAGATTGTTGATGGACGTCGTTGGAGGACATCCTGCATTAGTACACCTGGCACTTTATCACCTCAGCCGTGCAGAAGTCACTCTAGCGCAACTGCTGCAAAGTGCTTCCACACCCACAGGGATTTATTACCATCATATGCAGCGCCATTGGGCAACTTTGCAGGCACAGCCAGAATTAGCATCTGCTCTTTATACGGTGATGAGTGCGTCTGAAGCCGTACAATTAGAACCCATCGTTGCTTACAAGTTAAGCAGCATGGGGTTGATTAAGTTAGATAACAATAAATCTTTACCTAGTTGTCAGCTGTATAGGCAGTATTTTCAACCAAAATTTCTTACTGCCGCAAGATAAGTATTAGCTGAAACCTTCGGTAGAAGTCATTTATAATTTTTTTAACTTTTGATGACATTTCTTGCATGAATCCTTAAAACCCTCCTGAGTTCCCCCGCTTCGCATGGCTGTTTATTTACATATGGGAGGAGCTTTTGTCAATATCATAAGTAAGGAATTTGGGTAGGTTGATAATCGAAAAATTACCATTTTGACGAGGACATTTAAGTGCGATTGCCCTCTGGGCACTGCCCCTACGGGCAATCACCATGATAATTGTTCAATTAGATTGTTTAATCAGCTTATTTGTTTGTCCTAAACGCTTGCAAATTAACGCCTTTTAGAGAACGAAACAGCCCTGCGTATTCATGGGGATAAGTTGAAACGAGGGCGACCAGATCAAAACTTTTGCGATCGCCCTTCCTTGCGATCGCCTATAACGGATGCTCCGCATCATCGCGCTCAAGCGGGGCTGAGGGAAAGCGGACACGCACTCGCGTTCGCCCATCGCCCCTGCCTTCTCATCTCAGTACAGCCAGCCCAAACATCAGGGCGGTTTATTAATTGCAAATACTTGACAGTTTCGTCACACCTTTGTTTATTTAAGTTGATTGCAGACAGCGAATCGCCATTCATTCAGCTATCAATGCTCCTCAACCTGTGCCATTAGAACTGATCCAGGCTTAAACCATAAGAAAGTCAGGCCAGCAAGATTAAGGTCAGACTGCATAAGTCAGATGAACTCACTCCTATTACACCTTAGGTAGTGATAGTCAGGCTAATCTAACACTCTCAAAAAGATGGTAGGAAAAGTCAGACTCACTTCAGCCCCGATCCAATGTTGTGCATCAGGTCAAATAAGTCAACGGTAAGCTGATATGACCAACGTAACTCCAAATTCGCTAGGCATAACGCCTCAGTCAAATACTCAACAGCCTTTATCACCCTTCCCCAAGTCTATTCTGACTGTTAGCCAAGAAGAGCTACCAGACACCGAAATGATTATTGATGGAACATTACCGGATGATTTGTCTGGTCATGTTTTTATCCTGGCTCCAGTAGGACATGTAGACTCTAAACGCAATGGTAGTGTTGTCTACCCATCCAAGGACGGCACACCACTTCCCAATGGCAATGGAATGATTTATCGGCTTGACTTTGACAAAGCTGGGACAGTGGGGTTAAAGTCCAAGATTGCTAAAACGCCATGCTACTATGCCGATGAAGCAACAAAAGCAGGAACCGAAGCTGATGAGTATGGATTCCGTAATTTTGGCTTGGCACGTCTCTCACCTTGGTTAGGCGTACGCAGTGTAGCAAATACAGCACTGGTGCCGATGAAATTTGGGGACGAAAATGAACGTATGCTCGTGACTTGTGATGTGGGTCGTCCCTACGAAATCGATACACATTCTCTTGAGGTTGTAACGCCTGTTGGATCGAACAAAGAGTGGAGTGAACAGCTGCCACTCAATCTTCCTTTTGAAATGGTGATGAATACGGCGCATCCTTACTTCGATGCCCACACGAATGAGCTGCTCACGGTCAATTACGGTAAGTCATTACGTACTCTTTTATCAACCATCTTCAAATCTGATGTGGAAAGTTTGCCACAAGCCTTCAAAAAAATCATTGAAGGGTTTACGAAAGGGTTTGCAAAATTACCAAAAGATAAGCAGAATATAAAAAACGTAGAAATCGAAGAAATCGAAAAAGAGATTCCTGAAGAGATTTTAAACAAAGAAATTGATGAAAGCCCGGAACGTCTCAAGAGTTTTTGGCAAAGATTGCGAGAACTGCTCAAAAAAGAGAAACAAGAGATAGAAGAAGAAGAGACAGAAGAAAAAGAAGGAAATGCTCGCGAACTGTTTAATGAATTAAAACAATTGATGGGACTTGTCAGGCAAATGCTGGCAGGATTGGATGAAATTGATGATTTTGTCTATCTAATTCGCTGGGATGGTAAAAGTGAGTTAGAAAGATGGCAAGTGACGCTTCCTGATGGTTCACCGATTAAGATTAGGCAAACAATACATCAAATTGCGGTAACTCAGGATTATGTGGTATTGGTAGACACAGGTTTCAAAGTTGGTCCGGAGCAGCTGATTACCAAACCAGTTATCAAGAATAAGAAGCTACAAAGCCTGCTCAGAGATGTACTAAATGAGCCTGTATCATCCGAAACGAACTTATATATCGTGCGTCGTGCTGACCTGAAAGCCGGACAGCGCCCAGCATTTAGTCAAAAGGAAGTTAAGGTTGTCGCGCAGCCGGTGGAGATACCTGAAGCATTCATTCACTTTCAAGTTGACTATGACAATCCTCAAAATCAAATCATTCTTCACGTTGCTCATAGTTCTGCCTGGGATGCATCTGAATGGCTAAGGGACTATGACAAAACCTCACTTTCACCTTCAAACCCAAACCGTCCTGTGGGAATGATCTCTGGTCCAGTGGACATTCACTCGCTCGCAAGATATGTGATTGACGTGGAGAAGGGATTAGATGAGGAAAAGACTAGGGTGATTAGCGATCGCCAAGAACTACAGCAGTTGACTTGGGCTGTCGCAATCAATACCTACAACGAACACGCCGCCCCGAAAAAGCTTGACAATATTTACTGGAATTCCTGGGGATGCTCTGCGGATTTGCTATCCGATTTCGTTGTTGACCTGTATGAAAATGATAAAAATTATCCTCGTCGGAATTTATCAGTGGAGGAAGTCCGAGAAATCACAAAAGAGGGTAGACCTGCAAACATATGTCGGTTGGTGACAGACTCTAAAGAATCAATGGCGATCGCCGACAGTTACAAGTTTCACCCAGGTTACTTTGGCAACTCAATTCAGTTCATACCACGGACTGGTAGTGACGGTAGCTCAACCGATGGTTATATTGCATCTACAGTTATCTCTGACAACCCTGAAAAAAGCGAAATCTGGATTTTTGACGCCAACGATCTGACTCGCGGTCCCCTTTGCAAGCTGAGTCATCCCCAACTCAACTTTGGATTTACTACCCATACGACTTGGTTACCCAAAATTGCACCCCGCACAGCAAGCTACTACATTCCTGTGCGTGAGGATTTTGAAGAGCGGGTCAAAAAACAGCCTCGTGAAATCCAGAAACTGTTTGAAGAATCGGTCTACCCCAAATTTCCTCGAACAGGCTGGACATCTGTTCCTGATTCCGTCATCGACGCCACCCGGGAAGAACTCGACATTAAGCTGAATATTCTTGAGTCAAAATTGCCAGGTGGAAATCTACCAGATGGACTACACGGTCACGTTTTCATCATGGGTCCAGTGGGTTCTGTTGATTATTCTAAAGGTCTTCCCCGCCCTAATGGCGATCCAATCTTCAATAGTGATGGCATGATTTACCGACTCGACTTTAACCAAAAGGGAGAAGTTGGTTTAAAGACACGGATTACCAAACCGCCATGTTACTACGCTGACGAAGCAACTCAAGCTGACACTAAATATGCTGAGCATAGATTCGACAATTTTGGCATCGCACGATTCTCGCGTTCCCTAGGCTCTCGCAACCAGTTAAATACTGCTTTTGTGCCGATCTATGGTGGAGAAGAACGCGATCGCTTGCTAGTCACTTGTGATGCAGGTCGTCCCTATGAGATTGATACAGAAACCCTTAAAGTTGTCACGCCTGTTGGAACAAACAAAGAGTGGCGTCCACAAATCAAGCTGAATTTGCCGTTTCCACCTGTCCTAACCACAGCCCATCCTGCCTTTGATGCTCACACTCGTGAGGTATTTACCGTCAATTATGGTCGGTCATTATCTAATTTTCTCGAAACTATACCTGCCATTGACAAGGCAGATGAATTTTTTGATCAAAAGGCAGATGAATTTTTTGATGAAGTTAATGAATCTCTAGCAAATAACGTTTTCAAGACCTTTTCCCAGGTATCTAACAAACTTCGTCAATTCCGTAACAAATTTATTTCATCAGACATCAGTCTAATACCTCAGGATTTTGTTTATCTCATTCGTTGGAATGGTGTTGGTGACTTAGAGCGATGGAAGTTAGTACATGAGGATGGAAGTCCTGTTGAAATTGAGCAATCTCTGCATCAGATTGGAATTACTAGAGATTATGTTGTCCTCGTGGACACAAATTTCAAAGTTGGCATCGCTCAGGCATTCAACAATCTTTTTCCCTGGAATGAAAAAGTAGAGGGACTCATAAGAAAGTTAGTGACGCTGCCAGTATTACCTGATACTACAATTTATATTATCCGCCGTAGAGACTTGAAAGACGGACAACGTCCAAAAGTTAGTCCGGAGGAAGTTAAAGTTGTAGCGCACAAGGCAGTCATCCCACAGGGTGTCATCCACTTTGTCTTAGATTACGAGAATCCTGACAACCAAATTACGCTCCACGCAACCCACAACAGTGCAGATGTTGCTGAGTGGCTGCGCCAGAACGACAATTTAGCTTCTAGCCCCGAAACTTCCGTACCGTCCAATCTAGTAGGTATGCTGACTAGTGTGACAGACGTTAGCCGTCTTGGTCGGTATGTCATAGATGGTGAAAGCGGAGAAATTCTTGAGTCAAAGGTGTTATCTGATTCCAAACACACTTGGGGTGTAGGGCTTTATACGTACTGTGACAGGTTATCAACAGGTCTACCTTCAGGGCAGCTAGAAAATATTTACTGGCAGTCTTCGGGATTCTGGCAAGAGCTAAGTACAAAATTTGTCTTTGACCTATACAAAGATGACAAAAACCGGGTAGTGTCACCGAAGAAACTACTTCAAGCAGACAATGGACGGAGCAAATCCTCTTGCTTATTCCGTCTAAATGCAATAGACATGAAAATTGCTGACGCCTATGAGTTTCCTGTCACTTCTGTTAACGGTAAATCGGATAGTCACATGGTATTGTCTCCGCAGTTTGTTCCCCGTGCTGATGGTGACGGTAGTTCAACTGATGGTTACATCGTTTGTACTGTTGCCTCGGAAAACCGCGATGAGATCTGGATTTTTGATGCCAAGAATCTTGCTCAAGGACCTCTTTGCAAGCTTGGTCATTCCTCACTGAATTTTAGTTATACAATACATACAGCTTGGTTACCTAAAATTGCGCCTCGTACAGCAAGTTATAACTGTGGCGTGCGCGAGGATTATCAAGAGCAAGTGAAAAATTCTCCAGATCTTCAAAAACTGTTTGAGACGAAAGTTTACCCGCATTTTGAGGGAAACTCAGCTGGGTGAACTGTTGAATTAGTTAGATGGTAATACCGTTTCAGCAAATATTTGCTTCATATCATTCCCCTAAACCCTTATTAAAAAGGGTTGGGGGAATCTAATTTGTTGCAAAGATACAATAGACTTCTTGCAAAAGTATGATAAATAGATATTTAGAACCACAGATACACGCAGATTAACACTAGTTAATTATCTGTGTTCATCTGTGTTCATCTGTGGTTAAATTTTCAAAAAGATTGGTTTTTGCAAGAAATTTAATAATAAAATTCACTGAGTCAGTTTAGCGTCAATACCAAACTATGATGATGATTCCTGGCATTGAAGTCACAGCCTGCATTTATGAAAGTGCCAGTACCCTAGTTTATCGAGGTATCCAAACTCAGGATAAAAAACCTGTTATTCTCAAGGTTTTGAACAAGGAATATCCCACTCTAGAGGAGCTGGCTAGATACAAGCAGGAATTTGAAATAATAAGTTCGTTAAACATATCTGGAGTGGCAAAGGCATACAGCTTAGTCAAATATCAGAGGGCTTTAGTCATTATTTTGGAGGATTTTGGTGGTGAATCTTTAAAAAGATTGATAAATACAAGAAAGTTAACGCTGGCAGAATTCCTCTTAATTGCCGTACAGACTGTTGACAATCTAGCAAAAATCCACTCTGCTAATATTATTCACAAAGATATTAACTCTTTCAATATTGTTTTCAACTCAGAAAGCGGGGAAGTCAAACTTATTGACTTTGGTATTTCTACAGTTTTTTCCCCAGAAAACTCCACAATTAAAAATGCCAATATTTTAGAGGGAACTCCAGCCTATATTTCGCCAGAGTTAACTGGTAGAATAAACCACCCATTCGATTACCGCACTGATTTTTACTCTCTGGGCGTAACTTTTTATGAACTACTAACCAATCAGCTGCCTTTTCAAACGACCGATTTGATGGAATTGGTACATTCTCATATTGCTAAAAAACCTGTACCTCCCCATGAAATAAATCCGGATATTCCTCTGGCTATTTCCAATATTGTTATTAAATTGTTAGCTAAAAATGCTGATGATAGATATCAAACTGCTTGGGCAATTAAAGCAGATTTAGAAGAAAGCTTGCTCCAACTTCGGGCAAACGGCAAGATTTCCAACTTACCCATTGCTTCCCAAGATATTTCTAAGAATTTTCAAATTTCCCGAAAACTATATAGTAGAGAGCGAGAAATTGAAACTCTACTGGCGGCATTTGAGAGAGTGGCGTCTGGGCAGGAGAAACGAGTCAGTCATGGAAACCCCCCTACGCCTCCTAGAAGTGAAGTAATGCTGTTATCTGGATATTCGGGCGTTGGTAAATCAGCGTTAGTTCGAGAAGTTTATAAGTTCCTTGCCCAGCAGCCTGGTTATTTCATTTCTGGCAAATTTGACGAATTGCAACGCAATATTCCTTATTCAGGGTTGATCCAAGCATTTCGGAAATTAATCAAGCAACTGCTAACCGAAAGTGAATCACACCTCAATCAATGGAAAGAAAAATTGTTAGACGCATTTGGACCCAATAGTCAAGTGCTGATTCGTGTAATCCCTGAAGTAGAATTGATTGTCGGCAAGCAACCGCCAATGACTGTATTGTCATCGAAAGAATTCCAAAATCGGTTTAATTTAGTATTTCAAAAGTTTGTTCAAGTTTTTACTCAACCAGAACATCCGCTAGTCATGTTTCTGGACGATTTACAGTGGGTGGATAGTGCTTCATTACAATTGATACAACTGCTGATGACGGCAGGGAATAGTCAATATTTGTTTTTGATTGGTGCTTACCGTGATAACGAAGTGAACCCCAATCATCCATTGACACTAACGTTAGATAAAATCCAACAATCAGGGACTATTGTAAATTCTCTTCAACTTTCACCTTTGGATTTGCAAAATATTAATCACTTAATTGCAGATACTTTAAATTGTTCTTTGGAAAAAGGAAAATTACTGGCAGAGTTAATCCTTAGGAAAACCAATGGTAATCCTTTCTTTATTAACCAGTTTTTGCAATCCCTTCATCAAGAAAAGTTGTTATATTTTGAGTTCTCTTCTCTTACCTATGAGGGAAAATGGCAATGGAATTTAGAGCAAATTCAGGCGCGGGGTTTTACAGATAACGTTATTGAACTGATGGTTAGCAAGATTGAAAAGTTGTGCCGTGATACACAAGATGTGTTGAAGCTGGCAGCCTGTATTGGCTATCAGTTTGATATTGAAATAATAGTAATTATCAATAAAAAGTTAAATAAAACCCCACAAGAAACAATGGTGTTGCTGCGTGAAGCAGTGGCAGAAGGTTTTATCTTGCCCCTGAACGATGCCAACAAGTCGATTGAGCCAGATTTGTCACAACAAGAGCAACTCAACGTTGAATACAAGTTTGCCCATGACAGGATTCAGCAAGCAGCATATTCTTTGATTCCATCAGACTGCAGGAGCGGCGTCCATCAAAAAGTGGGTCAACTGCTGCTGCAAAATACTCCACCAGATAAGCGAGAACGGAACATTTTTGAGATTGTCAACCAATTGAACTTGAGCATTGAATTAATTAATTCTCAGTCAGAGCGGGATGAATTGGCTTCGCTTAATCTGATCGCTGGTCAGAGAGCGAAAGGGACAGTTGCCTATGAACCAGCATTGAGATACCTGAAAATCGGCATAGAATTGTTGGCGGAAAGTAGCTGGCAAAGGCAGTATGACCTGACGCTGGCGTTGTATGTGGAAGCAACAGAGGCAGCATATCTGGGCGCTAACTTTGAAGAGATGGAGAGATTGGCTGAGGTGGTACTCTGTAAAGCTAAAACGTTGTTGGACACAGTGAAAGTCTATGAGGTTAAAATCCAAGCCTGTATGGCACAGAATCAGCCACTAAAAGCTTTAAAGATTGTGTTACCAGTGGTGAAATCTTTGGGAGCGAGATTTCCGGAAAAACCGAATCAATGGAATATTTGGATTAGTTTACTAAGTACAAAATTTTCTTTGGCAGGGCACAAAATTCAAGACTTAATTGAATTGCCGGAAATGACCGATCCTTACAAACTTGCAGTAATGGACTTACTAGCCAAAGTAAGGGTCGCGGCATATTTGACTTTTCCCCAACTATATTTACTGATTGTGTTTGAAGAAATTAATTTATTAGTCAAATATGGAAATATTTTTGACTCTGCTTGTGTCTATGCTGCTTACGGGATGATTCTCTGTGGAGTCATAGGAGATATTGATTCTGGGTATCAATTTGGTCAACTTGGTATGAAAAACTTAGAAAAATTAAATATAAATTTTCAAGACAACAGGGCATTGCATCTCATTAATGGCTTTATAAGACATTGGAAGGAACATGGAAACCAAACATTAAAACCGCTGGCAGAAGCCTATAAAATAGGAATAGAAAGTGGAGATTTTGAATTTTGCAGTTATTCTGCATTTATGCATTGTTTCAATGCTTATTGCATTGGTGAGAATTTAAGAGAAATTGAGCAGCAGATATGCTCGTATAGTACCGCTATCAATAAGCTCAAACAAAAAACTATTTTGAATTATCTTCAAATATTACATCAAACAGTTTGGAAATTAATGGAGCCATCTGAAGTTGAATATTCTTGCCAATTAATTGGTGAATTATACAACGAAGAAAGAATGCTACCGATTCATCTCGAAGTTAACGATAAAACCGCCATTTGCAATGTGTATTTACATAAACTGATCCTCTGTTATTTATTTCAGGATTACTTTCAAGCTGTTAAAAATGCAACCACGGTTCAAAAGTATTTAGGCAGTGCTACAGCTTCACTCCTTGTTCCTCTATTCTATTTCTATGATTCTTTGGCGCGACTTGCTGTTTTCGGTGATGTTGCCAAGTCAGAACAAAAACGCCTCCTGAAGCAAGTTACAAATAACCAGAAGAAAATGAGAAAATGGGCAGATCATGCCCCGATGAATTATCTACACAAATTTTATTTAGTAGAGGCTGAACGCGCTCGTGTGTTGGGCAAAGATAAGGAAGCTAGGGAATATTATGATCGAGCGATCGCCTTGGCACACGAAAACGAATATATCAACGAAGAAGCGATCGCCTACGAACTAGCAGCCAAGTTTTATCTGGACACAAACCAAGACCATGTAGCTCGCCACTACCTGCAAGATGCTCACTACGCCTATGGGCGCTGGGGGGCTACAGCCAAAGTAAAAGACTTGGAAACGCGATATCCACAGTTTTTGAGTCAAGCCAATAAAGGTTATCTTGAGACTACTTTATCCACTTCGACCACAGGGCAAAATGCATCTCTAGTTTTAGATACTAACAGCGTACTTAAAGCCTCACAGACTATTTCCGGCGAAATCGTCCCAGACAAATTGCTGGAAAAGTTGATGAGAATTCTGATTGAAAATGCAGGCGCTCAAAAAGGTTTTATGATTCTAGAGCGGGAAGGTAACTGGGTTATTGAAGCTCAAGGAACTGTAGATTCAGATGACGTTACGCTACTCCAATCCATTTCAGCAAACTTCATAGATCCTGAAACTCAAATTCCCCTGTTGTCAGCCGCCATCATCAACTATGTTGCTCACACTCAGGAAAATGTGGTCTTAAATAATGCTGCCCATGAAGGACAATTTACCCGCGATCCCTACATTATCTCCACTCAACCCAAATCAATTCTCTGTACTCCTCTACTCAATGGCGGCAAACTCAGCGGCATTTTATATTTAGAAAATAATCTCACAACGGGCGCGTTTACGACCGAGCGCATTGAAGTTTTAAAAATCCTTTCTGCCCAAGCGGCTATCTCTATTGAAAATTCTCGTCTCTACGAACAGTTGGAGGATTACAGCCGGACTCTAGAACAGAAGGTGGAGACGAGAACCCAGGAATTACAAGAGAAAAATCAGGAGTTGGCAAATCTCCTGCAAAAGCTCAAAGCCACCCAAGCTCAAATTGTTGCCCAAGAAAAATTGGCTTCTCTGGGCGCTTTAACAGCGGGCATTGCTCATGAAATCAAAAATCCCTTAAACTTTGTTAACAACTTTGCTGAACTTTCTGTAGAGTTAACTCAAGAACTGCTCGAAGAGATTGAAAATCAAAAAGACCGATTAGATCCAGAATCTAGAGAATACATTGAAGAAATTTTAAATGATCTTAAACAAAACGCTAGAAAAATTAATGATCACGGCAAAAGAGCAGATAATATAGTGCGTGGGATGCTGATGCATTCTCGGGGGCAAAGTGGCGATCGCCAACAAACCGACATCAACGCTTTGCTAGCGGAAGCTATTAGTTTAACTTATCATGGAATGCGTGCTAAGGATACTTCCTTTAACATCGTTATAGAAACTGATTATGATGATGAACTTGGTCTAGTGAATGTTGTGCCGCAAAACATCAGCCGTGCTTTAATAAATTTTATCAATAACGCTTGCTACGCTGTATATAAAAAGAAAATGCGTTTTCAGGTAGAGCCAGGGCACGAGGGTGAAGAGTTTTCACCTACGCTTTCAGTCAGCACTAAAAATTTGGCTAAGCAGGTAGAAATACACATCCGAGATAATGGCGAAGGCATTCCCCAGGAGTTGCTCGATAAGATTTTTAATCCTTTTTTTACCACTAAGCCACCTGGCGAAGGAACTGGTTTAGGTCTATCTATTACTCATGATATTATTGTCCAGCAGCATCAAGGAGATATCAGAGTAGAAAGCGAAGTAAAGTCTTATACACTATTTATAATCACTTTGCCGAAGACTTTTCTCTAGGAAAAAAGAAATTTAAAAATGAAAATAATGGTTGTAGATGATGAACAAGACGTGCAATTTTTATTTGAGCAAAGATTTAGAAGAGAACTCAGACAAAATCAAATTACCTTATCTTTTACCTTGTCAGCAGAGGAAGCACTAAACCAATTACAAAATAACCAAAGTAAGTGTTTATCCCTGATATTAACAGATATCAATATGCCTGGAATGAACGGGCTAGAATTACTCAAAATTATTAAACAAAATTTTCCTCATTTAAAAGTGTTTGTCATCACTGCTTATAACGATGAAAATAATTACCAAACAGCTAAACAATATGGAGCTGATGAATATATCACAAAGCCAATTGAATTTAACAAACTTAAGGAAAAAATATTGAATTCGTAAATAATCCCAATCAGGTAAAAAACTATGCCAGCTAAAATACTGGTTGTGGATGATGAGCCTGACTTAGAACCGCTGCTTTGTCAGGTATTTAGAAAAAAAATTCGGCAAAAGCAATTCCAATTAATTTTTGCCCATGATGGTTTAGAAGCACTAGAAAAGCTGCAAGCCGAACCGGATATAGATATAGTTTTAACCGATATCTATATGCCGGAAATGGATGGGCTAACTTTACTTACTAAACTTAATGAGTTATATCCCATCATTAAAGCAGTCATTATTTCTGCCTATGGCGATATAGAAAATATCAGAACGGCGATGAATCGGGGTGCTTTTGACTTCCTGACTAAGCCGATTAATTTTCAGGATTTAGAAATTACAACCAACAAAACTCTGGAACATGTGCAGCGGATGAAAGCGGCTCATGAACAGGAGCGTTTAGCACAGCAGGCTCAAGCAGAATTATTAACCCGTTTGCAACAAGAGGTGACTGAACGCCAGCGAGCAGAGGAAGCATTGCGCGAAAGTGAGAGAAGGCTGGCTCAATTTTTGGAAGCTTTGCCAGTGGGTATATTTGTTATTGATGCTAACGCTCAACCCTACTACGCTAATCAAACGGCAAAGCAGATACTCGGCAAAGGAATTGAACCTGGAGCGACAACTGCACAATTGACCGAGATTTATCACGCTTATCTAGCGGGGACGGAACAGTTTTACCCCAACGAGCAGCAACCCATTGTGCAAGCATTAAACGGCAAAAGTACAACTGTTGTTGATGATATGGTGATCCACCAAGCTGACAAAATTATCCCTTTAGAGGTGTCAGCAACCCCGATTTATGATGATAAGGGAGAAATTGTCTATGCCATAGCCGCCTTTACTGATATCACCCAACGCAAACAAGCGGAAGCGGAACGGATTCAGTTTACCCAAGAATTAGCACTTAAAAACACCGCCTTGCAGCAGGCAAAAGACGCATTAGCCGAATCCAACCGTACCTTAGAACAAAAAGTCGAAGAGCGTACTCGCGAACTCTCACAAACGCTAGAAATTCTCAAAGCCACTCAAGCTGAATTGGTATTTGAAAACGCTCTGCTTAAAAATGCAGAACAATCTTCAACTTTTGATTATCAAGTAGGCGGTAGTTTGCCAATGAATGCTCCTACATATGTGGTGCGTTCCGCAGATCGTTTGCTCTATCAAGCACTGAAGCGTGGAGAGTTTTGTTACATTTTGAACACACGCCAGATGGGCAAGTCAAGCCTCATGGTACACATGATGGACTATCTCCAAAAAGAGGGGTTTAGCTGTGCAGCGATTGATATCACTCGCCTTGGTAGTGAAAACGTGACTCCTGCTCAATGGTACAAGGGATTTGCCGTGGAGTTATGGCAAAATTTTAATTTGTTTGGAAAAGTCAATCTGAAAGCTTGGTGGAATGAGGAAAAAGATTTATCGCCTATCCAATGCTTGAGCAGATTTATAGAGGATATTATACTTGGTCAGGTTAAGAATGAAAAGGTATTTATTTTTGTAGATGAAATTGATACTGTCTTGGGCTTAAATTTTCCAGTAAATGACTTTTTTGCTCTCATTCGTTCTTGCTATAACCAACGTAGTATTAACCCAGAGTATGAACGTTTAAGTTTTGCTTTGTTTGGAGTAGCAACACCTTCAGATTTGATAACTGATCCCCAAAGAACGCCTTTTAACATTGGTCAAGCAATTCAACTTAATGGCTTTCAAATTCATGAAGCTCAACCTTTACTTTATGGATTGACAGAAAAAGTGAGCAATCCACAAGTGATGCTGAAAGAAGTGTTAGCTTGGACAAGCGGTCAACCTTTTCTGACTCAAAAACTTTGTAAACTCATACGCCGTGCTTCATCCCCGATTCCTACAAATAATGAAGCACAATGGGTTGAACATTTGGTGCAAACTTGTGTGATAGACAATTGGGAATCTCAGGATGAGCCAGAGCATCTAAGAACTATACGTGACCGAATTCTCAACAGCGAACAGCAACCTGTTCGGCTAGTAGAACTTTATCAACAAATTTTGCAGCAAGGAGAAGTTGTCTCTGTAGACTCTCCAGAGGAAAGGGAGTTGCTCTTATCGGGGCTAGTTGTCAAGCAACAAAGTTCTTTAAAAGTGCATAACCGTATTTATGAATTAATATTTAATCGTAGTTGGATCAATCTGCATATTTAAATCAAAAAATTAGTTTTATAGGCTTGTGTCTACTCAAATTCCTCACTGTCAATTACATCCTCCAAGTAATGTAGCCCAACCGCCAAAATTACCTCGCCCACGAGTGAACTGGCTACAACCCTTGGCATTGCTTGCACCTGCTGGAATTTGGTTGTTGCTTTTGCTGGTGCTGCCAACACTGGTAATCTTTGAGTTGAGTTTGGTACCAAATATTCGTCCTGGAGATGTGGTGAATCCGAGTGGATTTGCGAACTACATCCGGATATTTGACCCCTTATACCTGCAAGTTATCGGGCGATCGCTCTTTTTTGCAGTCAGTTCCACAATCATTTGTTTAATCTTGGGTTTCCCCGTCGCCTATTGGATTGCTCAGAGAGCACCTTGGCGCTGGCGAAATTTGCTACTTATTGGCTTTATCTTGCCTTTATGGACTTCCTCTTTACTTCGCTCTTATGCTTGGATTACAATTCTGCGTCCTACTGGGTTACTCAATAGTATTCTTAGCAGTTTCAGCTTACCGACTTTAGATGTCCTTAACAGCAGCACAGCCGTGTTAATTGGCATGAGCTACAGCTTGCTGCCTTATATGGTTTTGATTTTATACGCTGCTCTAGAAAAACTAGACAAGCGTTTGCTAGAAGCCGCAGCTGATTTAGGCGCAAATCCTGTGCAAACTTTTTGGAAAGTCACTGTACCACAAACTTTCACAGCAATTGCTGCAGCTTCTTTTTTAGTGTTCATCACGGCATTTGGCGATTTTATCAATCCCGAATTACTTGGTGGTGCTTCCAGTATGACGGCAGCGCGGTTGGTTTACAACCAGTTTCTTGGAGCAACCCAAAATTGGGGATTTGGTTCAGCTTTGAGTATGACGATAATTTTGGTTGTTAGTATGGCTATTGCTCTTTTAATTAAATTTGGTGAAGCTACACCAAAGCAATAAAAAAATTCCTTAAAATACAACTGAAAATTTAACTTGCCTGAGCTTCATCGCTTAATGCCTCTGCCGCAGCAGCCAACCTAGCAGCCCCAGCTTGAACTATTTGAGCCACTTGGCTAAGAGGCAAATGATTTATTTGCCTAAGAATTAAACTTAAATCTGAGGTTTCTGGTACTGGCTTACCTTCTAAGCAGCAGAGTAGCTCCTCCAATGTATAGCCTGCTCGTACTGCTATTTGAGCCAAATTTTCTGTATCTGGCACCTTCACGCCCTTTTCCCACATTTGAACAGCAGTCGCAGAAACTCCCAACAGCTTACCAAAAGCTCGCTGACTCATCGAACCACGAGCTAGCTTGATGATTTCAATCAGTTTTTGTCTGCTTTGTGTATTCACTGCTGGACTGCTACTCAACTTTAATTACAAGTTTACTTGCATTATTACAACTTTACTTGTCTGTTGACAGCCCCTTGTTTCAGTAGTAAACTATTACTTTAGTTTTCAAATTACAACTTAAGTTGTCAAAATCAGGTACTGGGTGGGTCAGAATTATTAACAATTTGAGTATTTTTGCTGACAACAGAAAAGGCGCGTTATGGTTTGCTATTCACGAAAGATTGGTCAATATCGTCGCAAAGGTCAAAGCTTAATTGCTGCCAATAAAATTAAACCAGAAAAATGGGACATTTCCAACAGTGAGGCAAAAGAAGCACTGCAAGCACAAGGCTATAACGTTAAAGAAATTAAGAAAATTCGCTGTTTAACCCATCAAGTGTGTATTTCTTACTGGGATGAAAAAGGTAACGTGTGCAGTGGGTTTTTTAGCTACAGGATTTTTACTCGTTGGCAAATAGAAGTAGAAAAGTTAATTGAGCGCTGCCAAACTTTCAAGGAATGGCGTCACTTGAATCATATCATGCAGTACGAATTCGCTTATTATCCATATCCTAGAGATATGGATAATGCATTGCACAATGCATTAGAAAACCGCCTGTGTGTGTTAAAGGAAACAACACAACAAGCGGTATTCCAAGATATTGAAAGCGAAGTGGTTAGTCGTTAATGGTAAAAAAACAAAAAATAATTCACAACTAACTCTAACAACCTTAAAGATTAATTACTAGCGCCAGAAGTGGCGAGTTCCGCTAAGCGTTCTTGCTGGTCTTGAGAGATACAAGCCTGAATCACAGGCTCAAGTTCGCCTTCAAGAAATGAGTTGAGCGAATAGTTCTGACCTAAACGATGGTCGGTGACGCGGTTGTCTTTGTAGTTATAAGTGCGAATCTTTTCAGAACGCGACCCTGTACCTACTTGCGATCGCCGCATAGAAGTGACTGCTTCCTGTTGTTCGCGTAACTTCATTTCATACAACTTTGCCCGCAAGATTTGCATTGCCCGTTCTTTGTTTTGCAACTGGCTACGTTCTTCAGTACAAAAAATGCGGATACCAGTAGGTTTGTGAAACAAGTCAGCCGCTGTTTCTACCTTGTTGACGTTTTGTCCACCAGCACCGCCAGAACGAGCTGTACTCATTTCAATATCCTTCGGGTCGATGTGGATTTCTACGTCATCCACTTCTGGCATGATCGCCACAGTTGCTGTAGAAGTGTGAACTCTTCCCCCACCTTCCGTAACTGGTACGCGCTGTACGCGATGCACGCCAGCTTCAAACTTCAGCTTGCTGTAAACGTTGTCACCCTGAATTTCCAAAATCGCTTCTTTGAAGCCGCCCATTTCTGCCAGCGATTCGCTCACGAGCTTCACTTTCCAATTCTGGACATCAGCATATCGTGAGTACATACGTACTAAATCGCCCGCCCAAATACTTGCTTCATCACCGCCTGTACCTGCACGAATTTCCAACATGATGTTTTTATCATCATTGGGGTCACGAGGTAGCAGCAAGATCTTCAGGCGATTTTCTAGGTATTCTATTTTTTGCTCAAGTTCTTCAACTTCCAGAGCCGCCATTTCTTGCAGTTCTGGGTCGCTTTGAGCTTCTTTTAGGATCTGACGCGCCCCTATTAATTCTTCCTGAGCCGTTTTCCAGCTTTCATAGGTATCTACAACTTCTTCCAAAGAAGAGCGTGCCTTTGCTATTGTTTGATACTCATCAGGGTTTTTGGCAGTATCGGGGTCAGCAAGGCGACGAGTCAATTCATTAAAAGTTTGTTCAACTGATTTTAATTTCTCCAGCAGATATGTTTCAGCCATGACGAATGCAGCGCTCCTTAAAAAATAGCAAATTGGCTTGAGCATTAAATACAACAATCGACCCGGCTTATGCAGGGTCGTCGTTAAGAGCTAAAGCCAGCCCGCTACTTTTTCCTTCTGCCGCCTTTCGATTGACCGCCTTCGCTCATGCCGTATTTACGGAGGAAGCGTTCTACGCGACCTTCGGTGTCAATAATCTTCTGAGTACCTGTGTAGAATGGGTGGTTTCCAGACCAAACATCTACCTGCAGTTCTGGCTTAGTGGAGCCGACGGTCATCACAAGTTGACCATTGCAGTAAACTTTTGCGTCTGGATACCACTGGGGATGAATCTCTGGTTTAGCCATTTTTCCTTCCGTGGTTTCTCTATATATATTTTAACGCTCCCCTGCCTGTTAAAATATCGCGCCACGGCTTCTTTTAACTTAAAGGTAGGGGATTCTTGTCTCAACGAGCAAGCCGTAAACCTTCATGTCCCACAAGCAAATCGCTGACGTACTCGCTGGCAATACTTGACCAAACACCCGCTACTACTGTACAAAGTGTCGAGCCAATTCACGAAAGACCTAGAGGGCATCTCTCCTCAAGCTTTCAGGTACTTTGCTGGAAGTGCGCGATTAAGCGTGTTCTTTCCTTTTCCCCGGGTTCCCGTGCGCCCCACGGTACCTTGTGTTTTAAGTTGTGTTCTTTTCTAGGATTAGCGGTTTGTGTTAGAAACCTAGGTTTTTAACGAGGACTTGCCTTCCCCTCGGAGCATTATTATTTCCTAGCCAGTCGAGTGTGGACACCACAGATTTGTATTGTCTCGTGCTAGCGGTTATGCTACCTGTGCTATTTTTTTAGTATAGATGATGATTCTAAATATGGCAACAGGAAAAGGCAAAAAACGAGTAAGAAACACACCTGTTTTATATGATGAAGCGAAAAAAAGACGCGGTGTTTGGTTAACGGACACCGCGTGGCATTCAATACAAGAGTTAGCGGTAAAAGAAGGGATTAGCGCTAGTGAATATTTGGAGGAGTTAATTAGAAGACATAGCATCACGGTAGGCTAAAGCCTACGTTGGCAGCTTTCATCCCCGGCGCTACTTGCACGGGGTTTTCAGCCAGCCTTCCTTATAACTTCTCGCTTTGCGTCGGGAATAGGGACTGGCGAGATGGAGATTAGCGACTGGGCAAAAATTTTCCCAATACCTAATCCCCAATCTCATCCCTAGTCCTTTAACGCTTGGAGTACTGAGGTGCTTTGCGAGCCTTGTGCAAACCGTATTTTTTACGCTCCTTCGCCCGTGGATCACGAGTGAGGTAGCCTTCGGTTTTTAAAGGGGGACGGTTTTCTGGATCGAGTTGGCACAGGGCGCGAGCGACTCCCAGACGAACAGCATCTGATTGTCCGGTTAAACCGCCGCCTTCAGCTTTTACGAGAATGTCGTATTCGTTTTCCAAACCTAGAGTGTCTAGAGGTGCTTTGGCAACAGAGAGGTAGTTAGGATTGAATTGGAAGTAAAGGTCTCCTGGTTTGCCATTGACAATCAATTGTCCGGTACCAGGAACTAAGCGTACCCGCGCTATTGCGTTTTTACGACGACCTGTGCCCCAGTACACGGCACGACCGCTATCAGTGTCTGTTGCTTGCATTAGTTTTGTACTCCTGGAATTGTCTGAATCTTTAACTCTTTTGGTTGCTGTGCTGTATGCGGATGAGTGGGTCCGGCATAGACTTTTAGCTTAGTAAACAACTGCCTTCCCAAGCTATTTTTCGGTAGCATACCTTTGATGGCATGTTCCACAATCCTTTCTGGCAAACGTTGTTGCAGCTTGTCAAATGTTTCAGTCTTCATACCGCCGGGACGACCGGAGTGACGACGGTAAAGCTTTTGAGTGCGCTTTTTGCCTGTGACTTCCACTTTTTCAGCATTCACAACAATCACGAAGTCACCTGTGTCCAAATGAGGGGTGTATTCGGGTTTATTTTTCCCTCTAAGAATTATGGCGATTTCGCTTGCTAGGCGACCTAGACGTTGGTCAGTAGCGTCTACTATGTACCAATTGCGCTCAAGAGTATCTTGAGGAGGAAGGTATGTTTTGTCGTTTGTCATTTGTCATTTGTCCTTTGTCTTTTGTCTTTTGTCTTTTGTCTTTTGTTATTTGTTAGTTGTTAGTTGCTCTACTAACCCTTCGGGTATGCCTATGGCTAACGCCACGGCTATCGCCGAACGGCACACCTTCGGTGAACGCCAGTCGCCTACAGAGGAGACAGTACTGTTGGCGTAGCCTGCCCGCAGGGCTTAGGCGGGTCTCCCAACCTAGGTAACTGTCGTTGGAAACCCCTTCGGGTATGCCTTCGGCACACCTTCGGTGAACGCCAGTTGCCTGCGGAGGGAAACCCTCCTGCAGCACTGGTCTCACCTCCTGCACCGCTGGCTCACCACTAAGCACTTACAGATAACTAATAACCAAAGACTAATTTGGGTTGGGCGTCAAACCAAATCTTTGGGGGAAAGGGGAAATCAGGATAGCCGACTCGCAACAAGCATAAGCCGTGAGGGGGTGCGGCATATTTCACTTCTTGGCGGCGTTGATGTTTCCAAAGGTCCGTGAAGTCAGGAGGTGTCCGCTGTCCGGAACCAACCTGTACGAGCATCCCCACCAACAACCGCACCATACCATACAAAAATCCATTTGCTTGAATTTCAATATGAACAAATGGTCCGGTGCGGTAGCACTCTGCTGCTTGTACTTCTACCCAGGAATGCTTGCGACTTGAGTTTGCTCGCTCAAAAGCAGCCAGATCATGATGTCCAATCAGAGGTTTGAGTGCTGAGAGGATGAGAGATTCATCGAGCGGTGCATGATAATAATGCCAACTAAAGGGTCTGGCAAACAAGTTTGGTAGCTCTTCAGTATAAAGCGTATAACGATACCGTCTATAAGTAGCACTAAAGCGAGCGTGCCAATTTTGACTCACTTGTGCTGAAGCTCGAATCACTATATCTTTGGGCAAATAGGTGTTAAGAATAGTTGCCCATTTATGAGCTGGTATCACAGTCGTGGCATTAAAATGTGCCACTTGAGCAGCAGCGTGAACTCCAGAATCAGTTCGCCCCGCGCCGTACAGTGTCGCTGGATGACCTAGTAGATGAGAAATAGCTTTTTCTATCTCTTCTTGGACAGTGCGATGTTGCGCTTGCCGTTGCCAGCCATGAAAATGAGTGCCCAGGTATTGAATTACCAGGGCGACTCTATAAGTTGGTGTAGGCTGGTGGCAATCTAACATACAGTCAATAGTCAAGAGTCATTGGTCATTAGTGAGCCAGCGCTGCAGGAGGTGAGACCAGTGCTGCAGGAGGGTTTCCCTCCGCAGGCAACTGGCGTTCACCGAAGGTGTGCCGAAGGCATACCCGAAGGGGTTTCGCTCCGTAGGCGACTGGCGTTCGCCCTAAGGCGTGCGCTCCGCGCATACCCGAAGGGTCATTAATCATTAATCATCAGTCACGAATCACGGACTACTAGACACATGAGAAACAACACATGACCAAATCCTAAAATCCAAAATAGAATTAAACGAGTTCGATGATTGCCATCTTAGAATTATCACCCCGACGAGGTACGGTATGCAGAATGCGGGTATAACCTCCTTGGCGATTACCATACCGAGTGGGAACTTGCTCAAACAGAGCATGAACCAGTTGTTTGTCGTATATGTAGCCAAGGGCTTGACGGCGTGCTGCTAGAGAACCGTCTTTGGCTAGAGTAATCATTTTGTCTACTTCGGAGCGTACCACCTTAGCTCGGGCTAAAGTGGTAGTGATTCGTCCATGACGGATCACTTCAGTGGTAAGCGCTCGCAACAGGGCGCGGCGTTGGTCAGCTGGTTTGCTGAGTTTATTGATCCGACAACGGTGACGCATAGTTATGCACTACAAATTAAAATTATCTAAGGTTTTCTCTTAGGTGTGTTTGGAAGCCCTTTCAGTCGGCAGGGTAATTCCCAAGCGTCGCTGTAAAGCTTCAACGACTTCTTCAGCTGACTTCTGACCGAAGTTTTTAATTTCTAACAGGTCTTCTTGGGTGTAATCCAACAAATCAGCAACAGAGTTAACTTGTGCCCGTTTGAGACAGTTATAGGCTCGCACAGAAAGTTGCAACTCTTCAATTGGAATTTGGGCAGTTGGATCCTCTGAGACTTCTGCGCCTATATCCGGTGTATCAAGCGAGATATCTTTCAACGGATTGAATAGGTCCACCAGGATAGTAGCGGCAGAAGAGAGTGCTTCTTGGGGGCTCAGACTGCCATTTGTCCAAACTTCCAACAGCAGTCGGTCTTTTGGTATCCCAGTATCTCCACGGGTTTCCTCAACGCTGTAGTTCACTTTCCGCACTGGCATAAATACCGAGTCGATTTGCAGAAAGTCCAAAGATGTGGCTTCTTCACGACTCCGTTCTACAGTGCGATATCCTTTGCCTCTTTCAATCCGAAACTCCATTTCCAGCTTGCCACCTTCAGCTATGGTGGCTACATACTGGGTCGGATCGATGACTTCGACTTCACTTGGCAAATCAAAATGTGCCGCAGTAATTGTTGTTGGACCTGTAACGAGTAAGCGACCAATCTGGGGTTGAGCAGAATAGCTTTTGAGGACGACTTCCTTCATTTTCATTAGGATTTCCAGCACGTCTTCCCGTACGCCCGAAACTGTGGCAAACTCGTGTGAAACGCCCGCAATCCGAACTGCTGTGACTGCTGTACCCTCTAGGTTAGACAGTAAAACCCGTCTCAGGGCATTGCCAACTGTCGTTCCTTGACCACGCTCCAGAGGTTCCAAGACAAATTTACTGTAGTGGCTCCTATTTTCCTCAGAATTTGACTCTACACATTCAATTTGAAACTGCGCCACGGAGTAGCCTCCCTTGTTATAAGGTCCTGCTAGCAGGCAAATTCTTTGCCTATAAAGACACTTGGTTGCGGCGAAAACCGTCTTTCCCAGTGTCCTCGCTTTCTTTACTTAATGCCCTGTTGATCTACTTTGGTCTATCAAACTAGATTTTCCGATGGCGGTGAAGTTTGAATCCCCAAAGAGCCGGCGGGCGCTAATAGTGTTTTGGGTTGTTTGAAGTTTTGAGTTTCTTCCAGAAGTTGCTAGATGTTGGTGAAGGGAACTCCCCATATTGGGGATATCCTCCATAATTTTCTGCAACGAAGGCGATCCTCAAACTCTTTGGCCTCACCGCCCAATCATTTTGTATCTATACTCGGCGGCGTTTGGGCGGACGACAACCGTTATGAGGAATCGGGGTAATATCCCGAATCAGCGTGATTTCCAGTCCTGCTCCTTGGAGTGCTCGGATAGCCGTTTCTCGACCTGCTCCTGGACCTGAGACCATAACTTCAATTTGGCGCATCCCTTGGTCAATCGCTCGACGTGCTGCACTTTCCGCTGCGGTCTGTGCTGCAAAAGGAGTTCCCTTCTTTGCTCCCTTAAAACCGCTAGAGCCAGCACTTGCCCAGGAGATGACATCTCCATTTTGATCGGTAATGGTGACAATGCTATTGTTGAAAGTAGACTGGATGTAACCCAGCCCATTTGGGACGTTGCGTTTTTGCTTTTTGCTTCCGGATTTTTTGCTGCTTTGCTGTCGCGCCATATTACACTCAGTTAAATTAAGATTAAGTATTGCTGTAGGTAGGCAAAGAAAAAATTACTTGGATGGTGCTTTCTTCTTACCAGCCACTGTCTGCCGTCTTCCTCGACGAGTTCTGGCATTAGTACGAGTCCTTTGTCCTCTGACTGGTAATCCCATCCGGTGACGGCGACCCCTATAGGTGCCAATGTCGATTAAGCGCTTGATGTTCATTGCCTCCCAGCGCCTTAGATCACCTTCTACTTGGTAATTGCTTTCTATTTCTCCGCGCAGGGCTGCTACATCAGCATCGCTCAGGTCTTTAACACGGGTATCAGGATTGACACCCGAAGCTTCTAAAATCTCTTTCGATAGAGATAACCCTATTCCATAGATGTAAGTTAGACCGATTTCAACGCGTTTGTCACGTGGAAGGTCTACTCCGGCAATACGTGCCACAACAATCTCCCTATTTCTTAAAGCTAGTGGTGTAATGTTTGTTAGTTAGCAGTCAGCAGTTATCAGATAACGTTAAGCGATGACTGTTAACTATAAGTGCTGTCTTATCCTTGACGCTGCTTATGCTTGGGATTCTCACAAATCACCATGACGCGACCACGACGTTTGATCACGGTACACTTTTCACAGATTTTCTTGACAGACGCTCTGACTTTCATCGCTTTTCTTTTGACTCCAAATGGTGAATTATAACATTTTAGGGTAAATTAATCAGTAAAAATCATCGTAAAAACAAAAAACTTTGTTTTATGGTATTATTTATTACATATGTTTACTCTTTTCACATTTGATAACTGATTTGACTTTTAGTTGCATGAAAGTGTTTGAACCTAACATTGAGGCGAAGGCAAGAGATTGCAGTGTCGAAGGCGACTGCGTTTTTGCTATTGCTCAGGCAATCACTCTTGTAAAAACTTCCTCATCTAATGTCTGATACTTTCATGCCTTGGTAAACTAGGACATGAGAGTCATTGTTCAGAACGATGCCGAAAATTTAATCCGAAAAGTGTCACGAGGTCATACCTCAGTCACAGTAACTTCTATTTAAATCGCATCTTGGTTCATCAATAATTCATTTCCCTCCTCTAAAGAGTTTGAGAATTGCCTATTTCTTACGTAGTCGATAGGTAATTCTGCCTTTTGTCAAGTCATAAGGTGTCAGTTCTACTTTGACGCGATCGCCAGGTAAAATTTTGATATAGTTACGGCGAATCTTGCCAGAAATGTGAGCCAAGACATTAAAGCCGTTATCCAGGTCAACGCGAAACATTGCATTTGGCAGGGACTCTGTGACCGTGCCTTCCATTTCAATCAAATCTTGCTTAGACAAGTTTTTTCCTCAATTCAACAGTCTCCTGGTTTGTTGCAGCTCGTTGTAGCCTGCTAAAAAACATATTTCGGAGAATATATCAACAGTTTATTAATATATCTTATCCAATCTTGACATGGATCTGTCGGGACAGGGAACAGGGAACAAGCGACAGGGAAAAACCTGTTACCTCAAACTTGTAACCTATTCCCTCTTTCTAGGCGATGAGCTTGTGCAATTCGCCAGTGACTTCTTCTGGGGACTTCGCGCCGTTGACACTGAGGAGAGCCTGGCGACTGCTGTAAAAGTCAATCAAGGGTGCCGTTTCAATTCGGTAAACTTCTAAGCGGCGGCGAATCACCTGTTCGGTGTCATCTTTTCTTCCTCGCTGCAGCAACCGCGCTATCAGAATTTCATCTGGCACTTCCAGATTGACCACCTTTTCGCCATGCTGGTTTAGCTTTTGCAGCAACTCCTCTAAGAAAAGTGCTTGATTAACGGTACGGGGAAAGCCATCAAGAATCCAACCTAACTTAGTATCAGGCTGGCTCAAACGTTCCTGCACCATTTCCTGCACTAGCTGGTCAGGAACCAACTCACCTTTGTCCATATAACCTTGAGCCTTGACACCCAAAGGGGTTTGCTCTTTCAGGGCTTGGCGCAGTATGTCACCCGTAGAAATATGGGCAATATTCCAGTTGTCAGCTAGCGTTTTCGCTTGCGTTCCCTTACCAGCTCCAGGCGGTCCCAAGAAGATTACTCGTGTCACTATTGTTTCACCATTCCTTCATAGCGCTGAGAGATAACGTAGGTTTGGATTTGCCTTGATGTATCAATCGCCACGCCTACAAGAATCAATAGAGAGGTAGCACCTAGTCCTCTAAAGGTTCGCACATTCAAAGCACTTTCAACGGCGGTAGGGATAATCGCAATCAAGCCCAAGAAGATAGCACCTAAAAAAGTAAGTCGATTGAGGACGCGCTCAATGTACTCGCTAGTTGCCTTTCCCGGACGAATTCCAGGTATACTAGAACCCATCTTCTTCAAGTTCTGCGCCACATCTACTGGGTTGACAATCAACGAAGAATAGAAGTAGCTAAAGAAGACAATCGAAACTAGGTAGATCAGGGCATATACCCAAGGCTGAGAACCACCGGGGATCAGATAAGTGTTAACTATTTTTGAATACTCTGGATTGCGGATAAAGTTTTCTGCCAAAAGGGGCAAACTTAGAATCGCAGTTGCAAAAATAATCGGCATCACGCCCCCTTGATTGAGTCGCAGGGGTAGGTAGTTACGCTGCTCTGCAAAAACTCTGCGACCAACTTGACGGCGAGCAGAAATAATCGGAATGCGGCGGATTCCTTCTTGCACAAACACAATTCCAACAATCGTGGCGATGAAAAGCAGCAGTAGTACGATAACGCGACCCACTGTTTCTCGGCTTCCGCTTTGTACAAAATCGATAGTGTCGCCCAAGGCTTTTGGCAGTGTTGCCACAATATTGACAAAAATCAATAAAGATGCTCCATTGCCAACACCTTGCTCTGTAATGACTTCTGATGCCCACATGACAAACATCGAACCAGCTACAAGAGCTAGCGCTGTCTCGATGACAAAAATTGGTCCGTAGTTGAAGGCAAAGGGTTTGAGCCAGAACGCTGCTAAGAAGACACTTTGAATAATCCCCCAACCCAAAGACACATAGCGTGTAATTTGGGAAATCTTGCGCCGTCCTGCTTCACCTTCATTTTTCTGTAAATTTTCTAAAGCTGGGATGGCAGCGGTGAGCAATTGGATGATAATCGAAGCGTTAATGTAAGGCAAAATACCCAAGGCAAAGACTCCCAAAGCAGAGAGTCCACCTCCAGAAAAGATATCCAAAAAGCTTAATATCTGGTTATTACCTTGGATGGCTCTGGCAAACTCGTCTCGATTAATATTTGGTATGGGCAAATGTATGCCAAGACGAATCAAAAAGAGAATACCGAGGGTGACAAGCAGCCGACCTCGCAGCCCAGCTGCTTGCGCCATCTGCATAAAAGTTTCTTGAGCCGTTGGGGCTTTGTCTCGACTGATCATAAAGGGCTACCTTGCTAGTGAAGTGAGGCGCTTGGCTGGGGTAGGCTTGTCGTAGGTACGCGCTTTTTGCCTTACTTTAAAACTACTTCGCAACTCCCACCAGCTGCCTCAATTTTGCTACGAGCTGTACCTGTAAAAGCAGCGGCTTGCACCTTGAGCGGAACGCTCAATTCCCCATCCCCCAAAATCTTCAAAGGTCCTCGACTCCCAGTGAGAATACCAGCTTCTTTTAAGGAGATCAGTGTGACTTCTGTATTTGCAGGCAGGGAGGCTAGCTTTTCTACATTAATCGTAGTGTAATTCTTACGATTAATGAGGGGGAAGCCTTTCAACTTAGGAATCCGGCGGTACAATGGCTGTTGACCCCCTTCAAATCCAGGTCGGGTACCGCTACCAGAACGCGCATTTTGACCACGCATACCTTTACCAGCACTAGCACCCTGACCGGCAGAAACCCCCCTTCCTAAACGACGAGGGCGTTTCTTAGAGCCTTTTTGAGGACGAACATCAGTGAGTCTCATAGTCGAAACCTTATGTAAAATTAGTTACCTATGATTTGTCCTTTGTCATTTGTGAGCCAGCGCTGCAAGAAGGTTTCCTTCTGTAGGCGACTGGTGAGACCAGTCCTGTTCGCGTAGCGTGTCCGAAGGACATAGACGGGTTTCCCGCCGTAGGGAACTGGCGAACCCGAAGGGCGAACCCGAAGGGTCATTTGCCAAGGACTAAGGACAAATATTCATTTTTAAATGTAAAGATTTTCAACAGGAATGCCTCGGTCTTCGGCAACTTCTGCAAAGGTTCGCAAGGTACCTAGGGCATTAATTGCGGCTCTGGCATTATTGAGAGGATTATTTGATCCAAGTTGCTTAGCGAGGATATTACGGATCCCTGCCAATTCGAGTACTGTACGCACAGCACCACCAGCAATTACCCCAGTACCAGGAGCTGCCGGTCGCATCATCACTTTAGCGCCGCCGCCGATACCGTCAATAGGATGGGGTATGGAGTTGGATTTGGTCATGGGGATATCTATGAGATGCTTTTTGCCGTCGGCTACGCCTTTTTTTACAGCACCAATCACATCTGAGGCTTTGCCTACTCCCACGCCAACTTGACCGCGTTCATTACCCACAACGACTATCGCCCGGAAGCTAAGTTTTTTACCTCCTTTGACGACTTTACTGACGCGTCGGATTTGGATGACTCGCTCTTGCCAGTTGGTTTCTTCTTTTTTTGTACGGTTAGTTTTACGACGACCAGTTGCCATTTTAATTACCTCGTTATAGTCAGAAGTCATTAGTCATTAGTCATTAGTCAATGACACTAGACCAATGACTTCTTTAAAAATCTAGACCAGCTTCGCGAGCTGCTTCTGCTAGTGCTTTTACACGACCGTGGTAAAGGTTACCACCTCGGTCAAAGACAACTTTGGTGATCCCTTTTTCTAGAGAGCGAGCTGCAATTAATTTGCCGACTTCAACCGAAGCTTCGCAATTGGAACCGGAAGCTAATTTAGATTTCAACTCTGGTTCTACAGTTGAGGCTGCCACCAAGGTATGATGCTGGGTATCATCAATGACTTGAGCATAAATATGTTGGTGGGAGCGAAAGATGGCTAAGCGTGGGCGTTCTGTAGAACCATTGACTCTGCCACGAATGCGTCTATGGCGACGCTCTTTTGATTGTCTACCTGTAAGCTTCATTTTTACTTCTTACTCTTACCAGTTTTACCAGCTTTACGTCTTACCGCTTCACCGGCGTAACGAATACCTTTGCCTTTGTAAGGTTCTGGTGGGCGAACAGCACGAATTTTAGCTGCTGTGTTGCCTACCACTTCTTTGTCATAGCCGCTGACAATAACGTTGGTATTATTTTCAACGACAAACTGAATTCCGTCAGGTGGAGCGATTTGCACTTGATGGCTATAGCCCATGTTCAAAACCAGGTTCCGACCTTGAACTTGCGCCCTGTAGCCAACCCCTTGAATTTCCAAACGACGTTGAAAGCCTGTGGAAACTCCCTCAACCATATTGGCAACCAAGGTGCGGCACAAACCGTGCATTTGGCGCGATGTGCGAGAATCGTCACGACGGTTGACCTGTAATATTTCTCCTTCTTGGGAGACTGTGACATGAGTAGGCAAATCGCGAGAGAGTTCCCCTTTAGGACCTTTGACAAGCACTTTTGTGCCGTCAATGGTCACTTGCACTTTGGCAGGAACTGTAATTGGGCGTTTACCAATTCGAGACATAACTTTTTGTCCTTTGTTATTTGTCCTTTGTTATTTGTCCTCTGTTATTTGTCTTTTACGAATGACAAATGACTTATGACAAATGACTCATGACTACCAAACGTAGCAAAGTACTTCACCACCCAAGTTTTGACGTCGTGCTTCACGGTCAGTCATAATGCCACTTGATGTCGAAATAATGGCAATACCGATACCGCCTAGTACTCTTGGTAGTTCTTTTTTATTCGAGTAAACGCGTAAACCTGGTTTACTCACTCGCTTTAAGGCGGTAATCAGAGGCTGGCGATTCTTGCCCTTGTATTTCAAGGAAATCACCAAATTGCCCTTCACGCCTTCTCCTGCTTCTTCAAACTCAGCAATAAAGCCTTCATCGCGCAGCACTTTTGCAATGCTACGAGTCAATTTTGTGGATGGCACGTGTGTTGTTTGATGCCGCGCCATGTTGGCATTGCGGATGCGCGTGAGCATATCTGCAATTGTGTCGTTAACCGCCATCGTTCCCTCTTTAGATGAACTTATTGATCCCGAAAGGGCATTCCCATTTCTTTAAGTAAGGCGCGACCCTCTTCGTCAGTTTTTGCCGTGGTGATGATGGAAATATCCATACCACGGATTTGGTCAATACTGTCGTACTCAACTTCTGGAAAAATGAGTTGCTCTCTGACACCTAGAGTATAGTTGCCGCGACCATCAAAGCTTTTGGGACTAATACCGCGAAAGTCCCGAATTCTTGGTAGTGACAGATTGATTAAACGGTCGAGAAAGGAATACATCCTTTCGCTTCTTAAAGTCACCATGATGCCAACGGGCATACCTTGGCGAATTTTGAAGCCAGCGATCGCTTTTTTCGCTCGCGTCACTACAGGCTTTTGACCGGTAATCAGCGCAATCTCGCTTATAGACGCTTCTAGCGCTTTCGCATTTTGAGATGCTTCCCCTAAACCACGGTTTACCGTGACTTTCACCACTTTCGGGACTTGATGAACGTTGGTGTACTGAAACTGTTGTATCAGTTTGGGGACAATTGTTTCTTGGTATACAGTTTTAAGTCTTATTGCTGCCATAGTTTTTTGTCCTTTTTATCCCTGGGCTTGGTCAGGGAACAATGAAGTTTTGAGATCTAAGTTCTCCAGTTGTGAGTTCTATTCCTAACTCCTAACTTCTAACTTCTAACTATTTATCTATGATTTCGCCAGTTTTCTTAAGCATCCTGACTTTCTTGCCTTCTTCTGTGAAGGTGTAGGAAATGCGACTGGCAACGTTTTGCTTGCTGGAATAGAGCATCACGTTAGAACTGTGGATTGGATATTCCTGATTGACAATACGTCCAGATTCTCCTTCTTGCTGGGGTTTTACGTGCTTTGTTTTAATGTTTACACCTTTGACAATGACTTTACTGACTTCTGGAAGCGCTTTGATCACTTCACCAACTTTGCCTTTGTCTTTCCCAGCAATAACTTGTACAGTATCGCCAGTTTTTACGTGCATTCTGTAAAAAACTTTCGGCTGATTTCTCTTCTGAGTTACCATTACAGCACCTCCGGAGCCAGAGAAACAATTTTGGTAAAGCTTTTGTCACGTAGTTCGCGCGCCACTGGTCCGAAAACCCGTGTTCCTTTGGGGTTCCCGTCTTTATTAATAATCACTGCGGCATTGTCATCAAAACGAATACTCATACCGCTGTCTCGATTGATGTTATGTCGGGTGCGGACAATGACTGCCTCGACAACATCAGACTTTTTCACAGCCATGTTTGGCTGGGCATCTTTGACTACGGCGATAATGCGATCGCCGACAAAGCCGTAACGGCGGTTTCCAGCTCCTAATACACGGATGCACATGAGTTTACGGGCACCGCTATTATCTGCAACATTGAGGTAGGTTTGGGGTTGAATCACAATTATTCTCCCTTTTTGTGTTGTTAGCTATCTAACAACGAATATGTTTAGCTAATTCTGGTCGTCAGGATTTCTGCCACTGTCCAGCGCTTGGTTTTACTCAGGGGTCGTGTTTCCTGAATGCGAACGCGATCGCCCACTTTACACTTGTTTTCTTCATCGTGTACCTTATAGCGCTGGGTTTTCACGACTATTTTGCCGTATTTGGGATGAGGAGCGCGGTTTTCGATGGCGACTACCACCGTTTTTTGCATTTTGTCGCTCACGACCAACCCAACTCGTTCTTTAACTGCCATACTCTTCTATCTTCTACTCTGATTCTTTAGCGGCTTGACTTGAGGAAGATGCCCGTTTCCGCTCTGCTTCCACAGTCATTAATTGAGCCAGGCGGTGGCGGGCGTGTCTGAACTTGTGGGGTTTGTCTAGCTGTCTAGTTGCTTGTTGCAAGCGCAACTGAAACAGTTCCTTTTTGACGGCGGTAATTTGCTGCGCCAGTTGTTCGTCAGTTAATTCTCTGGCTTCTGAAATCTTGGGAAGAGGCATAACCTACACCTGCTGTTCCTCTTGGGAGCGTGTAATGAACTTAGTTTTAATGGGCAGCTTGAAAGCAGCCAAGCGCATCGCTTCGCGGGCGGTTTCTTCGCTAACGCCTGCAATTTCAAACAAAATTCGTCCGGGTTTGACGACTGCTACCCAATACTCTGGCGAACCCTTACCGGAACCCATTCGGGTTTCTGCAGGACGCATGGTGACTGGTTTATCAGGGAAAATCCGAATCCAGATTTTACCACCCCGACGGATATAACGAGTCATTGCCCGACGAGAAGCCTCGATTTGGCGGGAGGTGATCCAAGCAGGCTCTAAAGCTTGGAGAGCAAAATCGCCGAAGTTCAAGTTGCTGCCGCGAGTGGCTAGACCATTCATCCGTCCGCGCTGTTGTTTGCGGAATTTCGTTCTTCTTGGACTTAGCATGATTTGTCAAAAGTCAAAAGTCAAAAGTCAAAAGTCACAAGTCAAAAGTCAATGAGTATTAACTCATGACTATCCTTCATTTGAGCGGTCTTCAAATTGTTGGCGACGGCGTTGTTGTTGGCGGCGAGATGGAGGGCGATCGCGATCACGATCGCGAGTTGTTGCTGCGGGAGTAGTTTCTTCCTGTCCGGGAATAATTTCTCCCTTGAATACCCACACCTTAATGCCGAGAATTCCGTAAACAGTTTTTGCCGTGCAGTATGAGTAGTCAATGTCAGCTCGCAAGGTGTGTAGAGGGACTCTACCTTCACGAGTCCACTCTGTCCGGGCGATTTCTGCCCCGTTGAGCCGTCCGCTGACTTGAATTTTGATGCCTTGCACGCCGGCGCGTTGAGCACGCTGAATCGCTTGCCGTACGACACGACGGAAGGAAACGCGGCGTTCCAGTTGTTGAGCAATATATTCAGCAATTAGGAAGGCATCCGCATCAACTCGTTGTACTTCAACTACGTTAATACGAATCTGGCGATTGCTGCCCAGCAGTTGCTGGAGACCGGTACGTAAAGATTCAATGCCTTGCCCACCTCGACCTACAACAACACCTGGTCGGGCTGTACGTACCTCTAAATCAATTTGGTCTGCTTTGCGGTCAATCCGCACCTCAGAAATTCCGGCGTTATTTTGGGCGTATCTACCGAGTTTTCGTTCTATGTACTGACGAAGCTTGTGGTCTTCTTGTAGAAGTTCTGGATAGCGACTCGGGTCAGCAAACCAACGAGATTGATGTTCTTGGGTTACGCCTAAGCGAAAACCGACTGGATGTATTTTCTGTCCCACAAATGCTTCCTCATAAAAATTCTTTCTCTAGGCAATTTCTTATTCGCCTGCGGCGGTGTCAGATGCAACAGCCACAGTGATATGACACGTCGGCTTGCGGATCTGGTAAGCACGACCTTGCGCTCTAGGTTGGAACCGTTTGAGCACCGGACCTTGATCCGCGTAAGCCTGAGTTACTACCAAATTAGTTCTATCTAACCCCGCGTTATGCTCCGCATTAGCAGCAGCGCTTCTGAGAACCTTTAACACTGGCTCGCAGGATCGATAAGGCATGAATTCTAGAATAATCAGCGCTTCTCGGTACGAGCGCCCCCGAATTTGGTCGAGTACGCGACGCACTTTATAGGGAGACATCCGTATATAACGGGCGATCGCTTTCACTTCTGTCGTATCATCTATTGCCATACTTTTCTCCATTTGTCAAGAGGTGAACCCTTGCAAAGCGTCCGTTCGAGAGCCAAGAGCCACTCATTTTGACTTTAAACTCTGGATTTTGGGTTTTTAACTATCTATTTGATTTTTTGTCACTCTTGGCGTGACCTCTAAAAGTACGCGTCGGGGCAAATTCGCCTAGTTTGTGTCCCACCATTTGGTCAGAGATGAAAATTGGCACGTGCTGGCGTCCGTTATGAACGGCAATGGTATGACCTACCATGACGGGTAAAATTGTCGAAGCCCGGGACCAAGTTTTAATGACTTCTTTTTTGCTGTTTTCGTTGAGTTTTTCAATTTTCGTCATCAGATGATCCGCAACGAACGGACCTTTTTTTAGAGAACGACCCATAATTCGATTTTGGATTTTGGATTTTGGATGTTAGATTTAGAATTTTCGATTTACCAAGTTGAGATTTTGGATTTTGGATGAAATTTCCACTCCACAATCCAAAATTTCAAATCTAAAATTCTAAGATTCACGACCGCCACGACCGCGTTTAGAAGATTTACGGCGACGGCGGACAATTAACTTGCTACTGGGTTTCTTACGCTTGCGTGTCTTATAGCCCAAAGCAGGTTTACCCCAAGGTGTCACAGGTCCCGGTCTACCGATGGGTGCCCGACCTTCACCACCACCATGTGGGTGGTCAACTGGGTTCATGACACTACCTCTGACTTGAGGACGGCGACCCTTCCAGCGAGTTCTACCGGCTTTACCGGCACTCAGGTTTCTGGCATCGAGATTACCGACTTGTCCAATAGTGGCATAGCACTCGCGGCGGATAAGCCGGACTTCTCCAGAAGGCAACTTGAGTGTAACGTAGTTACCTTCTTTTGCCACAACTTGAGCAGTAGCACCAGCAGCGCGAACGATTTGACCGCCCTTACCGGGTTTCAATTCTACGTTGTGAACGCCGGTTCCTAAGGGAATGTTGGATAGGGGTAAAGCGTTGCCATCTTCGATGGGAGAATCTGGACCTGCAACAACTGTTGTCCCGACTTTCAAACCATTGGGTTGAAGGATGTAACGCTTTTCGCCGTCTTCGTATTGCAAAAGGGCAATCCGGGCGTTGCGGTTGGGGTCGTATTCAATTGCGGTCACTGTGGCACGAATACCACGCTTATCTCGTTTAAAGTCGATGATGCGGTAAAGGCGCTTGTGACCACCGCCCCGGTGGCGAACCGTGATCCGCCCTTGATTATTCCTACCTTTGGGGCGATGTATCGATACTGTTAGCGATTTTTCTGGCTCGCTTTTGGTAATTTCCGAGAAGTCAGAAATCGTAACTTGGCGAGTACTGGGGGTGTAAGGGCGATAAGAACGAGTACCCATTTTCTTAAACCTCTGGGAAGAGAACTTGTCTAATCTTGTCTACGTCCCCAGCTGCCACTGTAACAATAGCTCGCTTGTATTGGGGCTTGAAACCAATAAACTTACCAACACGCCGCTTTTTACGCGGTGGTCTTGAAGTGTTGACTTTTTCGACCTTGACGTCAAATAAATCTTCAATTGCCGCTCTGATTTGTGGTTTTGTTGCTTTTGGAACCACTTCAAAGGTGTATTTATTTTGCTCCATCAAAATCGTCGCTTTTTCAGTGACAATTGGGCGACGCACAAGGTCGGGAAGATTGCGGGGGTCAAATTTAGCCACCGTACACCTCCTGAATTTTTTCGAGTGCTGATGCTGTCACAACAATCTTGTCGGCGTGGAGCAAATCGTAAACATTTAACTGGTCAGCAGCAAGCAGCTTTAATTTTTCTACGTTGCGGGCTGATAAATATATGTTTTCTGTACGTTCGGACAAGATTAACAAGGTTTGATTTTCTGGATCTGACCCCCAACGGGCGATCGCTCCCACTAACTCTTTGGTCTTGGGACGCTGGATCTGATCTCCAAATTCTTCCACCACAATTAAATCGTCAATCCGACTCGCAAAAGCGGTTCGCAAAGCCAAACGCCGCTCTTTGCGGTTCATCTTGATCTCATAATTTCGCGGTTTCGGTCCAAAAATGACACCACCACCACGCCACAACGGTGAACGAATAGATCCAGCACGCGCACGACCTGTCCCTTTTTGCCGCCAAGGTTTGCGACCGCCACCTCTGACTTCAGAACGGGTTTTGGTACTTGCGGTTCCTTGGCGAGCATTGGTCATTTGTCTTACCAACGCTCGATGTACGACATGAGATGCCGTTTCCTCTTTGGCAACCTTGAGGTCGAACGTTTTTTGTTCGACTTGTTCCCCTTGCCAATTTTTGACTACATACTCAAACATTTCTCTGTCTACCTCTTCATAGCTATCAGCTATCTACTTCTAGCCATCAGCGAAAAGCAAGCTGACTGCTATTTACTACGACCAACTATTGTTGCCGGGACAATATCTACTAAGGCACCTGGCTTACCAGGAATACCTCCCTTGATGAGTATTAAGTTGCGTTCTGGGTCTACTCGTACCACAGTCAGTTTGCGAATTGTGACGCGCGTACCCCCCAAACGTCCTGCCATCCGCTTACCTGGATAGACACGACCGGGAGTTGTACCAGCACCAATCGAACCTGGTTCTCTGTGGTTTTTGGAACCGTGCGACATTGGTCCTCGACCAAAATTGTTGCGTTTTTGGTTTCCAGCAAAACCCTTACCAATACTTGTACCAATTACGTCTACAGTTTGACCTGCACTAAAAATATCTGCTTTAATCTGTTGACCTAAAGCATAGTCACCGGAGTTATCTATGCGATACTCCTGTAAATGACGCAGCGCTGGGGCTGATGCTTTATTCAAGTGTCCCAGCAGTGGTTTATTCAGCGCTTTTGGCTTGACTTCGCCATAACCTACTTGGATGGCGGAGTAACCGTCGGTCTGTTTTGTCTTAACTTGGGTAACGGTGCATGGTCCCGCTTGAATGACAGTAACAGGAATGGCTACTCCTGCTTCGTCAAATATTTGGGTCATGCCCAGCTTGGTGCCGAGAATACCTACAGACACAGTTACTGGCTCTCCTTTTTACTTACTTGTTTTGGAATCGGATTCTTATCGGGTACGCTGTTTAAACGTCCTTCAAGACGAGTTGCGGCTTTTTGTGAACAGACCTGTGAAGTCGCTCTGCTTAGGTAATCACAGATTCAACTTCTTTGGGTCTTCACCAAAGATTCCGTACTGTTTAATCAATCCGTTTACTTTGTATTCGTCACCAGAACAGCCAAAAGTACCTTCCTTCTAGGAAGAGATAACTTCTAGATTTTTTGCAAGGCGCTATAGCTTTGCGCTTTGTGCAGCAATGCTTTCATCCAAGCAATTGCTCTGGCACGTTTTTGTTGTAGTAGGACTTGTGCAGGTGACTGCCCAGTATCCATCCACTGAGACTTCTGCAATGCTACAAACCAACATTACTGCTCAGTTTCTACTTCATCCGCTACCTTAAACAATAATTCAAGCTTATTTAAGGTTTTGCCTTGTTGTGAGCTTCAGGAGTGAATGCTGCTTATGCCCTAAGGCAAGCATTAGTTTTTTAACTAACCACTCCTAAGTTGTCGTCGCAGCTTTTCTAGTTTACCAGTCTCTTACCAATTTCTGCTATTTTATTCCATATGGAATTCAATGATCAGTTTTTCATGCTAACACTAGCTAGAAATGGCAGTAAGACGATAACCTGATTTTTATTTTGACCACGATCTAATAATATAGCTCATGTATTTATATTTGTCTACAAATTTTTCTGGTGTTTTTGGACAAGAAAGGAAAATGCAGACGGCTGGCTATATACGGAAAGATTTAATCTAACCCATAAATTAATTTGTAGAACTTAATAAGATTGCTTAACGGTAAATAATAGAGATATTGAAGTGGGATAGGACAAAAATCAAATTATGGCACTCATTACCACTGGCAACGGTTTAATCCGTGATTTGGAAAAATTCGGCTCTCTTGGTGTGTATGTACCTCTAGAAGGGGGTTTTGAAGGTCGGTACAGACGCCGACTGCGTGCAGCAGGTTATGTCAGCCTCCACATGACTGCAAAAGGATTGGGAGATGTGGCTGCCTATCTTACAGGAGTTCATGGTGTTAGACCTCCTCATCTTGGCAAAAAAAGCACTGGCAGTGGCGCGGCAGTAGGTTATGTGTATTATGTGCCGCCAATTGTTGGCTATCAACTCGAACAACTTCCACCGAAGTCAAAGGGCTTGGTGTTGTGGATTATTGAAGGGCATATTCTTTCTGATCAGGAAATTGAGTATTTGGTGACGTTACCCAGCTTGGAACCACGAGTGAAGGTGGTGATTGAGAGGGGTGGCGATCGCGCCTTCCGTTGGACGCCTTTAGAAAAGACCCTTTTAGCGGGTTAGGACAAGGGGACAGGGAACAGGGAAAAAAAAACTGTAACCTGTAACCTGTCATCTATTGTGAAAATCGAGCAGATTCAGATTCCCGGCTTTTTCAAGAAGTCGGGAATTTTGTGAACAAAATTCAAAATCTCGTTAGTCTTGTTGGTGCGAAAAGATGTAAGCACCCCAAAGCGAAAGAGCGATCGCCATCACCAGTAAAATCGGCACGCTATACCAAGGAAACTGAGACAATGGCATATAAACAGCTGCACGCAATCCGATGCTGGCGTAAGTCAAGGGTAACAAGTAAACTACGAATTTCAAGGCTGTTGGTAATGTACTCGGGTCAAAAAACGTTGCTCCTAAGAATGACATAGGGATAATAATAAAGTTGTTGTAGAGCCCGACTGATTCAAGAGATTTCACCGTCAAACCTACAATGACTCCCAAGCCGGCAAAAACGGCACAACTCAGCACCAGTATCAACACAAACAACGGGTTGAGAAAATTCCAATTCCCAGTAAAGAGCAGCGCTACCAAAATCACACCCAGCGAAGTCATCAATCCCCGCGTCACTCCCGCCAGCATTTTACCTGTATGTAGCGCCAGGGGATGCACGGGGACGAGCAATAATTCGTCGAAGTTTTTGGTAAATAGTCTGTCCCCGCAGATGGAAAACGTTGTTCCAACAAAGCTGACTGTCATCGACGACAGCGCTACCATCCCCGGCAAAATAAATTCCAAATAGTTATCATAATTACCACTAATTCCTGCCCCTGGTTTGATGGAACTACCTAAACCGAAACCAAAAGCCAAAATGTATATCAGTGGAGATATCAATCCAGACGAAGCAATTTGTACAAGTCGTACACGTAAGTCTAGCCAATCCCCCCAAAAAATTGTGAGGCTATCGGCTACGAGGGTTTGAAATTGTGAGATTTTTATACTCTTGCCTAAGGCTCGTTGAAATGTCACTTTACTTGTACTGTATGTATTAATATTTTCTTAATTTTTATTTTACATTTCTTGACGACACCAGTATCAAAGGTAATAAAAAGCTCTCATACAGTCAATTTATCAGTACCTTTTGTACATAGTAACTTTTTAGTCTAAGACTCATGATTAAATACTTCGTTAAAAGTTGAATTAGGACTTACGCATTGACAAAAAACATCATCCATGTGTACTAGGCAGCACAAGTCTTGGTGAGATTGTCCACAATGTACTCACGCACAACGAAAGTGAATAAATTTCTTTGCAATTCATACCAA
>JAESFT010000210.1_pt1 | contig 60456 bp, 58 predicted proteins | sample 9269451 | NCBI WGS metagenome assembly JAESFT01 (sample SAMN14502557, study PRJNA617106) | algae metagenome | isolation source: Scytonema hyalinum WJT4-NPBG1 and co-occurring heterotrophs from well... | place: USA: Mojave Desert, Joshua Tree National Park, California | collected 2006-05-25
GCGCAAAGCCGGCCCGCTCGCCAGGCCCAAGGGCAGCCAGGGCCGTTGTGGCGATCGCAGCATAGTCCGCCTGAGCACGCTCGCTGGGCGCGTGGGCGGCAAGGTAGAGGTCTGTGACCGAATGCAGAAGGGCGGTGCGGGCCTCCGGAGGAGAGCAGCCGGCCGTTCCTTAGCCCTCAAGCCGAGCTTCAGTTCCGCCGCGCAGCCTGTCCGGAAGCACTCCGGCTCGCCGACGTCGCGCGCAGAGCAAGACGAATGGATAAGCGTATCGATGGTGCGTGTGTCTGATCGGGTACAGCAAAGGCTCGGCAAATCAGTCAGCTTTGGGTTCTCGGCGGTGTCGTTGTCGAGAGGTCTTCCTCCCTGTTGACTCGCACCGCTCCAGCCGCGTGCTGGAGCGGCTTTTCCCGTTTGCGAGTTGAGCGCGAACCACATCGCGTCTGCGCTACTAGGAAATGCAACTCCACCCGGGACCCAGATTAAGGGTCAGAGACGTGCCTTACGTTCACCTGACGTACCCACGCTTCTGATTGTACCGCCTGACCTGCTCGGGGGTGAGGGCGTCCCGCATCGCAAGGTGGTAGCGCAGGTGAGCCGCCCGGAGTTCGCCCTGTGCCGTGGCAACGCGAGCCGTTGCAGCGTACAAGCTCCCAGGGGTGACGGTCCGGTCCGCGAACAAGCGGTCAAGGGCAGCTTCCGCCTGGATCACCCGCTCACCGAGCCCAATCGTCTCAACCTTCATCGTGTCGAACAGAGCTTGTGCCACCCGACGCTGCTCGCCTGAAAGCCCCAGCGCCTCGGCAAGCTCCAGGACGTGCAAGGGACCTGGATAGCCGTTCAGTTCAGCGGCCAGGGCAAGGCCCATGCCCCGTCCTGCCCTGAGGTCCGCGATCTGCCCATCTGAGAGCGCCTTGATCGCCCGCTGCTCTAAACCCACATAGGGCGTGGCCGGGCTGTGGTGGGCACCGCTGTGGCGGTCGTGGGTTTGTGCCACAGCAGGTGCGATCGCCGTCAGCCAGAACACCCCCGCCACAAGCGCCCTTGGCTTCATCCCGTCCTCCTCGTCACCACCCCGTCTGCTTGCCACGCGGGGGGGCCAGGTCACATGATCAGGATCATGCCCGCCCTGGATCAGAGCCTGTGGACGGCCGGACGCGAGCAGAGCCTTGCACCCGGTGAGACCCTCTTCCGGGCAGGTGACCGGGTGAGACTGCTCTACCGGGTCGAGAGTGGGGCGATGCGGCTGGTGCGCTCTCTCCCACACGGGTCAGACCTCACGATTCAGCGGGCCGGGGCAGGCGCGGTCCTGGCCGAGGCGTCGCTGTTTGCGAGCACTTACCACTGCGACGCTGTTGCCCTGACCCCAACCTGTGTTCGCGGTGTGCCCGTCAGGGGGCTGTTGCAGGCCCTTGAAGGTGATCCGGCCCTGGCCAGGGCTTTCGCCCAGCATCTGGCGCACGAGGTGCAGGCGGCCAGAGCACGGGCTGAGATCGTGGCGCTGAAGACCACCCGTGAGCGCCTGGATGCGTGGCTTGCTCTGAACGGGGGAGGGCTGCCCGCAAAGGGGCGCTGGCGGGAGCTGGCCGAGGAGGTCGCCGTCACACCCGAAGCGCTCTATCGTGAGTTGGCCCGGCGACGAGCATGAGGCTGAATTCCCAAGGGATTAGCTGCACCGCCCCACTATCGTACGGTGCGGGTGGAACGCGGGAGGACGGAACGATGAAAGGCATCCTTGGTCTAGAGATCGGCGAAGGGCTCTCCGATTATTGTCGGCCCGACCGTCTGGCCCTTGTCGTTTACGACATGCAGGTGGGCATTGCCCGGCAGATGAAGAATGGGCCTGAGATCATCGCGCAGGTCGCGCGTGTGCTGGATATCGCTCGCGCGCAGGGGTTCCGGATCATCTTCATGCGCCACCTGTCGATGCCTAAAGAGCTGATGGGGTCGTTCCAGTACCGGCAGGCCATGGCGTGGCAGCGAACAAGCGAGCCTGAGGCAGTCCACCCGTGGTTCCTGAGAGGCACGCCTGGCTTTGAGATTGTTCCAGAGCTCGAGCCTCGCCCAAGCGAAGCCGTTCTCGACAAGATCACGTTTTCAGCCTTCGAGGGCACGCCCCTGGCTATGATCCTGCGCGATTGTGGTCTGACGGCATTTGCCATTTGCGGCATCGCAACTGAGATCGGCATCGATCCGACCGTCAGGCACGGGGCGGATCTGGGCCTCGTTCCCGTGGTGATCCAGGATGCCTGCGGCGCAGGTCACGCCGAGGCTGGTGAGCGCTCGATGCAGAACTTGGCCTTCATGGGCGACGCCATCATCACGGATGTGCAAGCTATCACCCAAGCAATGCAGGCATCTGCAGCACACTAGGCGGAAGCTGGCGCCTACAGGGCGATCCCCGACCCAAGCTTCCAAGGGCGACGCGGTTTTGTGCTAGCCGGACGCATAAAAAGCGGGCCCATTCACGGGCTGCTGCGGTCCTGAGCGGCTTTACTGTCAAGCTTATGCGGAGCCCACAAGCGCTCCGCCTCGGCAACAAAGGCGGCGAACGCGTGCTGGCTTGAGAATGCCCTCATGGGCACGACGAACGCTCGCCCAGGCCCGATGAAGAAAAAGGAGTAGCCTGCACGGGTGACAATGCTCTCGATCGCGTCCCAGCGCGTCAACGTCTCGCCTTGAGCAGACAGAGCGCGGAGGCCCTCCGGTGCGAGTTCGAAGCATTGCGGGACAAGCTTCGTCTGCATCGCCATAGACCGATAGGCGATCCATCCGGCCCAGCGCTGTCCGAGGAAGGGAAGGAACCAGCCAACAGCAAACGTGAACAGAGCCAAAAGCACGGCAACAAGGGTGGTGAAGCGCCAGGATGCAGTTGGGTTGAAGCCGCGCGCGTAGAGCAACGTCGTCAATCCGACCAAGGCAGATCCCGCGGCAGCCGCGGCGAAGCGCGCCCACGGCCTGCGCCGGAGGATCTCCTGCTGTAAGGCGCCGAAGTCCTCGGGACACGGGGTGTAGTCGCCCGAGGCGGGTGCTGCGGGAGGTCCTGGCTGGTGCTGCATCGTGAGTGTGCTTGGATCCCAGCTGCGATAATGTCTCCCATTCCTATCAGTAGTCTTCTCAAGACGGCTTGCATTGTAGAGATCCGATCAGCCTTCGGGCGCCCGAGATCGCTGTTGCCGGTCGTTGGCACCAGCCCTCAGACGACCTGTCTGGCCTGGTGTCTCACCTCATCAAGCCAGGCCGCCCGCTCGGCTGGGGTGCTGGTGGCCACCACCCGGAGCACGAGCCGGACCACATGCTGAACCCCGCAATAGCCCAGCAGGCAGTCCCGCCAGATCCGCTGAAGCGGATCACCAAAACAGGCCGCCTCGCGGTCCGCCGTCGTGTTGCTGGTGTTCAGCACCAGCGCGGCTTTGGCCCGCAGCAGGCCCCGCGGCGCGTCACCCTGGTCGCAGCCCTTCTCGAACGCGTAAGCGGCACCGGGCGCGAACACCCGGTCCATCCAGCCCTTCATCATGGCGGGGGGCGCACCCCAGGTGTTCGGGTGAACGACCGCGAGGTAATCGGCCCGGGTGAGCCCGAGAATGTGATCTTGCACCAGCGGGTCAGTACTCGGCTCGCCCCGCACCTCCTCGCGCGTGAGGCACGGGTTGAACCCCTCTGCATGCAGATCCCGCAGGGAGGTCTCGATGCCGAGCCCCGACCAGGTCTCGACGACAGCCCGCGCCAGGGCATGGTTGAGGCTGCCCGGATCAGGATGCGCCACAACGATCAGGGCCGTGTTATGACACGAAGAATCAGGTCGCATTAATGTGCCTCGGCACTGAGACGGGAACAGCTAAGAGCCTGATACCTCTTCTGCTCGTTCATCTTCAATTCGCGGACCCGGTCCCGCCCGTTAGGCCGCATCGAACAACTGGATCGTCGGCCGACTGCTTACTGCAAAAAAAAGCCAATGCTGAGTGAGTCGCGTTCACGAGTCGGGTTGAAACGCAACACTGGCCACCATTCGTCCGAAGTGCGCACGTAGAAGGCGGCGAGCAACCTCTGCATCTCGTTCCCGCAAAGCTTGCAGTATCTCACGGTTGGAAGCCGCTTGAGCTTCCCGGGCCTGAGGTGTGTCGTTCAGCGTTCGCAATCGGCCCCAGCCCGCGGCAGCGCGCGCCTCGATGATCAGGTCGAAGAACTTCAGCAGCAAAGGGTTGCGGGTCACTCTTGCAAGCTCAAGGTGGAAAGCATAGCCGGCTTCCCGAAACTCCTGCTGCGTCGCCGCCTGCTCCATATCCTGCAGGCAGAGTTCAAGACGCTCGAAATCGTCCTCGGTTGCGCGAGCCACCACGAGGTCCGCAAAGCCCGGCTCGATTGCCATGCGGGCTTCAAGAACGTCCAAAGGACTGGCCTTGGTCGAGAGAGGAACACCGGTCTCGGCGGCGGCGCTATCCTTCTGGGCCACGAAGGTACCGCGGCCCACATGCCGGATGACGCGCCGCTCACGCTCAAGGCGCTGAACGGCTCTGCGCACGAGGTTCCGAGACGTTCCGAACCTCACCGCCAGATCACGCTCGGGCGGTAAGCGGTCGCCCGGCTCGTATCGCCCCGAGTCGAGAGCGTCCCGCACCTTGCGGTAGATCTCGAGTTCGAGCGCTCCGCTTTCCGGCATGAAGTCGAGAACGTTGCTCTCGATGGCCTCTGCCGCGGTGTCCGGACCCGGGTCCTGCGCCATCTGGTTCTCTCCGGTTCAGTTGATCTCGGGTTCGGGCGTCGCGTCGACGCCCTCCAGGAAGTCGAGGTCACAGCCTTGGTCCGCTTGACTGACGTGTTCGGCGAAGAGGCGCGTCCAACCCCGCGCGTAACGCCGTTGCTGTTCGGGAAGCTGAGCTCGCCGTTGCTCCAGAACGGCGTCCTCGACCAGGAGGTCGATACGCCGCGCGTCGATGTCAAGGAGGATGCGGTCGCCGTCGTGGACGAGAGCCAAGGGTCCTCCGATGGCAGCCTCCGGCGCAATGTGGAGGACAACGGTGCCGAAGTGCGTGCCGCTCATGCGGGCATCCGAAATCCGCACCATGTCCCTCACCCCCTGCGCGAGAAGCTTTCTCGGGATCGGCAGCATGCCCCACTCGGGCATACCCGGACCCCCGACCGGGCCCGTGTTCCGCAGAACGAGAACGCAGTTTTCGTCCACGTCGAGAGCCGGATCGTCGATCCGCGCGTACATGTCGGCAAGGCCCTCGAAGACGACGGCGCGCCCCGTGTGGCGCATCAGGTGCTCGCTTGCCGCGGCGCGCTTGATGATCGCACCGTTCGGCGCAAGGTTGCCCTTGAGGACGGCAAGGCCGCCCGAGGCATAGAGCGGATTCGAGCGGGGTCGGATCACATCAGCGCCGATCCGCTGCGCCCCTTCGAGGTTGGCCCCCAACGTTCGGCCGTTCACGGTGGCTTCGTCCAGGTGTAGCTCGTCCCGCAGCTCGTGCAGAAGCGCCCTCAGGCCGCCGGCATGGAAGAAATCCTCCATGAGGTGGGCTCCCGACGGGCGCAAGTTCGCCAGAACGGGAATCGCGCTCACCTCCCCGTCGAAGTCGTCGAGAGACAGCTTAAGGCCCGCTCGGCCGGCCATCGCGATGAGATGGATGACGGCGTTCGTCGAACCGCCGAGCGCCATGAGGGTCACGATGGCGTTCTCGAAGGCTTTGCGGGTGAGAATGTCCCGCGGGCGCAGATCGTCCCACACCATGTTGACGATGCGGCGTCCGGAGTTCGACGCCATATGGACGTGACGGGAGTCCGGAGCAGGAATCGAGGCGGCCCCCGGCAGGGTCAGGCCAAGTACCTCCGCGAGCGATGTCATGGTCGAGGCGGTGCCCATGGTCATGCAGTGGCCGGGCGAGCGAGCGCCTGCCTCCTCCATATCCGCGAACTCAGCCGTCGTGATCGTGCCGGCCTTGAGTTCGTTGAACCAGCGGGTGGTATCGGTGCCCGAACCCAGCGTCTCACCGCGCCAGCGGCCGCTCAACATAGGACCTGCAGGAACGAAGATGCTCGGCAGGTTGGCCGTCGTCGCACCCATGATCATCGCGGGCGTGGTCTTGTCGCAGCCGCCCATGAGCACCACTCCGTCAAGTGGATGACACCGGATCACCTCTTCGACTTCAAGAGCGAGCAGATTGCGGTAGAGCCCGGTCGTCGGCTTCATGAAGGGTTCGCCGAGCGACATGACGGGCACCTCCACAGGAAAGCCGCCCGCCTGCCAGATACCCCGTTTCACGTGCTCGGCGCGCTCGCGAAAATGGATGTGGCACGGATTAAGCTCGCTCCACGTGTTGAGGATCCCGATGACCGGCTTGCCCTGATAGTCCTGCCGCGAATAGCCGGCCTGGGAGGTGCGTTGCCGGTGCGTATGGCCCATCCTCGTCTGGGTGGCGTACCATTTGGCGCTGCGCAGATCGTCGACGGTCTTGCGGGTTCTCACACGGTTACTCATTGGGCGGCCACCAGCGTAGAGCGTCCTGACGTCATCATCAGGTCCCCAAGATCAGCGATGATGGCGTCGAGTTCCAGCACGTCATAGCGGTCGAGGGGCGGGTTCGTGTCGCGAAAGTAGGCTGATTCGATGAGGCCGCGGTGCTTCAGCACATGCTTCACCACCGATTGGCGGAAAACGCCACCCATGTTGAGAAGGGGAAGGATGCGGTTGAAGACCGCTCGTGCCGATCCGGCGTTGCCGGCCTGGATGGCGTTCCAGATGGCGACATGGGCCTCCACGATCTCGCAGGCCGGCATGGAGCCGCACGCTCCTCGGGCATATTCGTCGAGAACGAACCGCCCGCCGGCTCCGCCCATCACCCCGAGCAGATCCGGATGACCGGAGTTGATCAGGGCACTGATCCGCTGCCCGCAGGGTACATTCTCTTCCTTGACGTAGCGGATGGCCGGGACGGCCTCGAGCGTCGCCAGCACGGTGTCGACAGGCAGAGAGGAGCCGAGGGGAGGGGGCGCGTTCTGCATGATGATGGGGAGACTGTCCGCTCCATCCGTCGAAGCGAGGAAGAAGTCTGCAATGGCCGACACGTCATGGCCGGCCGAGCGCGGTGCCATGAGCATCAGGGCGGCGGCTCCGCCTGCAGCAGCCTGCGCGGCGTACTGAGCCGACAGGCTCGGCGTTTCGGCGGATATGCCCACGATGATCGGCAGATTTTCAACCGAAGCGAGGTCGAGCACGATTTGAACGAGCTTCCGCCTCTCTGAAGCCGACAGCGTCGCAAACTCGCTGGCGATGGCCGGATAGACGGCACCGTGAGCCCCCGCTTTCGCTGTGTAGCGCACAAGCCGGCTCAAGCCCGCCTCGTCATACTCGCCATTGTTCCGGAACGGTGTGGACAGAACCGGATAAACCCCCCGCAACATCATGCTCTCCCTCGAACCAATTCAGCGCAGATGTTGAACCAATCCGCATCTATTACGAAACCAACTTGACACCAATGATGGCGCAGGTCAACATTGGTTCAAAGATGGTCGGATGGTTGGCCGATAAGACGGGGAGGTATCGTTGGCACAGGTTGAGCTTCGCGGTGTTCGCAAGGCCTTTGGTCGCGTGCCGGTTCTTCACGGAGTCGATCTCTCCATCGCAGACGGAGAGTTTCTCGTGCTGCTCGGGCCTTCCGGCTGCGGGAAGTCGACGCTTTTGCGCCTCGTTGCCGGCCTCGAAGATGCTGACGACGGCGAGATCCGGATCGGGGGTCGCGATGTGACCGATCTTGAGCCGCGTGAGCGCGGTGTCGCTATGGTGTTCCAGAACTATGCGCTCTACCCGCACATGGACGTCGCTGCGAATATGGGCTTCGCGCTGCGCATGGCGAAGATGGATCCTCATGAGATCCGGAGCCGTGTGGAAAAGGCCGCTGGAGTCCTGGGGCTCACCCCCCTGCTCGACCGTCTTCCCCGCCAATTGTCGGGTGGCCAGCGCCAGCGCGTGGCGATGGGGCGGGCGCTCGTGCGGGACACTGACGTCTTCCTGTTCGATGAACCGCTCTCGAACCTCGACGCCAAGCTGCGCGTTCAGATGCGCGTCGAAATCCGGTCGCTTCATCGCAGGCTCGGCGTGACGTCGATTTACGTTACCCACGACCAGATCGAGGCGATGACGCTGGCAGATCGCGTGGTCGTCATGCGTGACGGTCGGATCGAGCAGATCGGCTCGCCGCTCGAAGTCTACGACGATCCCGTTAACGTCTTCGTCGCGGGATTCCTCGGCTCGCCCGCCATGAACCTGCTGCCCGGCCACATCCGCTCCGGGCGGGCCGTGTTCTCGAATGGCAGCAATCTGCCGCTTCCTGAGCATCTCCGTCCGAGCGCGAGCGAAGGCCGCCCGATCCTATACGGCGTTCGCCCGCAGGATCTCACGCCCGGAGAAGCAGAGGGCCTGGCCTGCTCGATCCAGGTGGTCGAGCCGACCGGCTCCGAAACCCTGATCCATGGGGTTGTCGGCGACGATGCGGTCTGTGTCGCGGTGAACGAGCGGCCACGGTTCGAGGCTGGCGCTACCGTGCATCTCGCCCCGCGTCCGGATCGTGCCCGCATCTTCGACGCGGCTTCGGGAATGCGCCTGTGAATGCGAGCGACCCCTTCGACCTGACTGGCCGCACCGCGCTCGTGACGGGCTCAAGCCGCGGAATTGGTCGGGCGATTGCGCAGGCCTTTGTCCAAAGGGGTGCCACAGTCGCTATCCATTGTCGCGCGCAGGAGGAGGCGGAGGAGGCGGCGGACGAGTTGGCGAGCGTTGGGCCGGCGCGTGCACGCGGCTTCGGCGCCGATCTGGCCGAAAAAGGCGCCGGCCGGCGCCTTACGGAGGCTGTCCTCAGCACGTTTGGCGCTCTGGACATCGTTGTTCTGAACGCCTCGGCCCAGGTGCGGCGCCCGTTCACCGAAATCGATGCGGACGAATTCGCCTTCCAGATCGATATCAATCTCCGGGCGACCTTCGAAATCCTGCAGGTCGCGCTGCCTCGGATGGCCGATGCGGGGTGGGGGAGGGTGCTGACGATCGGCAGTGTCCAGCAGGTGCGTCCCAACGCCAAACTGGCCGTCTACGCGGCAACGAAGAGTGCGCAAGTCAATCTCGCCCTGAACCTCGCCAAGCAATATGCGGGGCGCGGCATCACGGTGAACAATCTGGCGCCCGGCCTCATCGACACCGACCGGAACGCCGACCTTAAATCGAATGAGGCAGCCTACCGCCAGCTTCTCCAGATTATCCCGGCTCAGCGGGCGGGACAGCCGGAGGAATGCGCCTGGCCCGCACTCCTCCTCTGCTCGCCAGCCGGCGGATACATCACTGGCGCCGACCTCCTGGTCGACGGCGGTTTGCACCTTCCTTGAGGGCCCCCATGACGAGATCGGCCGTGCCCACCTTTCACTCGGATATGCCTCTCGCCCCTGGTTCGACATCGAGCGTGCGAGCCAAGCGTCGCTCGCCGAAATGGGGCCGGGTGCTTCTTCCCTACGGCTTCTTCTTGCCCGCCTTCGTCCTGGTTGCGGCGGTCTCGTTCATCCCGCTCGGCTATGCCATCCAGCAGAGCTTCCATGCCGCGGACTATATGGGCATGGGCAAGTTCGTCGGAACCGAGAACTACACCCGCTTCCTCGGCGATGGACGTGGCTGGCTCAATCTCTGGCGTGCCTTCGTCTTCGTCGCGGGCAGCGTCCTCATCGCTGTACCCTTGGGCTTCGGGCTTGCCTGCGCCCTGAACCGGCCGATCCGCTTCTGCGGCTTCTTTCGCACCGTCCTGATCCTGCCCTGGCTCGTCTCGAACCTCGTCGTGGCGCTGCTCTGGGCGTGGCTCTTAAACGGCCAGTTCGGCCCCATCGCTTATCTTGTCGGGCAGATGGGCGGCACGCTTCCGAATGCTGTGACCAGCCCGGACCTTGCTATGCCGGCCCTTATCGTGGCCAACGTCTGGCATTCCTATCCTCTGGTCATGATCTTCGTTCTCGCCGCTCTCCAGACCGTTCCATCGGAGCTCTACGAGGCCGCCCGCATCGACGGGGCGAGCGCTTGGAACAGGTTTCGCCTCATCACCCTGCCTATGGTTCGCAACACGACGCTCGTCGTGCTGGTTCTCACGACCCTTCACACCTTCAACAACGTGACGATGGTCTTCATCATGACGGGCGGCGGGCCTGTCGGAACCACCGAGACCCTTGCGCTGCGCGTCTTCCTGGAGGAGTTCAAGTATTACCAGACCGGCATCGCCTCCGCGGCGGCCGTCATCATCTTCGCCCTCAATCTTCTGTTCAGCCTCGTCTACATCCGCGTCCTGCGCGGAGACAAGACGGCTGAAGCCTGACCGGAGGCAGCACCATGGCCACCCGACGCTCCGCCTCACGCTCCGACTGGATTGCCTACGGCTTCCTTGGGATCGCCAGCGCCTTTGCGCTCGTCCCTCTCCTGTGGGGCCTGTCCACCTCGCTCAAGCCGCCGACGGAGGTGAGCGCATGGCCTCCAACATGGATCCCGCACAAACCAACCCTTGAGAACTACGCCGCCGTTTTCGCGAACCCGAAATACGTGCGCTACCTGCTCAACACGCTCGGCGTGACCCTCGTCGTCATGGTCATCGGCATCGCGCTTGCCGCCCATGCATCGTGGGTCGTCGCCCGCGCTCACTTTCGCGGCAAGAGCACGATGATGTTCCTCATGTGGGCGACCGTGATGATCCCGGGCGTCTCGATCATCGTCCCGATGTATCTTCTGTCCGTAGACCTTGGTCTTTACGATACCTATTCGGTCTTGGTGATCGTCTATTGCGCGTCGGTCATCCCGACCCTGGTTTGGTTGCTCAAGGGCTTCGTTACCAGCGTTCCGCAGGAGCTTGAAGAATCGGCGCTCATCGACGGATCGAGCCGTGCGGGCGTGTTCTATCGGATCGTCGTGCCCCTGCTGCGCCCCGGTTTCGGAGCTGCCGCCGTCCTCGTCTTCGTGACGGTCTGGAACGAATTTCTCATCGGCTACGCCCTCGTTCTCGGCGATGAGCACCGCCTGATCCAGGTGGGCGTCTACTACTTCGTCACCGATGTCGGGATTGAGTGGGGGCCGCTGATGGCCGGCATGATCATTTCGGTGCTCCCCATCGTGATCCTTTTTGCCGCCCTGCAGAAGTATTTCATCCAAGGACTCACCGGTGGTGCCGTCAAAGGATGACCAACCGCGCCCGCGATGCTCCCGCGCGGGCCGGATCCGACAACAAACGTGAGCCGCTAGGAAACCACAAGGAGACTTAAACGTGACAATCACCCGACGCCTTGCTCTCGCCGGCGGTCTTGCCCTCAGCCTCACGACAACGGCTCTCGCGCAAGCGCAAACGACCGTTGAGCTCTGGAGCTTCCTCGACCCCGTTCAGGACAACGCACGCTCCAAAGCGCTGAAGCATGTCATCGATACGTTCGAGGCGGCTCATCCCTCGATCAAGATCAAGACCAGCGTCATTCAATGGCAGGAAATCAGCCCGCAGTTGCTGCGCGCCGCCCGTGCCGACCGCGTGCCGGACGTGGTGATGATCTTCTCTCCTCAACTGCAAACGCAGATCGCGGCCGGCACGCTGGCGTCCTTGGAGGACCGCCTCGCCAAGATGCCCGATCGAAAGGACCTCGTCGTCCTCTCGGAGGGCAAGGATCGGCAGGGCAACACTTACGCGGTGCCTTGGGAGATGCGCGTTAGCGGCATCATGATGCGCAAAGACATGCTGGAGAAGGCGGGCCTCGCGGTGCCGAAGACCCTGCCGGAGCTGGCGGAAGCTGCGGGCAAGCTCGGCACGGAGGGACGCGTCGGCTTCGGCCTCGGTTTCAAACCGACGAATCCCGATGCCGGCATCGCCTGGTTCCTGCCGACGGCAGTGGCCATGGGCGCCAAGGTGCTGCGGGCCGACGGAACGCCGGACTTCACCTCCCCGGAAATGGTTCAGCTCACCCAGTTCACCCACGACCTCGTGCACAAGTACAAGGCGTCGTCTCTCGATGCGATGCTGATGGGCGACACCGAAGTCCAGCAGCTGGCGGAGGGCGGCCGCACGGCGTTCATCGCCAAAGGCAGTCACCGCCTTCAATTCATCAGGGACAAGTCGGCGGCCGGGGACAACCTTCAGCTGATCGAAGCGCCGACCTTCACCCCCGGCAAGCCGGCTCCCGCCATCGTTCAGGGCTGGAGCCTCGGCATGCCGAAAGCCTCCAAGAACCAGGATGCGGCCTGGCAGTTCATTCAGCACTGGACCTCGACCGACATCCAGGTCTACCAGGCCGAGAAGGCGGGCTATCTTCCGGTTCGCGCCAGCGCCGCCAACGCACCGGCTCTCAAGGAGCCGAAGAACGCGCATATCGCATGGGCGCTCAACTACGCGGCCAAGCATCCCTTCGAGTTCAACTGGCCTGAGAACCCCGACTTCCTCTACGCGACCCTCGCCAAGGCGTTGGAACAGGTGGTGACGAATCAGGCCTCGCCGAAGGACGCCCTTGCCGCCGCCGAGAAAGCCTATCTTTCCGGCATGAGGACGAGCAACTGAGCCGATGACGGGCCCCGTTCTCGTGTCCTCCGTCGACACGACGCTCAGCCGGTTCGAAAGACCGGTCCTGATGGTCGGGGAGAGGCCTTTTCTGTACCGAGGTGCCCAGCTGCGCGCCGATACGATGAGGCTCAATCTCGGCTGGTCGGAGGAGGAGATCGGGGCCGTCGTCAGGCGACTGAAGGCGGACGGCTTCACCGTCGTCAGCATCCCGTTGTTCTGGTCGGACGTCGAGCTAGACCGGGACCGGTTCGACTGGGATCGCCTCGATCGCTACATCGAGTGGTGCGCGGCGGCGGACGTCAAACTGGAGATTGCATGGTTCGGATCCGATTCCACGGCCTACAGCCGGGGCTCGGGCGCGAACATGGACCGCGTGCCGGACTACGTGTGCTCGGAGTTCGCACTCGTCACGAAGCCTGACGGGTCTGTTTTCTCGACGCCGACCCATGGTCGCGTCCTCCTCGACAAGACCGATCGCTCCCTCCTGCGGCGCGAGAGCGCCGTTCTGGCCCGCGTGATGGAGCGCGTTGCCGAGCGCGATGCTGCCCTCGGCCACAAGCGGACAGTCATCGGCGTTCAACTTCTGAACGAGCCGGCTGTAGCGACCGTGCGTGACGATGCTCGCGAGTTCCCGGCCATTCCCCGCAGCTACAGCGCGTCCAGCAACGCGCTGTGGGAGGAGGGCGGGTACCGGGACGAGGCTCAGTTCCGCCGGGACGTCCTGCTCGACTACCTGAGCGGGCTTGCGACAGCCGTAAAGCGGTCTCCCTATTCGGTCTGGACGCGCTGCAACCTGTGTCGCCAGTCCGATGCCATCCCGATCCGTGAGAACGAGGGGCGTCGCGAGCGAGGGGAGGCGAGCCTCGATCTGATCGGGATGGATCCCTATACACACGACCTCGAGTACCTCCTGTCCTTCGGCAACGATCCGCTCTGGGCTCAAGGGCGCAACCTGCCGATGGTCATGGAGAACTGGGCTGGCGGGGAGGCGATCGACTTCGTCGTCCTCACGACGCTCGCGGGCGGCGCGCCCAGTCACCACTACAGTGTCATCGAGTCGGAGAGTTTGACGGACACCATCGGATACCCCGGCATTTATGGACGTGATCTCGCCAATCGGAAGGCGGTCGACACAGGCCATACCCTTCGCCACCGGCTCGTGAACAAGCTGCTCCACAAAGCCTGGTACGACTTCGCGACGCGGACTCCCTCGCAGGCAGGAGGACGTACGCTCGCGTTCTTCAACGCCCAAGGCCGTCTCGCAGCGAGAGACGTGAAGGCTCTCGGCGAAATCGACATCGTATTCGAGACTCACCAGCAGGGCGCCGGCATCGCCATCCTTCGGTCGTCTGCGGAGATCGTTCTCTTGAGTCACGGCCGCTGTCAGTTCGCACTGGCGTCGTCGCTCAACGTCACGGGTCTCACCAGCGGCTTCTTCGACGAGGCGAACCGCTGGATCACCACCGGCCAGCGCGGGTTCGGCACCCGTGACGGGCGGCACATCGTCGAACTCGCTGCCAATGATTGTCTCCGGCTGACGCTCACGCCTTGAGACGCGGCGGCACCGAGGCCGTTAAACCCGAACAATGGGTTCGAACAGGGAGGACGGGAGATGAAGCTCACGAGACGAGTAACGATCATCGCAGCCTTATGCGCCGCGCTCACAGGCGCGAGCGCCCAGGCTCAAACGACCATCGAGTTGTGGAGCTTCATCGACCCCGCCCAGGACAACATTCGATCGAAGGCCTTGAAGCATGTGCTGGATACCTTCGAACAGGCTCATCCGGATATCAAGGTTCGGACGAGCGTCATTCAGTGGCAGGAGATCAGCCCTCAAGTGCTCCGCGGCGTGCGCGCTGGGCGAGCGCCTGACGTAACGATGCTTTTCTCGCCGACGCTCGGCGTCCATCTTGCGGCGGGTACTCTCCAGCCCTTGGATGCCGACCTCGCCAAGATGTCGGACCGCAATGATCTCGTCGTCCTTCCTGCCGGCAAGGACGCGTCCGGCCAAACCTTCGCGATTCCGTGGGAGATGCGCGTCACCGGGATCATGTATCGGCAGGACCTTATCGACCAAGGAGGAGCGTCGCTGCCGCGAACGCTCGACGAGCTGGCGGAGGCTTCCGGGCGTCTCGGGCGTGACGGCAAGATCGGCTTCGGGGTCGGCTTCAACTCGGCCCAGCCCACGGCTGCCATGGAGTGGTTCATCCCGACAGCGATCGGCCTTGGCGCGAAGGTGCTGAATGCGAACGGAACGGCAGCTTTCGCCGACGCACCCATGGAGCGTCTCACCCAGTACGTGGCTGACCTCGTTCATAAGCACAAGGCCGTTCCGCAGGACGTCGCTCTTTTGGGCGACAACGATGTGCAGCAGTTCGCGGAAGGCGGGCGCACTGTGTTTCTTGTGAAAGCAAGCCACCGCTTCCAAGCCATTCGGGAAAAGTCAGGCATAAGGGATGCATATAGGATGATGGCCTTCCCGACCGACACGCCAGACCGTCCTGCTCCCGCGATCGTTCAGGCCTGGAACCTTGCCATCCCGAAAAGTTCTAAGAACCGGGAAGCCGCCTGGAAGCTGATCCAGCACTGGACGTCGCCCGCTATGCAGCTTCATCAGGCCGAGAAGGCAGGCTACCTGCCCGTCCGCCCGAGTGTGACGGATGCGCCAGCCTTCGCTGAGCCGCAGAACGCCCATATCCGCTGGGCGCTCAAGTATGCAGCGGAACACCCTTTGAGCTTCAGCTTCCCGGAGAACACAGAGTTTCTGTACGCGACCTTAGCTCGAGCAATTGAGCAGGTCATCGCCGGCAAAGCTCAGCCCAAGGCGGCTTTGGCTGAAGCCGAGCAGGCTTACGATGCCGGTCTGAAGAGGTAAACAAGATCAGCTTTCAGCGCGCAAGCAAGCACCTCAGCCCGTCGATCAGCTTCGGCGGGCTACTTTCGATGCGGTAGGCGCCCGCGAGGCCATCCAGAGGGTCGCCGCCACGCTCGCCTAGGTGCCCGTGGTCGTGAATGCATCCAAGAGCACGGTCGCAGCCGAGTCCTGTTCGGCTTTGCTCGTCCAGCTGGAGGTCAGCTACCTGCCTTCTTGGCCCCCACCACAGTCGAGTGCCTCCTGAATGGCCAGACAGCAATCGGCCTCTCCACGAAGCAGCTGACCCTCGACACCGACCTGCCGCTCACATGGTCAAAGCATAGCACGTCTTCCCGTGCTAAGCGTCAATCTCAGATCCGAGTCAGGGCTCTGTTTTGGCCCTGAGTTGCTATGAGTTGACGTAGTTCCGGGGCACCGACCGTTCATGTTGCTCACGGCACCTGCTCAATTTTGCGTGATCCGGCTCTGCGAGGTGCCAAGGTGGGTACGGAACCAGGAGATCGCCTGGGCGGCGGCCTCCTCGACCACAGGCTGCTCGTGCTAGAGCCGGCTAAAGTTCAGGTCAAAACTGTGAATAGGTCAGGCGACTCGTTCCACACCTCTGGCCGGAGGTTTGCCCGATTGCGGTGCGATGGCCGTCTACGCGTTCTCGCTGTCGCGCCAGGCTCCGCAGGTCTCCGGTGAAGGCCAACATGGGTTAGCGCTGCTGATGGGTGATCCTGATACAGATCCGCTCATCACTGACAGATGCCACGGGCGTTGGTGACTGAGAGACATTGGTGCTCCCGCTCGTAAGCAGGAGAGCACACGATGCCCCGCTACTTCTTTCATCTTCAAGACGGCACCACCCGCATGGACGAGGACGGCACGGAGTTTACCGGACGTGACGAGGCGCGCGCTGCAGCCGTGACCAACGCTGGCGAGGTGCTGACCGAGCTTGGGGCCAAGTTCTGGAAGTCAGACGAGTGGCGCTTGTGGGTCACGGACGTGAGCGGCGCAACGATCTGCACCCTCCGGTTCACGGGCGAGTAGCGGCCATCCTTGCACGGCGGGCGAGACGGTCAGCGATCCAGTCCTGTGCCGCCTCAAGGGTGCGGAAGGCAGGGTGGTTCGGACCATCGAGCCCTTGGCCAAAGCCTGCCTCCAAGTACCACTCACCCGGAGCAACCTCGTTCTCGTCCGAGAGGTGAACCAGCACCGCCACAAGCTTTCCGTCGCTGTAGACGAGCATGCCCTCGTCATCGGCGCCCGTCGCAACGCGCGTGGGCTGAAGGGTGAGGCTCATGCGGCCTCCTGGCGAGGGTCCTGGTGCAGGTATATCGGGTCGAAATCCGCAACGCGCGTCAAGTGTTCCCAGTCCAGCACCTCCAGGCGGCTGCCCTTCAGAGTGATGAGCCCGTCGCCGCGCAGTTCCTGGAGGACGCGGTTGACGTGAACCGTCGAGATGCCCATCGCATCAGCAAGCTCTCCTTGCGTCATCGGCAGGTCGCAGGTGTGATCCTCCGTCAGGCCCACCGCCCGCAGCCGCACCAACCACTCGCACAGGAGGTGGGCCATGCGGTTGTAGGCCTCCCGCCGGCCGATGTTGGTCATCCACTCGCGGAAGATGGAGCCGTCAATCAGCGTCTGACGCCAGAACACCTCCATGATGCGAGGCTCAGCCCGGCACAGGCTGCGCAGGTCGTCGTGAGTGATGAACCCGACCCGGCATGGGGTGATCGTGGCGATGCTGTTGTCGAGCACCTTGAGATGCAGGCTCTGCAGGTCGGGCAGGTCGCCGGGAATGTGCCAGGCGTGGATCTGGCGCTTGCCGTCGCCCGTCACCTTATAGGTGGCCGTATAACCGTCCAGGAGAGCAAAGGATCGGGAGGGGCTGTCGCCTGCTCGGACGACGTCCTGGTCGGCCTTGAGCACCTGCACCTGCATTGGCAGGCTCTCGATGGCTTGCCGCTCAGCTTTGGTCAGCTGCAGTGTGCTCTCAAGCTTGGCGATGAGCGGGGCGTAGTCGTGGGACGATGAGGCTGCCATGCGGCGCTCCCCTTGTGCAAGGCGGGAGCACGATGGTCTCTCAGCCATCAGCGCCTGTGATCGGTTGCTGATGATGGGGCGAGATTACCACGCACGTTATACTGTGTCTTACACAATCGTTCGTTGAAGCTGCTCGAAGGTGCCCAGATCGAGAGCGGGGCATCGCTGGAGCGTTCGCCCGGGCGCGTCGGTAGATCTTACCGTCAGCCGGGTGTTACGAGACCAGGACGCGGGCGGTTTCGGGCGGGGTGCCGAACGCGCTGTGCTCGATCCAGACCCACATCGCCAGATCAGCGCCAGTCGAGTGGCGCGCAAGCCAGTAGCCGTCCGCATCGCTATGACAAACATGAACGTAGGTCTTCAGCAGGTCGTTGACTGCAGCCGTTGCATCCCGGGCGCACTCGTACTCACCGTCGATGCCACCACGCTCAAAGAGCCCGCCGTTGCGTCCAGCAAGCTTCCAGCATCAATTCAGCTAAATTGCTCAACCCCGGGCCGAGCCTGGGATCTTGCATCAAACAAAGCTCCTATCTCGCGAACGACTTGACCCGCAGCACCCACTCGGGAGCATCCGACACGCGCTCGAAGCCAGGGTGGCCATCAAAGTAGGCTGTGATCAGCTCATGGTCCGCAGGTCTCACCAACACCGACGGCATGCCCTCATCAGCCAGAACCTTGCGCAAGGCGACTTTCAGGCGAGTAAGGTCGAGAGGACGCTTGTGTTTCACCCACAGGAGGGTCTCAGCCGCCCTGTCGAGATAAGGCTTGAGCAGATCCTCTTGGGTCATGAGCGCTCCCGTAAGAAGCTTTAGGAACGGTCCTCACCTGCTGATAGCGCTTTGCGCTCCAGGTGCTTGGGTCAACGAAACTGCAACAGCCACGGTTCCGTTCTACCACTAGGTACAGCGAGTTCATCTGTTCATCAGCACGACCGTGATCAGGGCCAGAAGGCACGCGATCACGAACCCGAGCCAGAACGTCGTAGTGGGCCGGTGTGGCGGTTGAGGGCCGCCAGGATCAGGCCTCAGGTGTTCGCTGTCGTGCCCGCTGCATGAGGGGGTCTTTCGCGGTCGAGTTGCCTCCGCAGCAGCACAGGGCTTACTTCTTGCCGGAGGGTTTCGCCGGTGTGCTGCTCTTGCCCGCATTGGCGAACGGGGGAGCGGCTGCGATCACCTTCGGCTTTTCCTTCTTTGGCTTCTTTGCTTCGCGGTTGCCGCGCTGTTCGCCTTTGGCCATGACGGCTCTCCTTCAGGTTGCTCTACGCAAGAGCGGTTCAGATCAGCCTTGCAGGCCTAGCTCGTGGTTCCGAGCAGGTGGTCGAGGTCGGCTAGGGCTCGATCAATGAGACGACGGCGGCGAGGGTCAGCGGCCTCGCTGCTGTGCGCCAGGATGCCGAGCAGATAGCGCACTTTCTCGGCAGCCTCGGGCCACGTTGCAGCCGGTGCTGCCGCCAGCATGTCCTCGAGCTCATCCTGACGGGTGCGAAGCGCAGCCTGGTCGGCGGCCACATCGGCCGTCAGCCGCCGCAGCTCCGTTGCCTTCTGGGCTGCCATGCCACGATGGGCATCAAGGTTGGTCGGATCATCAATCATGGCTGTTTTCCTTCGACCCTTACCCTCGCTCAGCAAGCAGGCGAGTTAACGACCGAGCGGGACCCGGGTCCGGTCCGACTGCCTCGCACAGGGCTGGATGCCAACCATGTGCGCACAGGGACCATGCTCCATCCGATAGGCTCGCGAAGGGCTCGTGTGGCCAGGCCGGCTCGCCCGAGGGTTGGACAACCATGAAACGCTTTGATGCTTTCATGCCGATCCGGCACACGTAGAGGAGGTCCTCACCAAGCTGCAGCCGCGCAACCGGCTCGTAGACCTGCGACCCACGAAAGAAGGGCTCCTCGCCGGTCAAAGGTGCTGGACTGCCGAGCCCGCGATTTCGTGCTCGCGCACGGCCCGCTCGCCTGACGCGGATGACCGGACCCGATAGGACACCTCGCCCGTTTGGTCGGCGGGCAAGAGGCGTGTCACCTCAAAGATCCCCGCCGAGTTCGCGCGGCCTGTCATCGCGCGCGGGTTGGCAAGGCGGATGAGCTGATGAACCTGGTACTTGTGCGACATTCTCATCTCCCGGGTCGAGCGTCATGGAACGGCAACCAACCGACGTGGCGGCCCTGAACGAAAAAGCCGCCCCACAGGGGGCGGCTTCAGAAGGCTTGATGCGCAGGCTTGGTGTCCTGCGCTGCCCATCGGCTCAGGCCTGCTGGATGTTGTTGACAGCCACCTTACCGGACCGGCGGTCTTCGGCGGTGTCGAAGGAGACCTTCTGACCTTCAGCCAGGCCGCGCATACCGGCGCGCTCGAGCGCGGTGGCGTGCACGAAGACGTCCTTGCCGCCGTCATCAGGCTGGATGAAGCCAAAACCCTTCATGTCGTTGTAGAACTTCACAGTACCGGTTGTCATCGGAGTAACCTTCCGCCAGTGGCGCAGATGCACGAGAGGTCAAGACACGCGAGCGTGACCTGATCTCGGTTCGTCGATGTGATGGTAAGAAAGTCCGAACGTGCGCTTGGCAAAGCCAAAAGCGAAACGGCCCGATTGTCCGGCCAAAAACTCGATGAACACTACATAGGTGGTCTGGAACACGATAGCAACAACGAAAGCACTATTTGCATTCGCGTTGTTGGCCCAGGGATGATCCGATGCTCTTTGAGCGAGCGGCCTGAGCAAAGCTAACGAGCTTGCGTTGGTTCTCGTCCCACAGGGCGAGACGGATGCAGCCCAGGCTCTTGCGGAGCGTGAGGCGCCCGACCTGGCTCAACGTGGGATGTCCGTCCACGCATTCCTGAAGCCGGTAGTTGGGGATTCTGCTATTCAGATGATGCACGTGGTGCAGGCCGACATTGCCGGTGAACCATTGCAGCACCGGCGGCAGGACGTAATAGGAACTGCCGCCCAGCGCTGCCTGGTGGAAGTCCCATTCATCCGCATCCACCCAGACCGTATCCTCGTACTGGTGCTGAACGAAGAAGAGCCAGCCTCCGATCCAGGCCGCCACGCAGATCACGGGCACGAACACGGCTACGAGCGGCCCAACGAGGAGCGCTAGCGCACCATAGAACGCGACGAGGGCCAGATTGAGCGTCAGGACGTCCCGCCATGCCGTTCGCCAAGGCAGGCCGACCCCGAAGGGGAGCCGCTGGAGCAGCAGGAAGTTAAGGGGCGAGCCGATGAGGATGAGGACCACGGGATTGCGGTACAGCCGGTATCTCAGCTTGCGCCAGCTTGAGAGGGCAAGGTACTCGCGCACCGTCAACGTTTCAATGTCCCCCGTGCCACGCCGGCTCAGATCGCCCGTGCTGGCGTGATGCAGGGCATGGGACCGCTTCCAGCTATCATAGGGCGTCACAGTCAGGAGGCTCAGAAGCCGGCCCACCCGGTCGTTCGCAGCGCGAGAGGGAAGGAACGAGCCGTGGCCGCAATCGTGCTGGAAGATGAACAGGCGAACGAGCAGTCCTCCGGCTGGGACGGCGAGGGGAAGGGCGAGCCAGAAACTAACTGCCGCAGCCCCCACCATCACGGCACACGTGAGCCCAAAAAGCGCGAGCGTCGACAACAGCTGCCGGGCTGCACGATCGGGCTTTGCTTCGCGATACCCCGCGCAATGGCGGGCGAGTTCGTGCAGCACGAGCGTTGCGTCAACGCTACTGTCCGCAACCTCAGATGATGCTCTCAATGTTGCTCGGTTTCTGCGAAGGAGGTGAGGGCAGGCTGTCTGGCATGAGTCTCGCCGCACCCTCTGGAGGGATCACATCTTCCGTCTGGAAGAAGCTCGGTGAGTAACGCCGAGCCTACCAACGAGATAGGAGCAGGTGCAGTCGTTGCAAACCGGGGTCCCGCAAACGTGAACCGGCCTGCCTATCTTGTAGCTCTCTTGATGCGCTGAAGGCCGTCGGCCCGCGCAGGTATGACCCTCAAGATAAGATGCTCGCCAGCGGAATAGCGCAGCTCGAACACCAGCTTGACGTCGCCACCCGTCGGCAGAGGCAGGAAGAAAGCGGCTTGGCCGGCACCCTGAAGGAACGCTGCCGCTGGACCTGAGAAGTCGTCCTCCAACCCAACCAGCGCCTTGCGGATGGCAGGGTGGATCACGAGGGTAATGTCGCGCTGGGCGCACACATCTTCGACCATGAACTGATCAGACAAGGCACACCTCGCGCGAATGCTTCGTCGAGGGAATAACGCTCAGCCTACGCTTAAGGTCCTTGGTTCGACCGAGCCCCTTGCAACAGCACCATTGGACGCGTATCAAGTTGCCTTAGCACTCGACCTCGCCGAGTGCTAAGGCCGCCCAGCCTGGGACGGCCACTCGGCGGATGTGTGCTCACAATTCAGACCAGGAGAGCTCAATGGCATTTCGCCCGCTGCACGACCGTGTCGTCGTCCGCCGCATCGATGCGGAGGAGAAGACCAAGGGGGGGATCATCATCCCGGACACCGCGAAGGAAAAGCCGCAAGAGGGCGAGATCGTCGCCGTCGGCCCCGGCGCCCGCGACGAGAGCGGCAAGGTTGTGGCCCTCGACGTGAAGGCCGGCGACCGCGTGCTCTTCGGCAAGTGGTCCGGCACGGAAGTGCGCATCGACGGCCAGGATCTCCTCATCATGAAGGAGTCCGACATCATGGGCGTCGTGGCGTAACGCGCCCGGCCCATCAACCCGCCCACAATCACACACTCACTGGAGGCATAAGCCAATGGCTGCCAAAGACGTGAAGTTTTCCTCCGACGCGCGCGAGAAGATGCTCCGCGGCGTCGACATCCTCGCCAACGCCGTCAAGGTGACGCTCGGCCCCAAGGGCCGCAATGTGGTGCTCGAGAAGAGCTTCGGCGCCCCGCGCATCACGAAAGATGGCGTGACGGTCGCGAAAGAGATCGAGCTTGCCGACAAGTTCGAGAACATGGGCGCCCAAATGGTGCGCGAAGTAGCCTCCAAGGCAAGTGACGTCGCCGGTGATGGCACAACCACGGCGACCGTTCTCGCTCAAGCCATTGTCCGCGAGGGCGCCAAGGCGGTGGCCGCCGGCATGAACCCGATGGACCTCAAGCGCGGTGTGGATCTTGCCGTCGCCGAGGCTGTGAAGGACATCCAGGCGCGCGCCAAGAAGGTGTCGACCAATGACGAAATCGCTCAAGTTGGAACGATCTCGGCCAATGGTGATGCTTCGATCGGTCAAATGATCGCTCAGGCCATGCAGAAGGTCGGCAACGAGGGCGTGATCACGGTCGAAGAGGCCAAGACCGCCGAGACCGAGCTCGACGTCGTCGAGGGCATGCAGTTCGACCGCGGCTATCTCTCCCCATACTTCATCACCAATGCCGAGAAGATGGTGGCGGACTTGGAGGACGTTTACGTTCTCATCCACGAGAAGAAGCTCTCCTCGCTCCAAGCGATGCTGCCGATCCTCGAGGCCGTGGTGCAGACGGGTAAGCCCCTGCTGATCATTGCAGAGGACATCGAGGGCGAAGCTCTCGCCACCCTCGTCGTTAACAAGCTGCGCGGCGGCCTCAAGATCGCGGCCGTGAAGGCTCCGGGCTTCGGCGATCGCCGCAAGGCCATGCTGGAGGACATCGCGATTCTGACGAACGGCACGGCCGTGTCCGAGGATCTTGGCATCAAGCTCGAGAACGTCACGATTGACATGCTCGGCCGCGCCAAGCGCGTTCGCGTCGAGAAGGAGAACACCACCATCATCGATGGTGCGGGCTCCAAGGCGGACATCGAAGCACGAGTCAATCAGATCAAGGCGCAGATCGAGGAGACCACCTCGGACTACGACCGTGAGAAGCTCCAGGAGCGTCTCGCCAAGCTCGCGGGCGGCGTCGCGGTGATCCGGGTCGGTGGCTCGACCGAGGTCGAGGTTAAAGAGAAGAAGGACCGCGTGGACGACGCCATGCACGCCACGAAGGCAGCCGTCGAGGAGGGCATCGTTCCGGGCGGGGGCACGGCTCTTCTTCGCGCCCGGGCTGCTGTCAAGAAGCTGAAGGCAGAGAACTCGGACGTTCAGGCCGGCATCAACATTGTTCTCAAGGCTTTGGAAGCCCCGATCCGTCAGATCGCTGAGAACTCCGGTGTTGAGGGTTCGATCGTGGTTGGACGCATCAACGATAACAAGTCGGACACCTTCGGCTTTAACGCGCAGACCGAAGAGTTTGTGGACATGCTCGAGGCCGGCATTGTGGATCCGGCGAAGGTGGTGCGCACAGCTCTCCAGAACTCCGCCTCGGTGGCTGGCCTTCTGATCACGACGGAAGCCATGGTGGCTGACGCGCCCAAGAAGGACTCGGCACCTGCGATGCCGGGTGGCGGCGGCATGGGTGGTATGGGGGGCATGGACTTCTAAGTTCCTTGTGATGCCGACGGGAAAGGGCCGCTCCTGAGCGGCCCTTTCTTATGGCTGGTCTATGCCACGTCCAGCAAATAAATCCGAGTTTGCCGAATGGCGTTCAGCACCGCAGTGCCTTGCCTTGCTTTGGTCTGAGTTGAAGCCCATCTTAGCCTTTCCGGTGGGGACGACGCTTCCTCTCCGGCTTCTCGGCGCTTCGATGGTCGTCCCGCCCGGACACGCTCCTCAGCGCCTGAAAGACCCGCCATGTCGGGCTACCCCCAACAAACCTGCCTCATTCTCCTCGTCGAGGATGACGCAGTCACCGCTATGACCCTGCAGGACGAGATGCAGGAAGCTGGCTACACCGTGGCTGGCCCGTTCGCATCGTGCGCGGCTGCGTTGTGGTGGCTTGACACCCAGACACCCGACCTTGCGGTATTGGACGTTCAACTGAGGGACGGTACCTGCAAGCAGATCGCGGCCGAGTTGAACCGGCGCGAGGTGCCCTTCATCGTCTACTCGGGCCACCGGCAAAGCCGGAACGCCATCGCGGAGTTCGACACCTGCGTGTGGGTGGAAAAGCCCGTCCCGAACAGCACCCTTGTAAACGCCTTGGGTGACCTGTGGCGAGGTCCAGCCCTCCGCCACGGCTAAGCATTGTTGGCACGGGTCACCGAGCCTGCAACTCTTTTCGATTGGAGCATTGATGACCATCTCCCCTACGCACGAGCAGATCGCACAGCGTGCCCACACGCTTTGGGAGCAGCGGGGTAGCCCTGAAGGGCGTAACGCCGAGTTTTGGGCACAAGCTGAGCGTGAGTTGTCCTTGGGCGACAATCATCGCGCTCTGACGGCGAACGCCTACGCGGGCAAAAGCGGCTCGGGCTCTGATGGCCCGGATGAACGATAACACCGGCGAGCAGACGGCTCAGCAACCACCCTTCGCCGCAAACAATTTCGAGGAGAACTTGCCTGACACACGGGCCAGAACCTTGTCCGAGCGCCACATCGAGGGTGTTCGTCAGCAAGGAGGCCCCTTCGTGGATGCGGTTCGCCTCACCCGGATGCCGATGCTCGTCACCGACGCCACGCTGCCCGGCAACCCGATTGTGTTCGCCAACGCAGCCTTTCTGAACCTGTCGGGCTACTCGACTGATGAACTGCTCGGACAAGACCCGCACTTCATGAACGGAGAGGGGACCGACCCACAGGCGATCAGCCGTTACGAGATCGCTATCGCTGAGGGCCGCGACGAGACGCTGGAAATCCTGCAATACCGAAAGGACGGTGAGCCGTTCCGGGCCATGCTGTTCGCCAGTCCGCTCAACGATGGACAGGGCACGGTGACGAACCACTTCCTCTCCTATCTCGACATCACTCGTCGCTACGAGGCCGAAGCGGACCTTCTGACGCTCACACGGGAACTGGAAGCGCGTGTGGCTGTAAGGACCCGTGAGTTAGAGGTGGCGAACGGGAGGTTGACGGGCCTTGTTGCGGAGCGGGAAATGCTGCTCATCGAGGTCAACCACCGTGCCAAGAACAGTCTCGCGATTGCAGCCTCACTCCTTGGCATTCAGGGCAGAAGGCAAACTGATCCGGCTGTGCGAGTCCTTTTCGAGGAAGCGCAAGATCGGCTAAACGCCATGGCTCGGGTTCACGACCTTCTGAGCAAGTCAGAGCAGTCCCAGCGGGTAGACCTTGGCACTTACGTCGCCGATCTTTGCGAAGCTTTGAGGCCCATCACCGAGAACGACGGTCGTATCAGCCTTGGAGCAACCACAAGCGAGGCGATATTCGTGGACGCGGACACGGCTATTCCCCTCGGGCTCGTGCTCACGGAACTGATCACCAATGCGGTGAAGTACGCTTTCCCGACACCCCGGTCAGGAAGAATCGTTGTGCACGTTCAGCGTGGACAGCTTGGGCGGATCGAAGTAGCTGTCCAAGACGATGGGATCGGCATGTCTCATGTTCGAGAGGGCTCGCTTGGCTACGGCCTCATTCGCTCTCTTGTTCAACAGATCAAAGGCGAGATGGAAACGATGAGCAGGGCGGGACTGCGAGTAGCGATCTCGTTTCCAATCTCACCGCCCGTTACCGCGCGCTGAGAAGTAAATTCCTGGCGGTGGCTTGGGGGCGGTGTCTTAGATCAATTGCTCTCTACTTTACCGCAGAGGTCTAGAAGATGAAAGTGTAATCAAAGCATCAATGAACGACGTATCGCGGTCCTTAGCATTCGCTGTGCTCGGGCAATGGTGATTGGTTCGCCTTAATTCATTCACTCAAATAGCTGCTTCCCAGTATTCACGGAACATCGGCCTTTATAGCCAGTTCACCACTTGAGGAGCATCTAGCTCCAGAGATGGACCAAACATGAAATCGGTCAGGCTCCTCATCGGAGTTGCTCTCCTCAGCGGCTGGGGTGTCACGCCTGCCAGAGCCGAATGCCAAATCGGCGACGCCAAGCTTGAGGAAGCCATTCAGCAAAACCCGAGACTTCGAGGACCTGCAAACCGCCAATCCGTCCGCGACCTGAGAAGCCTTCGCGACGCTGCCTTCACCCTGTGGTCCTATGGCCGACACGACGATTGCGAGCGCTTGCTCGCCAACATCCGTGAACTGATAGCGGCTCCATCCATGAAGGCGCTGGGTGGAAACGACGAGGAGGAGGCGGTCAAGCAGTTCAGCGCACGTGAACCCAAAGCTCAGCATAGCGCCGTGGTGGGTCGTCGTGGAGAGAAGGACGCCAAGCCGCTCGTCAGCATTGAGGGGCTGGCTCCTGGCCTGAGAGCAGACGAGATCATCGGTGCTGAGGTGCGAAGCTCAGACGACAAGATCGTTGGCGAGGTCCGCAACATTGTGTTTGGAACACGCGACCGCCGCGATTACGCCATCGTCGCCTCCGGTGGCTTCTTCACACCCGGCAAGGACAGCATCGTCGTTCCTGTGCGCTCCCTCACGGTCTCGCAGGAGCGCGACAGCTTCTTTCTTCCGATCCTTCTTTCTCAGGTCCGGGCAGTCCCTCTGATGCCGGATCAAGACTACAAGTGGCTGTCGGATGAAGGCTGGCGGGCCCGGAACGATGCTCTGTTTGTTCGCCCGTGAGCATTATCGGGGCCACCCTGAGACCAGTGATCATCGTTAGTGAGGACGAATGGCTCGTTCGAATGTTCGCGGCTGACTTTCTGGATGAGGCGGGATTTAGTGTGTTAGAGGCAGCCAACGCCGATGAAGCTTTGGTGCTCCTGCGAACGCGGCCTGACGTTCAGGCAATCGTCACGGATGTGGAGATGCCGAATGGATCGATTAACGGCTTCGAACTGGCTCGTCGCGCTCGCGAGAGGTTACCTGGACTCGCAATCCTGATTGTCTCCGGTCGAGCCGTACCAGAGCCAGATGATCTACCAGATGACGCTCGCTTCCTAGCGAAGCCCTACCATCCAACGGCAGTGCTTGCTTCTCTGAATGAAATGATCGCCGCTCATGATACATCGAGGCAGCTTAAGTAAGCCCCATCGCGATGAGCACAAAATCGCACTGCCGCCGGAGGCGACATCGAACTCCGACCTTCCAAAGATCCACTCTGGGCTTCGGTTCTTTGTTAAGCTCGTTCTTGCTTTGAACACAGAGCCCCGTCAGTGTGTCTTGCCGGTCGGGACCATCGCTTCCTCCTCGGCTTCTTGGCGCTTCGATGGTCGTCCCGCCCGGACACGCTCCTCAGCGCTGAGAGACCCGCCATGTCGGGCTACCCCCAGCCGAACGTCCTGGCCGTGCTGGTCGAGGATGCGCACTACGTCGCCACGACGCCCCAAGATGAGGTAAAAAGCGCCGCCTACGCGATCCCTGGACCGTTCGCGTGGTGCACCCCATGAGCACCGAAAGGCATCCACCCGCCGCCGCCGTAATCCTGGCCGAGGATGAAGCGCTGGTTCGGCTTACGGCAGCCGATGAGCTTCGGGAGGAGGGCGGGTTCAAGGTGATCGAGACCAGCAACGCCGACGAAGCTTTGACGGTCCTGGAGGCGAACCCCGGCGTCCGGGCTGTGGTGACGGATGTCGAGATGCCGGGGTCGATGGATGGTTACACGCTCGCGAGGATTGTTCGGCGCGGCTGGCCGCAAGTTGGCGTGGTCATCACGTCTGGCAGAGCAATGCCAGAGGATGGGATGCTACCGTTCGGCGCTCTGTTCATCGCGAAACCTTACCGCCCTGCAGCTCTGATCGAGGCGGTCAATGCAGTTCTGCAAGAGATTGCGCCAGAGGCTCCGAGCGCTCCTGTCATGCCAGCGATGACGGTGAACGGTTCTCGAATGGGCAATGGCCTGGAGGGCGGTCTCGCTCAACCCCTCGCGGGACCCGAGGAATGAGCGGACGGTGGACTAGCGGGATCGCGAGTGACCTGGCTCGTCGGGGCTGGGGCGCTTGGCATCGTGCACCGCCATGACCTGCTCGAGAGCGCTCAACAGCTCCTCCGGCATGTACGGCTTGGCCAGGAACAGGGCATCATCGGGCAGATCCGCATCGGCTGGGCGGGCCCGCCCCGACACGATGAGAGCACCCACGAAGGGCCGCAGTTCCGCCACCCGCTTGGCGAGCCCCATGCCGTCGAGGCTGCCAGGCATCTCGACATCCGTCACCACGGCGCGAATATGGGGGCGGGCCTGGTAGAGGGTCAGAGCCTCATCCCCGCTTCCAGCCTCGATGATCCGGTAGCCGGCATCGTCCAGGATGTCCGCGTTGAACATACGAACCAGCGGCTCATCCTCGACGAGCAAGATCACAGGGCGGTGGGGCATGGCCGCTAACGGCAGGGTTGCTGATCCGTTCCACCGTTGGAGAACCTTTGTTAGCCGACTTGCTTTCCCTCGGGTCAAATCAGCCATCTTGGCTGTCCAGGCGGGGGTCTCCATGACGCTGTTCGATCCAAGAACAGGTCAGCCCCCTCGATTGGGCCCCGGCCACGGGCTTAGCCCTCGACGCGAGACGCCCGGCGATCCAGTCCTTTGCCTCATCCAGGGTGCGAAAGGTGGGGTGGGCTGGACCCTCGAGCCCGGATCCAAAGCCGGCCTCCAGGTACCAGGCCCCCGGTGAGACCTCGTTGTGGTCCGACAGGCGCACCAGAACCGCCACAAGGCGCCCGTCTGCGTAGACGAGCGCACCCTCTCATCAAAGCCCGTCGCCACCAAGGTGGGATGATGGGTGAGGCTCATGCGGCTGCCTCGGCAGGGTTCTGGTGCAGGTACAAGGGGTCGAAATCCCCGGCCTGTTTCATCTGTTCCCAGTCCAGGATCTCAAGACGGCTGCCCGTGAGGGCGATGAGCCCGTCACCCCGTATCTTCTGCAGCACCCGGTTGGCGTGAACCGTCGTGATGCCCAAGGCGTCCGCGAGCTCGGATTGGGTCATCGGCAATTCGCAGGCATCGCCCTCGTTCAGCCCCACAGCCCGCACCCGCGTCATCCACTCGCACAGGAGGTGAGCCATGCGGTTGTACGCCTCTCGCTGGCCAACGTTGGTCACCCACTCGCGGTACACCGCCCCGTCGATCAGGGTCTGGCGCCAGAACACCTCCATGAGGCGAGGCTGAGCCCGGCACAGCTCCCGCAGGTGCTCGGGGGTGATGAACCCCACCCGGCAGGGGGTGAGGGTGATGATGCTGTTGTCCATCACCTTGAGGTGCAGGCTCTGCAGGTCGGGGATGTCGCCCGCGATGTGCCAGGCGTGGATCTGGCGCTTGCCCTCACCCGTCATCTTGTAGGTAGCGGTGTAGCCGCTGAGCACGAGACAGGAGCGGGAAGGCTGGTCACCCACGCGGACGATGTCCTGGTCTGCCCGGAGCGCTTGCACCTGCATCGGCAGGCGCTCGAGGGCGTGCCGTTCCGCGTCCGTGAGGCGGAGCGTGCTCTCCAGCTTGGTGATGAGAACTGCGATGTCGTGAAAAGACGAGTCTGCCAAGACGGCGCTCCCCTGGGTTTCAGGCGGGAGCGCAATGGTCTCTCAGTCGCCAGCGCCTATGATCGGTTGCCAGCAATCTGAGGACACTACCACACAGTTCGCGTCGCAGCCCTACGTATGTTGGGCGTGAGCATAGAAAAGCCCCGGAGCCTTTCGGCGCTCCCGTTGCCCGCGGGCGGGGCGGCTCATGCGACTTGGCGCTCTCGCGGGGCACCGGCCCCCGCTTGGGCCGCTGAGGCTGCGTCGTCCGGATCAACGGGCAGATAGCTGAACCGGGACGGTCCGCGCCTCGGCCGCTTGAGCAACCTCAGTCCACTTGCCATGTCCCGTTGCCCGGCCGCCCAGCGGTCTGCGACCGAGGCTGGAGAGAAGTCGAACGTCTTGGCAGCCAGCTCATGGCTCGCCGCCTGGTAGGCGAGGTGAACCAGCCTTGCACGAGGCCCCTTGGGGTCAAGCTCTTCGCGCAGTGTGTATTCCCGGTGCAGCGCTTGGATGCTCTTGCGAGCGGGGCTGGCGAACATGATGTCTTGCGTGCGCTCCAGAACGGCATCCAGCGAGGCGGGTCGAGGACTGCGCAGGCTGAACAACTCGACCGCAATGCAGTCAAGATCGCCTTGAAGCGGTTCGGCAAAGGGCACGTCGAGCGGCAGGTTGTTGGTGTAGCCCGGATCGCAAAGAAGCCGATTGCCGATCTTGACGGGCGGGAAGGCCGGCGTAATGGCAGCGCTCGCGAGGACGTGGTCTGGCCCGATCTCGTCACGCGTGTTGTCGAACAGCACCTCGTCGCCGCTCTCCAAATCAACGCAGCCAAGGGTGAAGCGGATCTCGCCTTCGTTGAGGCGGTCGAAGTCCACCAACCGCTCCAACGTTGCACGCAAGGGCGCGTGATCGAAGATCGCGACGTCGTTCGGCACCCAGGGCAGGGCTGACCATAGACCCGGGTAGCGGCGCTGGAAGATGCTGGGCCGACAGAAAAGAAGCGTCAGCAGCGAGTGCACGCCGTTATAGGTTTGACGTGCTGTTTCGTGTCGTGCGGCCGCCACCCAGGTATGCTGCGTTGCCTCGGCCCAAAACTGCCTGAGCTTCTCCATACGGCGCTCGGGCATTGCCGGCGAGGATCGCCCCCGTGATCGCACCAACCGACGCGCCGACGATCCAGTCGGGGCGGATCCCCTCCTGCTCAAGTCTCTCGTACGCGCCAGCGAGGTACGCACCCAGCGCGTTGCCGCCCCCAAGAACAAGGGCCAACCTTGGACGATGCATGTGGGATCCTGGTCAGGTCCGATCATGGGCTGATCGGGGAGGGCAGAGAACGTGCTGCGCTGCACAAAGTTCCTGCTTCCGACAGCCAAGAAGGGACAGCGCCCCGCCGCAAGGGCGCCGGTTCTCAGGGGCGAAGGGGGCGAAAGACGAGTCACTCTAAAGCAGCGGCGTCCCGCCTGTCACGGCATGGATGCCGCCCGTCATGTAGCTGCCCTCCTCGGACGCCAGCAGGACAAAGATGCCCGCCAGTTCCCGGGGCTGGCCGGGGCGGCCGAGCGGCGTGTCCTGCCCGAAGCTCTTCACCTTCTCGGGCGGCATCGTCGAGGGGATCAGCGGTGTCCAAATCGGGCCCGGCGCAACGCCGTTGACGCGAATGCCCTTCGCGCCGAGCATCTGGGCAAGGCCTGCCGTGAAGTTCGAGATCGCTCCCTTGGTGGACGCGTAGGCGAGCAGGTTGGGGCTGGGCTTGTCCGATTGGATCGAGGTCGTGTTGATGATCGAGGATCCCGGCCGCATGTGCGGAACGGCGGCCTTCGCAAGGTAGAACATGGCCGAGATGTTGGTGCGGAACGTGTAGTCCCACTCCTCGTCGGAGATCTCGTCGAGGGTGTCGTAGGTGCGCTGGAAGGCGGCGTTGTTGACCAGGATGTCGATCCGCCCGAACTCCTTGACAGCCCGGTCGATGATGGCACGGCAGTGGGCAGCCTCGGCGATGTCGCCCGGCACCAGCACGCAGCGGCGGCCAGCGGCCTCGACATGGCGAGCGGTCTCGCGCGCGTCCGCGTCCTCCTGCTCGTTGAGGTAGCTGATGAGAACGTCGGCGCCCTCCCGCGCATAGGCAATGGCCACAGCCCGCCCAATGCCGCTGTCTCCTCCCGTGATCACCGCCGCACGCCCGGCAAGCCGATCCGAACCGCGGTAGCTCTCCTCGCCGTGATCCGCCCTGGGTGTCAGCTCCGCCTCGGTACCGGGCGGCTGGATCGGCTGCTGTTCGGATGGGCTCATGGGCGTGCTCCTGCTGTGGGTGACAGAAGCATTGGAGACCTCAGATGTTCCCGGCCGCTCCGAACGGTGCGCACGGGTGGGCCTGCGATTGTGCTTCCGCTTCGCCAAACGGCTCCGCCCAACATAAGTTATCGTGTTCATGCGGCTCGCGAATTTCCTGCCCAGCGACAGGAACTCACCGCCTCCCTGCGGGCTTATCCTGGCCCAAGCCCAATCGGCTTGATTCTCCCTTTTGCGGCAGTGCTGGGCCGCTTCGCAGGAACCTTCCGCCCTGCGGAGACGCGCGCCGGTTTCTCCGTTCAGACGCGACAAGGCAGCCGGTCGATGACGGATCTCACCGATGTTTCTCCTCAATCACTCGGCGGGGGCACAACGCCTCTGCGTTCAATGCGAGTCGTCGATCGAGGCGTGTACCGCGGACCTCACATCTACGGCTCGCTTCCGATGGTGCGGATCGAGCTCGATCTCAACTCCCTGGAAGAGTGGCCGTCCAATCGCCTCCCTGGCTTCAACACCCGCCTTCTCGAACTCCTGCCCGGTCTCCACCGGCACGGCTGCTGCTATCGCAAGCCCGGCGGCTTCGTACGCCGCCTCGAGGATGGCACTTGGCTCGGGCACGTCGCCGAGCACGTCGCCCTCGAACTACAATCGATGACCGGCGAGCGGATCACCCGCGGCAAGACGCGATCCGTGAAGGGCCGGCCGGGCGTCTACAACGTGATGTTCGCCTACCGCGAGGAGGAGGTGGGCCTGCTCGCGGGCCGGCTCGCCCTCAGCCTCGTCGACAGTCTTCTGCCCACGGAGTTTGCTGGCATCCAGAACCTCGACCGCGTCTACCGGGATCAGGATGGCAGCGCCGATGCCGGGCCTTTCGACCTCGCGCAAGCCCTCGACCGCCTCGCCCGGCTTCAGCGCCGAACGGCCCTCGGTCCGACGACGCTCTCCCTCGTGCAGGAAGCCGAACGCCGCGGCATCCCGGTGATGCGCCTCGACGACCAGAGCCTCGTGCAACTCGGCACGGGGCGCCACCAACGGCGCATCCGGGCCAGCATCACGAGTCTGACGTCGCAGATCGCCACCGATGCGGCGGGCGACAAGCACCTCACCAAGCGCCTCCTGCGCGACGCCGGCCTGCCGGTGCCACGGGGCGCCATCGTCCGCAGCGCGGACGAGGCCGTGCGGGAGGCCGAACGCCTCGGCTATCCGGTCGTGACGAAACCCCTCGACGGCAATCACGGGCGGGGTGTGAGCATCGGCCTCGCCGGTCCTGAGGATGTCCGGCGCGGGTTCGAGGAGGCCGTTCGCCATGGCCGGCGCGTCATCGTCGAGCAGCACTTTCAGGGGCGCGATCACCGCGTTCTTGTCATCGACGGGGAGGTTGTCGCCGTTGCCGAACGCATACCGGCCCACGTGGTCGGAGACGGGCGGCGCAGCATCGCGGCGCTCGTCGAGGCGGTGAACCAGGATCCGCGGCGAGGGGAGGGCCACGAGCGGGTCATGACCCGGATCCGGCTCGACGCGCAGACACGGGGTCTCATCGCCAAGGCCGGGTTCGACCTCGACAGCGTGCCGGCGGCAGGGCAGACGGTCTACCTGTGCGACACCGCCAATCTGTCCACGGGCGGCACGGCGGTGGACCGCACGGACGACATCCATCCCGATAATACCCTCGTCGCGCGCCGCGCCGCCCGGGCCATCGGCCTCGATGTCGCCGGCATCGACTTCATCGTGCCGGACATCTCCCGGTCCGTGCACGAGACCGGGGGCGGCATCGTGGAGGTGAATGCAGCGCCGGGCTTCCGGATGCACCTTCAGCCCTCCGAAGGCCGCGCCCGCAACGTGGCTCGTCCCGTGATCGACATGCTCTTCCCGCGAGGCGCTCCAACCCGCATTCCGGTCGTGGCCATCACGGGAACGAACGGCAAATCCACCACAGCGCGCATGATCGGGCACATCCTGCGCGCCAACGGCCTCACGGTCGGCGTCACCTCGACTACCGGGATCTACGTCAACGGGGAGCGCGTCGTGGATGCGGATGCGTCAGGTCCCTGGAGCGCAAGGGCGGTGCTGCGCGACCCGACCGTCGATGTCGCCGTGCTCGAATCCGCGCGGGGCGGCATCCTGCGCGAGGGGCTCGGCTTTGCCGCCTGCGATGTAGGGCTCGTCACCAACATCCAACCGGACCATCTCGGCCTCAAGGGCATCGATACCCTCGAGGATCTCGCCTGGGTCAAGTCGGTGGTCGTGGAAGCCGTTCACCGCAACGGCACCAGCATTCTCAACGCGGACGATCCCCTCGCAGCCGGCATGCACCGGAGGGCGGGCGGGCGTATCGCGTATTTCTCGCTTCGCGGCGGGAGCGACATGCCCGGTTTCCTGCGCGAGCACATCGAGCGCGGCGGCCTTGCGGTGGTGCGCGAGCCGGGCCGTGTCGCGGGCGGCGAGATCGTCGTCCATGACGACGGCGACGCGCTGCATCTCATGCGGGTCGCCGAGATCCCCGCCACCCTCGACGGCTTGGCGGATTTCAACGTGCAGAACGCGCTCGGCGCCGTGGCCGCAGCCTATGTGCAGGGCATCGCGCCCAGCATCATTCGCACGGCGCTGTCCACCTACACGACCTCCTTCGAGCACAGCCCGGGGCGCCTCAACGTGTTCGACGGCCACGGTTTCCGGGTCATTCTCGACTACGCCCATAATCCGGCAGGACTGAAGGCGCTCGGCGACCTCATCCTCAAGATGCGCCCCCGTCATCGCCGGGTAATCGGCATGATCAACATCCCGGGCGACCGGCGCGACGAGGACATACGCGAGATGGGCGCCCTGGCGGCCCGCTACTTTGACGACATCATCTTCCGCGAGGATCCGGCCCGGCGCGGGCGCAAGCCCGGCGAGATCGTTGCGCTGCTCGCCGAAGGAGCGCTCGCGGAGGGCTTTGCGGAGGAGCGGATCCACCGCATTCTTGATGAGGAAGCGGCGGCGGAAGCCTGTCTCGGGCAGGCCCACCCGGGCGATCTCGTGGTGCTCACACCGACCGATGTGGAGGGCATGTGGCAGCAGGTGCTCGATTTCCGACCGGCGACTGCGGACCAGTACCGGGTCGAGGTCGAGCGCTCGGCTTTGACAGCGGAAAGAGGGGCCGCATGACCTTTGCTCTCATCCTTCATGGCGGTGCCAAGGCCATCCAGCCCGATCGGGAGGCGGCCAATCGCAGCGGCTGCCGGGACGCCGCCTTGGAAGGCCGCAGGGTGCTGGAACAGGGCGGCAGCGCCGTCGAGGCCGTCGAGGCCGCCATCCGGGCTCTGGAGGACGACCCAACCTTTAATGCGGGCTTCGGGTCCGATCTGAACGCCGACGGCGTCGTTGAGATGGATGCGGCACTGATGGACGGGAGCACCCTCGACAGCGGCGCCGTGGCGGCGCTGCAGGGCGTCCGCCATCCGGTCTCGGTCGCCCGCCGGATGCTAGCTGAGCCTCCGACGCTCCTCGTTGCGGACGGCGCGCGCCGGTTCGCTGCCGCCTGCAGCGAAGAGCTGTGCGATCCCGCTGCCCTCGTCGCCCGGGAGCCGCCAGCGCCCCACGAGCACGACACGGTGGGCTGCGTCGCGCTCGACCTCTCCGGCCGGATCGCCGCCGGAACATCCACGGGCGGCCTCGACGGCACACGGCCGGGGAGGGTGGGTGACTCGCCTCTGCCCGGCTGCGGTTTCTACGCCGACAGCCGAGTCGGGGGCGTCTCGCTGTCGGGGGATGGAGAGAACATCGCCCGCGTGCTCCTCGCCGCCCGCGTGATGGAGGCCCTCGAGGCCGGGGCGATGCCGGCGGCTGCCGCGCAAGCGGGCGTGGACCGCCTCGCCCGGGTGGGCGGCGAGGCCGGCGCCATCGTGCTCGACCGGCAAGGACGCTTCGGCTTTGCCCATAACAGCCCGCATTTTGCCATTGCCTGGATTGCGCAAGGCATGAACGCACCCTGCGTTCGCCTGCGGCAGGACGAAGAGGTGACGTAGCAGCATGTCGAATCGAACACTCCAGGGAGCGCGGGGCCCGCTCATCATAATCGGCGGGGGCGAGGACAAGGAGGGGCCGCGCACGATCCTGCGGGAGGTGGCCCGCCACGTCGACGGCGGCCGACTCGTCCTCGCGACCGTCGCCTCTCACCAGCCTGAAGGATACTTCGAGGCCTACCAGCGCGCCTTCGCGGATCTTGGCGTCACGGATCTCGTCGAGCTCTACGTTCGGGACCGGGCGGAGACCCTCGATCCGGACAAGCTCAGCCTCTTTGAGGGCGCGGCGGGTGTGTTCTTCTCCGGGGGCGACCAGCTGCGGATTTCGAGCCAGATCGGCGACACCCCCGTCGAGCAGCGGGTGCGCGAGTTGCACAACCGGGGCGGGCTCATCGCCGGCACCTCCGCGGGCGCCTCCATGATGAGCGAGACCATGCTGGTGAAGGGCACGAGCGGCGAGTCGCACAAGATCGGCGACCTACACATGGCGCCGGGCTTGGGACTCGTGCGCGACGTCATCATCGACCAGCACTTTGCCGAACGTGGACGCTTCGGCCGTCTCTTCGGCGCTGTCGCCCACAACCCGCGCGAGCTCGGCATCGGGATCGACGAGGACACGGCGCTCGTGCTCCAGGGAACCCGCTGCGAGGTGATCGGCAGCGGCTGCGTTTACGTGGTGGACGGGGCCGGAGTGACCCACTCCAACATCGCCGAAGCGCGGCCCGACCGCGCCCTGTCCATGTACGACCTGCGCCTCCACGTCCTGAGCTCCGGCGACGGCTTTGATTTAGCACAGCGGCGTCCCGCGCAGGTGCCTGACGTCTCGACAAGCCATGCCATCGAAGCAGGCGTCAACGCCTGATCCTGGGCTTCACCTCCGCAAGGCGGGACCCGCGACGGGTGCCTCGCCCTTGCTCGCTCCATTTGCTTCGACGGGGGCGATAAGATCGACCGCCTTCGCGGCGATCGCCATCGCGGGGGCGTTCGTGTTGCCGCTCACGATGGTCGGCATGAGCGAGCAGTCGATCACTCGAACACCCTCGACGCCCCGCACCCGAAGCTGGGTGTCGAGCACCGCCATCGGATCGCCGTCGTGTCCCATGCGGCAGGTCCCGACGGGATGATAGTTCGTCTTGACCGTGCGGCGGCAATGGGCGGCGAGACCCGCGTCGTCCGCCACGGACGGGCCGGGGAAGATCTCGCGGTCGACCATGCCGGCGAGGGGCTCGGCCTCGAGCACCCGGCGAGCAAAGCGAACGCCCTCCACCGAGAGGCGAAGATCCTCCTCGTCGCCGAAGAAGCGGCAGTCGACGGCGGGCGGGTCGCTGGGATCGCTTGAGCGCAGCCGAACCCGGCCGCGAGCCTTGGGCCGCAGCAGGCACGCATTGAGGGTGACGCCGTGAGTGGGCTCAAGGCCGGTCACGTCCCGGTCGAGATAGACCGTGGGCACGCAGTAGAGCTGGATCGTCTCTTCGCCGCGTTCGTCGGGGTCGACGAAGGCGCAGGCTTCGACCCCTGTCGTCGTCACGCGGCCCGATTTCAGGAGAACGTAGGCGAGCCCGTTGCGCACCATCCGCCAGCCCCGGTCCTCCCCGAAATGGCCGTAGGCGCCAGTCGTCGCCGCCACGATCGGCACCTCGTGATGATCTTGGAGGTTCTCGCCCACCCCGGGCAGGTCCGCCCGGACCGCGATCCCGTGAGCCGTCAGATGGGCGGCGGGTCCGATGCCTGAGAGCATCAGGATCTTGGGCGTTTCGTAGGTGCCGGCGGCAAGGAGGACCTCTCCGTGCGTTTGGGCGCGCTCGACGTCTACGCCTTTCACGTATTCGATCCCGATCGCGCGCCCGGCCTCGACGAGGATGCGCGTGACCCTCGCTCCCGTGACCACCGTCAGGCGAGGATCCGCCAGCACCGGCCGCAGAAATGCGTCCACCGCGCTGCACCGACGCTGGCGGCGATGGTCGATGGTGTGCTGCATGTAGCCGACGCCGCGCTGGGCCGCTCCGTTGAAGTCGGGGTTGAACGGGTAGCCGAGCGCTTGCACGGCCTTCACGAATGCGCGGCTCGCTTCGCTGTGAAAGCCGAGATGGGAGACGCTCAATGGGCCGCCGACGCCGTGGTACTCGCCGGCCAGGGTGTCGTTGTCCTCCTGGGCCTTGAAGTAGGTCAACAAGTCCGCGTAGCTCCAGCCTGCATTCCCGCCGATGATGGCGCCCCATCCATCGTAATCGGCCTTTCGGCCGCGCATGTAGACCATGGCGTTGACGGCGCTGCCGCCGCCGAGAAGCCTTGCCTGCGGAACGATGGGCGCCCGCCCGTCGAGCTGCGGCTGAGGCTCTGTCCGGTGCATGGTGAGGTAGGTGTCGTGGGCCAGAAACTTCATGTAGCCGGCCGGCATGGCGAGCAAAGGGTGTCCCTTCGCCCGTCCGGCCTCGACGAGCAGCACGCGAGCGTCGTGCTCCTGCACGAGACGGCTGGCGGCCACGCATCCGCTGGAGCCGCCGCCCACGATGATGAAGTCGTAACCCGCCGTTCGCGCTGGCACGGGATGCCTCGGTTTAGGGAACGGGCGCATCGGCCCGGATCAGGCCCTCAGACCGCAGGTCGGACCAGAACGCTTCCGTTATCGGATGGTTGATCCAGGCGGCGTTCTGCCGGGCCTCGCCGGGGCTCTTAGAACCGGGGATAACGGTCGCGACGGCCGGGTGGGCGAGGGCGAATTGCAGCGCCGCAGCGGGCAGGGGCACCGCATAGGCGGCGCAGACCCGCTCGATTCGCGCGACATGCGCCTTCAGGGCGTCGGGCGCGGGCAGGTAGTTGTAGCGCGCCTCCGCAACCGCGCCCGTCACCAGGATGCCCGAGTTGAAAGGGGCTCCCAGGATGACGGACACGCCCTCGCGCTCGCACCGCGGCAGAAGTCCGTCCAGCGCCCCCTGCTCAAGGAGGGTGTATCGCCCGGCGAGCAGGAAGCAGTCGAACGGCCCAATGTCCATCAGGTTCTCGCAAGCCGCGGCTTCGTTGACGCCGGCGCCGAAGGCGCCGACCAAGCCTTCGTCCCTCAGCCTTTGCAAGGCCTTGAGGGTTCCGGTTGCGACTGTGCGCAGCACCTCACCATAGCGCGCTCCTTGTGACCACTCGTCGGCGTCGTGGATCAGGAGAACGTCGACCCGGTTCATGCCGAGGCGCTGGAGCGAGTCTTCGAACGATCGCAAGGTCGCGTCGTACGAGAAATCGAAGCGAGGCTGGAACGGCAGCTCGTTCGTGAAGATGCCGCCTTCCTCGTGGGAGAGGCGGGGTGGCGGCACGCGTCCGTGCGGCTCGAGGAGCCGGCCTACTTTGGTGGAGAGCACGAAGGAGTCGCGATGAAGGTGGCGCAGCGCGTCGCCCATCCGACGCTCTGACAAGCCGTGGCCGTAGAGGGGCGCGGTGTCGAAATAGCGGACGCCCGTCTCGTACGCCGCATCGACGGTTGCGCGGGCTTCGTCGTCGCCCACCGGTGCGTAGAGATTGCCGAGTACGTTGCCGCCAAAGCCGAGGGCCGTCACCTCGACCGAGCTGCGTCCGAGGGCCCGTCGTCTCATCGCGTCCATCGAAATCTCCTCGGCTTCGTTCAGGCGAGCGCTGCCTGGCGGGCGCGAGGACGCCGCAGGCTCGGCACATGCAGAGCCCGTCCGTCCTCCCCGAAGAGGCACACAGATTCGGCTCGTACCGCAAGGCCCACCCGGTCGCCCACCTCGACGTCCGAGTCCGGCGCTACCCGGACGGTAATCATGCGGCCAGGCGCGAGCATCACGTAGGCCAGCGTCTCGTCCCCGAGATGCTCGACGATCTCCACCGATCCGGTGATCGGTCCCGTTTCGGCGAGCGACACGTGCTCGGGGCGGATGCCGACGGAAAGTGGCTGCCCCTCCTTGACCGGCGTGTCGACTGGAACTTCGATCTGCCCCAAGCCGTCGAGATCGACGAGCGCTGCGCCGGTCCGTGCGAGGCGGCCGGTGGCCGGCAGCATGTTCATCTTCGGCGCGCCGATGAAGGTTGCAACGAACAGGTTCGCGGGGGCGTGGTAGAGCTCGAGAGGCGTGCCGACCTGCTCTACGATGCCGCCGTTGAGCACCACAATGCGGTCGGCCATGGTCATGGCCTCCACCTGATCGTGGGTCACGTAAATCGTCGTCGCCCCGAGCGCCCGGTGAAGGCGCGCGATCTCGATGCGCATCTGCACGCGCAAGGAGGCGTCGAGGTTCGAGAGCGGCTCGTCGAACAGGAAGGCGCGCGGCTCGCGCACAATGGCGCGCCCGATAGCGACGCGCTGGCGCTGGCCGCCCGAGAGCTGCCCGGGCTTGCGGTCGAGATATTGTTCGAGCTGCAGGATGCGGGCCGCGTCCTGCACTTTCCGTGTCCGCTCCGCCTTCGGCACACCGGCGAGGCGCAGCGCGAAAGCCATGTTGTCGCCGACGCTCATGTGAGGGTAGAGCGCGTAGGACTGGAACACCATGGCGAGCCCCCGCTTGTCCGGCGCAGTCTCGTTCACCCGCTCGCCGTTGATTAGGAGCGTGCCGTCCGTGATCTCCTCGAGCCCTGCGATCATGCGCAGCAAAGTAGACTTTCCGCAGCCCGACGGCCCGACGAAAACCACGAACTCGCGCTCGTTCACGGTGAGGTCGATGCCCTTGACCACCTCCACGGAGCCGTAGCTCTTGCGGATGCCCTGCAGCTGGAGCTTTGCCATAGTTGCCTCTACTTGACGGCGCCGAAGGTGAGGCCGCGCACGAGCTGGCGCTGGGTCATCCAGCCGAACACGAGAATCGGTGCGACGGCGAGGGTCGAGGCGGCGGAGAGCTTGGCCCAGAACAGACCCTCGGGGCTGGAAAACGATGCGATGAAGGCGGTGAGCGGGCCCGCATTGGCAGCCGTGAGGTTGATAGTCCAGAAGGCCTCGTTCCAGGCCAGAATGATCGAGAGAAGAGCCGTCGAGGCGATCCCCGGCAGGGCGAGCGGCATCAGCACCAGGGCGAACTGCTGAAACGGCTTTGCGCCGTCCATGCGAGAGGCCTCGATGATCTCGCCCGGCACCTCCTTGAAGAAGGAGTAGAGCATCCAGACGATGATCGGCAGGTTGGCGAGCGTCGTGATGATGACAAGGCCCGTGCGGGTGTCGAGGAGACCAGTGTTCTTGAACAGCAGGTACAACGGCACGAGAACGCCTACTGCTGGCATCATTTTGGTAGACAGCATCCACAGCAGCAGATCCTTGGTGCGGGGGCCGGGATAGAAGGCCATCGCGTAGGCGGCCGGAAGGGCCAGCAGCGTACCGAGAATCGTGGAGCCCACGGAGATCACGATGGAGTTCCAGGCGGCGCCGAAATAGTTGGCCCGGCCCTGCACCGCTGCGAAGTTCTCGAGCGTCGGCTCGAAGACGAGGAGCGGCGGCACCGCGATGGCGTCGATCTCGCGCTTGAAAGCGGACAGCAGCATCCAGAAGATCGGAAAGAACATGACAAGCGCGGCGGTCCATCCGAGGACCGTCATGAGGCCATAAGCGAGGGGGGAGGGCCGGCGGCCCGCGGTGGCATTGGTCATCGGTCGAGGTTCCGGGCGACGGTGCGCACGAGGAAGAAAGCCACCACGTTTGCGAGCACGATAGCGAGCACCGCTCCCGCCGACGCTCCGCCCACGTCCCATTCGAGCAGCGCTCGCAGGTAGATGAGGTAGGTGAGCGTCGTCGTTGCCTGCCCCGGGCCGCCTCCCGTCGTGATGAGGATCTCGGCGAAGACAGCGAGCAGGAAGATCGTTTCGATCATCACCACGACTGAGATCGGCCGCGCGAGGTGTGGCAGGATGATGAAGCGCAGGAGCGTGAACCCGCGGGCGCCGTCCATGCGCGCCGCCTCGATCTGCTCCCGGTCAAGGGACTGGAGCGCCGTCAGTAGGATGAGCGTCGCGAACGGGATCCACTGCCACGACACGATGGTGACGATGGCTGCCATGGGCAGGTCGGTGAACCAGTCGATGGAGCGGAAACCAAGGCTCGTGGCGACCCACGCAAAGAACCCGTTGACCGGGTGCATGAGGAGGTTCTTCCAGACCAGCGCACTGACGGTCGGCATGACGAAGAACGGCGCGATGACGAGAAGGCGCGCGATGCCGCGGCCGAAGAAATCCTGATCGAGCAGTACGGCGAGGAGCGTCCCGAACACGACGGAGGCGAGGAGGACGCCCCCCAGAAGCTTAATCGTGTTCAGCACCACCGTCGGGAGGACGGGGTCGGTGAGAAGGAACTCGTAGTTGTCGAACCCCGCAAACCCCGAGATCGAGGGGTCGAGCAGGTTGTAGCGCTGAACCGAGAACCAAAGCGTCATGGCGAGTGGCACGATCATCCACAGGAGGAGGACCGCGACGGCAGGGGCGAGAAGCGCCCCCGTCCTAACGAGCGGCTTTCGGCGGAAGGCCAGCGCCGTCGCAGAAGCCGCGGCAACTGATGCGGCAGGACTCAAAGGTGCGTTCATGATCCTCCGGTCGCGTCAAAACCCTCGTGCCGGGAGAGCGCGGCGGGACGGGAGTCCCGCCGCCCGAGTCCCTATTTGGGATAGCCGGCCTGGCGCATGGTGCGTTCGACCGCGCTCTGGGAGGTCTGCAGGGCCTGGTCCACCGTAGTCTGGCCTGCGAGCGCCGCAGCGATGTTCTGACCCACCTGCGTGCCGATGGCCTGGAACTCAGGAATCGCCACGAACTGGACCCCCGTATAGGGGACCGGTTCCGCCGTCGGCTTGGCCGGATCGGCGGCCAGGATGGCCTGAAGCACGAAATCCGCGAAGGGCGCGGCCTTCTTGTAGTCCGGGTTGGCATAGGTGGATTTGCGGGTGCCGGGCGGCGCCGACACCCAGCCCTCCGTCTCGCCGACGAGCTTCACGTATTCCTTGTTCGTGGCCCATTCGACAAACTTCTTCGCGGCTTCCGAATTCTTGGTCGACGTCGGAATCCCGAGCGCCCAGGACCAAGCCCAGCCGGCGCCGTTCGGCACCTTCGCGACTGGAGCGTTCGTGAACGCAGTCTTTTCGGCGACCTTCGATTCCTTCGGGTTGAAGATGTAGCCGGCTGCCGAGGTGGCATCGACCCACATGCCGCAATTGCCAGAGGCGAAGAGTGCCCGGTTCTCATTGTGCCCGTTGGCGGCCGCGCCCGGCGGACCGTACTTCCTCAAGGTGTCGACGTAAAAGTTCACGGCCTCCTTCCAAGGACCCGAGGTCAGCTGCGGCTTCCACTCCATGTCGAACCAGCGGCCGCCGAAGGTGTTCACAACCGTGGTCACGTAAGCCGCATTCTCGCCCCAGCCCGGCTTGCCGCGAAGGCAGATGCCGTACACGCCGTTGTTTGGATCGTGGAGCTTCTGGGCGAATTCCGCGACCTGGGCATAAGTCGGCCGGTCGGGCATCTGCAGGCCCGCCTTCTCGAAGAGGTCCTTGCGGTAGAACGTAAAGGAACTCTCGGCATAGAACGGCACGGCGTAGAGCTTGCCTTGATGGGACAAACCGTTCTTCACCGGCTCGAACAGGTCGCCGTAATCGTAGTCGTCGCCGAGATCGTCGACGGGCGTGAGCCAGCCCTGCTTGCCCCAAATCGGAGTTTCGTAGGCGCCGATGGTGACGATGTCGAACTGGCCGCCTTTCGTGGCAATATCCGTGGTTACGCGCTGGCGAAGGACATTCTCTTCGAGCACCACCCAGTTCAGCTTGATCCCGGTCGCCTGCTCGAAGCGAGGCGCTAGGCGCTGCATGATGATCATGTCAGAGTTGTTGACGGTGGCGATCGTCAGGGTTTGCGCAAGCGTCAGGCTCGTGCCCGACAACAGGGCCGCCAGCGACAAGGCGGCGATCCGGCCCAGATTCATGGATATTCCTCCCGAACGCCCCCACAGGAACCTGGTTTGTTGTTGTGGGACTTGCGATCCAGGCTTACGCGACAGTCCCACGTGCATCTGTGCACTGTCAATCACGCGCTGCCCCAACCTATGTTAGGCCGGCGCCTTAGGGTGGTGGGTCTCATGACGCAAAGATTGTCTCTCGATGCGCTTCGCACCCTGCCCGACACCGTAGGGCGGCCGAGCTACACGCGGGATTCGGTGCGGGCCGGCATCCTGCATATCGGCGTCGGCAACTTTCACCGGGCGCATCAGGCCGTCTACCTCGACGATCTGTTCAACGCCGGCACGAGCCGCGAATGGGCAATCCTCGGGGCCGGCGTCAGGCCCGGCGATGCGGCTATGCGGGCGGCGCTTTCGGCGCAGGACTGGCTCACCACTGTTGTCGAGCTCGAGCCGGGCGCCAACCGCGCGCGGGTCACCGCGGCCATGACGGGCTTCGTGCCCGTGGCGGAGGATGCGAGCGCCATCGTCGAGGCTCTCGACGATCCTGCCCTGCGCATCGTGTCGCTCACGGTCACGGAGGGCGGCTACTGCATCGATCCGGCCACGGGCGCCTTCAACCCGGATCATCCCGAGATCCGGTTCGACGCCGCGCATCTGGACCGGCCGCGGGGTACCTTCGGCGTAGTCGCTGCCGCTCTGAAGCGGCGGCGGAGGCAGGGGCTTACCCCCTTCACGGTCCTATCCTGCGACAACATCCCGGGCAACGGCCACGTAACGCGCGAAGCGGTCTCGGGCCTTGCCGCCCTGGTCGATCCGGATCTCGCAGACTACATCCGCAGCGAAGTGGCCTTCCCCGACAGCATGGTCGACCGGATTACCCCCGCCACCACCGACCGGGAGCGCGCGCTTCTCGCCGAGCGGTTCGGGATCGAGGACCGCTGGCCCGTGTTCTGCGAGCCGTTCCGACAATGGGTGCTGGAGGACCGGTTTCCCGCCGGGCGCCCGGCCCTCGAGGAGGTCGGAGTGACGTTCACCCCGAACGTGGCGGCCCACGAGAACATGAAAATCCGCATCCTCAACGGCGGGCACGCGGCCATCGCTTATCCAGCCCGGCTTCTCGGGATCCACTTCGTTCACGAGGCCATGGACGACCCTGAGGTCCGGGGCTTTCTCGACCGGCTGGAGCGCGAGGAGATCATCCCTGTCGTGCCGCCGGTGCCGGGCGTCGATCTTCCTGCCTATTACGATCTCATCGCGCGCCGCTTTTCGAACCCGGAGGTCGGCGACACCATCCCGCGCCTCGCCCAGGACGGCTCGAACCGCCAGCCCAAGTTCATCCTGCCCGCCATCCGCGACCGGCTGCGGGCGGGCGCCCTCGTGACGGGCCTTGCCCTCGTCTCGGCCCTCTGGTGTAGGGCTTGCGCCGGAACGGACGATGCGGGCGCGCCGCTCGCGGTAGAGGACCAGAACGCCAGCCGGCTCATCCCGGCGGCGCAGGCGGCAAGACACGATCCCGCCGCCTTCCTCGCTCTCGACGACATCTTCGGCGAGCTCGCGCATGCACCACCCTACCGGGCGGCCTTTGCCTCGGCCCTGCAAAGCCTGTGGCATGTGGGAACGCGGGAGACCCTGAGGCACTATAATGGTGGCCGTTGAACGCGCGGACTGAGGGGCCGGGCGGAACGAGCGGGCCTGCTGTCGAGAGGGACACACGCCATCTCGCGGTGCTGGATGCCTAACTGCTGGACGACACCTGTAAGGAGATTGCCGCCGGGTCAGGCCGGCGCGACGTGCCCTTCCTTGTCTATTCCGGGCACCGGCAGTGCCGGAACACGGTCGTTGAGTTGAGAGCGTTCGTCTGGGGCCAGAAGCCTGTGTATGCCGGCCGCAGGTGGGAGCTTGCGGCAGGCGATTGAGCTCGAGATCACGATGACTGAGGCCGACCGCGCCTAAGCTCCCTTGCTGACTGGATGTCGTCCGCTGGACGAGGACGCTCGTAGCGAAAGGCAAAGCTGGAACAGACCCAGCTCGGACGCGTTCCTGGACCTTCTCCATTGGATCTCCCATGGCACTTCTCGATTACGCCGGCTACGCGGCCGCGCTCTGCACGACAGGGGCCTACGTTCCTCAGGTTCTGAAGGTGTGGCGCACGCGGGCCACGCAGGACATCTCGCTCAGGATGTTCCTCGTTCTCGTCATGGGTCTCGTGCTGTGGCTGACCTACGGCGTCTGGAAGGGCGAGTGGCCGCTCATCCTGGCGAACGGCGTCACCTTGATGCTCGCCAGCACCATCCTGTTCTTCAAGTTCAAGCACGGGTGAGGATGAACCGATGATCAAGGCCGTGATCTTCGACCTGGACGGAACGCTGATCGACACGGTCGATCTTCATGCGCAGGCCTGGGTGGAGGCCTTGAAGCCTTTCGGGGTCGAGGTGCCGTTCGAGGACAGGCGCGTGCAGATCGGGAAGGGCGGCGATCAGATCCTCCATGGCCTCATGCCGCCCGACATGGTTGAGAACCGGGGCGAGGAGATTCAGCATCACCGCGCGATGCTTTTCGAGCGGGATTTCCTGCATCGGGCAAAACCCTTTCCGGGCGTGCGCGAGCTCTTCCAGCGCATCAAGGCCTCCGGCCAGCGCGCCGTGCTCGCCTCCTCCGGCAAAGCCGACGAGGTGGCGCGCTACAAGGAGATCGCGGGCATCGCGGATCTCATCGACGACGCGACCTCCTCCGACGACGCAGAGCGCTCGAAGCCCTTCCCGGACATCTTCGAGGCGGCGCTCGCCAAGCTCGACGGCATTGGCCCGGACGAGGCGGTGGTCGTGGGCGACACGCCCTACGATGCGGAGGCGGCCCGCAAGGCGGGCCTGCAATCGATCGGCGTCCTGTCGGGCGGCTTTCCCGAGGAGGCGCTCCGGTCGGCCGGATGCATCGCCGTGTACGACGGCCCGGCGGACCTCCTACAGCATTATGACGACTCACTCTTAGCGAAGCGAAGGCAATGATGGCAGACAGAGGACCCGACGCTTCCGGGGGACCACACCTTCGCACCATCGCCATGCCGCGGGATGCCAATCCAAGCGGCGACATGTTCGGCGGCTGGACTGTGTCGCAGATGGACCTGGCTGGTGCGACCTTCGCGGCCAGGGTGGCTCATGGGCGGGTGGCCACCGTGTCCATCGAGGCGATGGAGTTCCTGAGGCCCATCGGCGTTGGCGACGAGGTCTCGTGCTACTGCCGATTGGTGCGCCGGGGCGACACCTCCGTGACGGTGCACATCGAGACCTGGGCCTGCGGGCGGTCTGATCAGGAGGGCGAGAAGGTGACCGAAGGCACGTTCACGTTCGTGGCGCTGGATGAGAACGGCAAGCCAAGAGCCCTGCCGGACGCTCCCAAAGGCGCCTGATGGCTCCCGAGCTGCGCCTCCTTGTGGCCGAGTGCGAGCCGCCCGATGCCCGCTCGCAGCGGCGCCGCAGCGTTGGCCGGTCCTCTGGCGAGACGTACCTTGAGGTGTTGAGGGCACTGGCGCCGGGGGCCGCGTGCGAGCGCATCAAGCCGGCCGACGAGGGCGAAGGTCTGCCGAGCAGCGAGGCCTTGAGCCACTATGACGGGGTGTTCCTCACGGGCTCACCCCTGCACCTTTACGAGGAGACGAGCGAGACCCGGCGCGAGGTGGTGTTCATGCAGGCTGTGTTCGCCTCGGGCACGCCAGCCTTCGGGTCGTGTGCAGGACTGCAGGTCGCAACGGTGGCGGCGGGCGGCACGGTTCGCCCGAATGCGAGCGGGCGCGAGGCCGCCTTTGCGCGCAAGATCACCCCAACCGCACACGGCCGGTCCCACCCTCTTCTTGAAGGCAGGCCAGCCGTCTTCGACGCTCCCGCCGTGCATACGGACGAGGTGGATAGCTTGCCGCCCGGTGCCGTGGTGCTCGCCTGCAACGGGGTGACGCACGTGCAGGCGGCTGAGATCCGGTGGGGGGAGCAGGGGATCTTCTGGGGCGTTCAGTACCACCCGGAGATCGGCCTTGATGAGGTTGCGGCCGCCCTTGTGCGCGAGGCGAGCAGCCTCGTTGAGGCAGGTCTTGCGGGGTCTGACGAGGATGTGGAGAGCTACGCTGGGCAGGTCGAGGCACTGCACCATCACCCGACACGACGCGATCTGGCCTGGCGGCTTGGCCTTGATGAGCAAGTGACCGAACCGCATCTGCGCCGGACCGAGCTGCGGAACTTCATCGCCCACCTCGTCAGACCCACGCGAGCCAAGCGCGGTCGGGGATGAGGCGGGGTGGGGGCCGTCACGCGCGTTGGCTGGTCCAGAAAGGCCCCCATCGAAGAAAGGCAGCGGTTAGCGCTTACGGTAGAAGTGAAGGAGGAAGAGAACAGCGCCGGTCAGGACAGAAACACCGACGAGCGTCACCAGCGCGATCTTTCCGCCAAGCATCAGACGGTCTCTCCGGGCTTAGTTTGGGTCAGCAGCCAGGATTCAAGCCCTTGAGCCCTGAACGCGGGCTGCTCCGGCTAGAGGTTCGCGGGCTCGGCCCAGGTGCGCGTCCCATCACGAACCGGTGGGATCAAGGGCGTCCGCCACGGCGTCCTTTTTGGGCTGAGGCAAGAGCTTCATGCAAAGAATGAACGCCGAGAGCCCGAGACAGATCGCATTGGTGACAATCAGAGGCCACTCGCCCTTCATCAACCCGTAGGCGAGCCATAAGCCAAAGCCCACAACTGTGATCAGATACATGCGGCTTGAGATTGCGCTCGTGTCGCGCGTCTTGATGATGCGCCAGGCCTGCGGGGCAAAGCTCGTCGTCGAGCACAGGGCCGCCAGCGAGCCGATGAGGGTAACAAGATCCACAACAAGCCTCCAGTGTCCTCCGCCCCAACGCCGTGAGATCACCGCTGGTTCGGGTGATGATATCTAAGCTGGGCAGTTCGGTCCCGTTCGCGCTTGAGGCGAGCGCGGTGCTGAGCGGCTCGAGGGCGGGGGCATGCGCCTCTACAGCGCGGGCGATGCAGTCACGCAGGCCCGTGTCACGTCTTGGAGATGCCGGACGGCAAGAGCCTGCTTGTTGAAGCTATAGGCGCTGACGACACGGGTCAGCTCATCGGCAAGCCCCGGTAGATGGGCCCGAGCTGCTCGAAGAGTTTGGGGGTGCCCTGGACAAGCACGCCCCGACGGTCGCCAGGGTCGCGAAGCCGTTCCACAAGCCCTTGCGCTCCACACGGTCGATGAGGGTAGTGAACCCGCCTGATGTGAGCCCCAGCGCTTCATGCGCTCTCAAGCTGCGGCCCACCCGAACCGCAAGACCAACGCCGCGCAAAGTCTTGCTTGGTCACGATGTCTCGAACACGTTCTACCCCTCTTTCTCGATCCTGCGCGTCGGCCAGGACTCTGGTGAGAACCTGATCGAACCGGGCACCCTCGAAGGGCTTGTGCAGGATCGGCATGTCTTTTGGGTGTAAGCACATCACATGGACCCGCTTCTAGACGATAGCTATGGCGCGAGTTCGACTCTCGCGATCCCCTCCGACACCTTCGTGAGCTCTCGTCCCGGCGGAGCGTCGGAGGGAGATCTCCAAGCTTGCTGTGAACAAGGCCCTCGGCTACCTGCTCGGTCATGGCTATCCATAGGTTCACCCCCACCACTTGGCAGAACGTTCTGGGCGCACTGACGCCCGCTCTCACCGTGGCGTCCGGGGATACTGTGATCACCGAGACCCTCGATGCGCACGGGATCGACAAGGACGGCGTGCAGCGCGCCCCCGAGCCGAACCCGATGAACGGCCCGATCTTCGTGACAGGAGCCGAGCGAGGTGATGCACTTAAGGTGGAAATCCTGCGCATGATGCCGATCCGGGCGACAGGCTGGACCCGCGCATCCCTCGCCGGCAACGTCGTTGACCCGGAGTTCGTCCGCACCTTGCCGCCACGAGAGAAGGTCACCTGGCGGATCGATCGGCAGGGTCTGACGGCAACGCTGGAACCGGTTGTGCCGGGTCTCAAGGATCTGGTGCTGCCGCTCGAACCGATGATCGGCTGTTTTGGTGTCGCGCCGGCCGTGGGGCAAGCCCTTTCCACCGCGACCAGCGCCGAGCACGGCGGCAACATGGATTACCGAGGCTTTGGTCCTGGGGCGACGGCCTGGTTCCCTGTTGCCGTGCCGGGGGCGCTGTTCTTCGTCGGCGACTGCCACGCAGCGCAGGGGGATGGTGAGATCGTTGGAACCGGCATCGAGACCTGCTTCGAGGTGGAGGTGCGGCTGACAGTTGAGAAGGGCCGCCATCTTGTCTGGCCGCGGGGCGAGAGCGCGACCGACATCTTCTCTGTCGGCAACGCCAGACCTCTTGACCAAGCGCTTCAGCACGCGACGACCGATATGTTCAAGTGGCTCACCAGCGACTATAGCCTGAGCCCCACAGCCGCCAGTCATCTCATGGGACAGGTTGTGCGGTACGACGTGGGAAATGTGTTCAATCCGGCCTACACGGTGGTTTGCCGCGTCGACAAGAAGTGGCTGCCAAGAGGTTCGTGATCACGATGGGCTGTTTCGCATACACGCTTGCTGTGCCGGCAGAGCGGTAAGCTGAGAAATGGCTGCCGGGCCGTGGCCCTTTAGCGCTGCCCACGCAAACGACCGGTTCGACTTGTGGTGGGCAAGTGCTGTCGGCATCGATGCGACGGGCGCCTCGGGCGGCCTGATCTGTCGCCGAACGTGCGAGAAGGCTGATCAAGGTAGGCCGGGTTTGCCATTGCGTCCCCTTACCGATCAGGCGTGGTCGGACCACCCAGTCGTAAGTTTGAACAGGCTATACGCTCAACAAGCCTAGCGCCGAGCGTATGGCAGGGTAGGGCAGGGCAGGTTGCGCAAGCGTCTTCAACCGGGGCGTTCTCCGCTCCACGCATAGGTCCTGCCTGGGCCTCTCAAATCGTCCGCTGAGCTGGCCAGTGAGTGGTGATGAACCGCGAATAAGAACAGCCACGGCGCAAAGCTTATGTCCCGCTCGTTCAGGGGCGTTGGCGCTTGCCGGATTTGACCCGGCATATCTGCGGGAGACGCCGGGTCTTCCACCGCTCCCCACGTGGTAGCTGACGGGACCACAAACGACCGATACGAGTCCTGTTGTCAGCAGACGCAGCAACATTGGCAACGACCACAGTAGCCATAAAGGGAGCCTCGCTTGGCGGGCATGGAGCTGAGTTGGCCTTCTGAGACGCCGGGGATAGGGCTAACGGGGCCTCCCACCTCAGCGGCTTGATCTTGGCTCGATTGCCTCATACGCGGCGTACCTCCCTTGGAAGAAGATTGCTTCTCCCGGGCAAAACGGGTTGGCTTCGGTGAGACAACCGGCTCCGAGCAGGAGGCCTTCTGAGACCCGTGTCCAGTTCGATGCCAACCGAGCTTTGCGGTGCTCCGGGTCTGGGCTACAACCCGTCAGCGGTTCGGCTGTTCGGAGATGCTCCAGGCGATGATCGACGATCCTCCTCTCATCCGACTTCGGCGCCGCGTCCCGCGCCCCACGTCTGAACAGCTTCGGGCGCTGCACGGCACACCGACGGGATACATCGTCGATGCGCTGCAGGGCCGGGCTGCCCTTGCGAGCACGATCAAGCCGGTCGTCTCGGAGCAGGCGGAGTTCTGCGGCGTTGCTCTCCCCTGCCATGTCGGTCCGGCCGACAACCTGGCTGTGTTCGCGGCACTCCCCCTCATCCAGAACGGCGACGTCGTCGTAGCTGCCGCCGACGGCTATCGCGAAACGGCTGTTGTGGGCGATCTCGTGCTTGGGATGGCCCGCAACCAGGGCGCCGTCGGCTTCGTGACGGACGGCTGCGTGCGCGACGTTCCTGGCATCCGGGAAGTCGGCCTGCCCTGCTTCGCCTCCGGAATTACGCCAAACTCGCCGGTGAAGAATGGACCTGGCACGGTCAACCTGCCGATCGTGGTCGCGGGGCAGACGGTAAAGGCTGGAGATATCATCATCGGCGACACCGAGGGCGTGGTCGTCATCCCCTACGATCTCATCGACGCGGTGATCTCAAGTCTTCAAGAGATTCGCGCGGCGGAAGCTGCCCTTTCGGCGCGTGTGGCCGCGGGGCTCGGCGTCCCTGACTGGGTGGAGAAGCTCTACCAAGACGGTCGCGTGCAGGACGTCTAAACGCACGTCACCAATGCTTATGTTGTTCCCGTCCGGACCTCCCGGCGCAGTCTTGATACTCGATCTCAGCGCGCTTCTGCGCTTTTCTGGTGACCTTGGGGTCTTCGAGTTGGAGAGGGATGGTGCGGGTAGCAGTTCTGGGCGCAGGCGCCATGGGCGCGATTTTTGGAGCCGCGCTGTCCCGTGGCGGCGCCGATGTTGTCTTCTTCGATGAGCGCCCTGAGGTGGTCGATGCGATCCGTCAAGACGGGCTGCAGGTTTCAGGGGCCTTAGGAGACATGACCCTGCGCTGCGCCGCCACGTCTGAGCGGACGGCACTGGGCGTCATCGACCTGGCGCTAATTCTGGTGAACGCCGGGGCGACTGCGGCGGTCGCGCCCGTTGCCCAGGGCTGCCTCAAGCCGGACGGCTTCGTTCTCACTCTGCAAAACGGGATCGGCAACTGGGAAGAGCTCGCCAAGCGCCTCGGGGTGCAGCGCGTCTTGGCGGGGTCAACCTTCAACAGTGGAGAGGGGCTCGGACCGGGACGGAGCCGGCACACGCATCTCGGGCCGACTTGGATCGGCGAACTGGACGGGACGGTCTCGCAGCGCGCTCAAGCGCTCGCCGCGATGTTCCAGGTGGGCGGTTTGGAGGTTGAAGTCGTCACCAACGCGGTTGCGGTGATCTGGAGCAAGTTCGTTCATAACTGCGCCATCAACCCCGTGGCCGCCGCGACCGGGTTGCGACCGAGCGAGATCGCGCGGAACCCCCATGCCGCGGCGCTCCTGGACGGCATTCTGGACGAGGCGCTGGCCGTTGTGGGCGCCGAGGGCATCACGCTGCCCGAGAGCAATCCACGGGAGCACATCCGCGATCATTGCTGGGAGCGCTCCAACAAGCCTTCCATGTTGCAGCACATAGAGAGGGGGCGCGAAACAGAGATCGACGCCCTGAATGGAGCGCTGGTGGAGCGGGCGCGCCTGCATGGGATCCCAACACCGGTCAACGAGGTGGTCGTGCAGGTAATCAAGGGCCGCGAGGCCTCCCTGCGCGCTGCTGCCGTTAAGCTGGCTGGGTCAGCAGATGAGGGGGTGGGCTTGCACGGGCCACGCCACAGCAGATGGGGCTCCCGGGTCTAGGAGTGGGTCCTGATCCCCGCCTGGCCAGCAATCCCCGTCCGCTGCGAGGGCAGAACATCAGGGTACAACCCTGGCGTGACGTCACATCGGGGCTTCTGTGCGTGTCACATTAGGCTTTACCGTGAGCTGATGTGACGCCACCGTGCCAGGGTCTTAGAGCGTGAGGTGACACATGCCCCGGATCGGCTACGCACGAGTGTCGAGTTCAGACCAGGAACTCGAGGTTCAGCTGGGCTTGAGCTTCATCCTCTCTCTTGGACCGCAGAATCTTCGGCTGCTCGAAGCTGGTTTGAGGCGCGGCCACGTTCTGACCCTGGCCAGCGTCGGCTACGGGCGTGCGTTCCTGCAGCACAGGGCTCCGCCCGCGCCAAGAAAGTGACGGCCCCATGTCGAACAGGGCGTTCCGTAACGGTAGCCCCTGATTGTCGCGGGCCCCCACCGTTGACTTCGCGAATCCCGTCCTTCCAGAGTGCGACCAAAAGTTGGGGGGATCCATGGCAGTCGAGATCAAGGCGCTCGTTGCGAGCAAGATCGGCTTTGCGTCACATCAGAACGCCGTTCCCGTCCTGCGCGAGCTTGAGATCCGAAGCGTGTTAGAGGACACCCGAGAGGACCTCACCTTAAGCTTGAAGGCAGACCCGCCGTTCCTCTCGGATAAAACCTGGAGCATCGACCGGCTCGCGTGCGGCGCCACCCTCCATGTCACCGATCGTGATGTGCCCCTGAACGCGGCTTTTCTCGACGGTCTTAATGAGGGCGTCAGGGGAGAGGTCATACTCACGGTCGAGGCTGCCGGCGAGACGCTCGCCACGAGCCGCTACTCCGTCGAACTCCTCGCCCGAGGCGAGTGGGGCGGGATGGGCGCGATGGCGGAGCTCCTGCCCGCCTTCGTCATGCCCAACGATCCCGCCGTCGACCGGGTGCTCAAGGCCGCCTCCGAGGTGCTGCACCGGGCTGGCAAGCGGAGTGGCATCGACGGCTACCAGGCCGGATCCCGCGAGCGAGCCTGGGAACTCGTCTCCGCCATCTGGTCTGCCGTCTGCGGCCTGCGCATCGCCTATGCCGTGCCCCCGGCCAGCTTCGAGCAGCAGGGCCAGAAGGTGCGTACTCCCTCTGCGATCCTCGACGGGCGGGTGGCAACCTGCCTCGATACGGCGTTGCTCTTTGCCGCCACCATGGAGCAGGCCGGTCTGAACCCGCTCGTCGTGGTCACGAAGGGGCACGCCTTTGCGGGCTGCTGGCTGCAGCCCGTCGAGTTCTCGTCCCTCATCACCGATGAGGCGGCGGCTCTCCGGCGCCGGATCGATCTTCAGGATCTCGTCGTCTTCGAGACCACCCTCGCGACGCAAGCCAACCCGGCGAGCTTCTCGCAAGCGGTCAAGGCTGCGCAACGCCTCCTTGCGGAAGACGCTCCCGACCCGTTCGACACGGCGGTCGACATCCGGCGGGCCCGCATGCAGCGCATCCGCCCCTTGAGCCTCGCGGGAGCGGGCTCAGCCCTAAACCCTGAGCCTGACAGGGTCCACTTCGCGGAAGCGCTGGAGGCGGCTCCCGCTCTCCCGGCCTTCGACGTCGAGGTCACGGAGGAGGCCACGACGGCAGCGGATCGCGTCGGTTTGTGGCAGCGCAAGCTCCTTAACCTCACGACCAGCAACCGGCTCCTGCACGTGCCGGACGGCAGCAAAGTCGTCCGCCTTCTTTGCCCCGAGCCTGCCGCTCTCGAGGACCGCTTGGCCTTGGGGAGCAAGGTGAAGATTGTTGCTCTGCCGGAGCTCACGGCGGCAGGACGCGACGAGAGGATCTACGAGGCGCAGACGAACGAGAACCTGCGCGACCAATATGCCAGGACCGCTCTCCTTCGCGGCGAGGTGCTGTCGATCGCCGAGAAGGACAAGTTAGAGGCGACGCTGATTGACCTCTACCGCAAGGCCAAAACCGACCTGGAGGAGGGCGGTGCCAATACGCTCTTCCTGGTGCTCGGCTTTCTCAAGTGGAAGAAGAGCCCGACCGACACCCGCACCTATCGTGCACCCCTCGTCCTCCTCCCCGTCAGGCTGGAGCGCAAGAGCGCCCTGTCCGGGGTGACCATGCTGCAGCACGAGGACGAGCCGCGCTTCAACCTGACCCTGCTCGAACTCCTGCGCCAGGATTTCGAGCTCCGCATCCCGACCCTCGAAGGACCGCTGCCGACGGACGAGAATGGCATCGACGTGGGCGCGGTGTGGACGGCGGTGCGCCGGGCCGTTCGGGACATCCCGGGCTTTGAGGTAACCCAGGAGGTCGTCCTCGGCACCTTCTCCTTTGCCAAGTACCTCATGTGGAAGGACCTTGTTGATCGTTCGGATCGGTTGAAAGAGAGCCCGATAGTGCGCCACCTCATGGAGCGCAAGGAGGCGGGATTCGAGCGCGAGGGAGAGTTTCCACGACCGGAGAACCTCGACAGCACGGTGGACCCGGCGTCCCTGTTCGCGCCTCTGCCTGCCGACAGCTCGCAACTCGCGGCCGTGGTGGCGTCAGCCCAGGGCCACGACTTCGTCCTCGACGGCCCACCAGGCACCGGCAAGTCCCAGACGATCGCGAACATCATCGCCCACAACATGGCGCTGGGCCGGCGCGTTCTCTTCGTTGCTGAGAAGAGAGCGGCGCTGGAGGTGGTTCAGCGGCGACTGGCTAAAATAGGGTTGGGTGAGTTCTGCCTTGAACTGCACTCTGCCAAGGCGACGAAGACCGAGGTGCTCAAGCAGCTGGACCGGGCCTGGACCACCCGCGACACGCTGAGTTCCGAGGAATGGGAGCGCGAGGCTAGTGCCGTCCGCTATTTGCGTGGCAGCCTCAACGACGTCGTCGCTCTGCTGCACAAGCGGGACGAGAATGGCCTGACGATCCACCACGCGATCGGCCGCGTAGTGCGGGATTGGACCGGAGCCACACCTCGCCTCGTGTTCGGGCCGGACGTTCGCCATACCGAGGACGACATGCGTCGGTTCCGGGACGCGGCCCGCCGTCTCGGGCTTGCCCGAGCGGAGGTCGTTGGGCTCGCCGACGTGCTCGGCATGGTCGAGGCCACCACCTGGTCGAACGGCTGGCAGGAGGCCCTGGTGTCGGCGGCCCGGGCCGTGCCTGGCGCCGTCGATGCACTCACAGCAGCAGGCGAAGCGCTCATCAAGGTGACCCGCCTGCCGCTCACCGCACAAACACGCGAGAGTCTTGGCCAACTATACGGCCTCGTCGGCGCCATGTTGGCGACAGCGGGGCAGGATCTGCGGTTTGCGTTCGCCCCGAACGCGGTGGAGGTCATCAAGGGAACGCGCACGGCTCTCGGCCTCGTCGAGCACTACCGGCGTGAGGAAGCGGCCCTGTCGGTCACCTACCAAGCTGAGGCGGTGCGCCGGATTGATCTACCCGCGCTTCGGGCGGCCTGGACGCATGCCGAAGGGCAGATGTGGCTCCTCGCGTTCTTTTCAAAGCGCAAGCTCCGGGGGCAACTGGCTGCTCAGGGCGGCGCCACGGGGCGGGTCGACGTGGCTGCCGATCTTCCTCGCCTGGAGAACTTGACGCGGCTCCTGGGTGACCTGGATGCGCTCATGCCCTTGGTTGCCGCAACACCGGGTTGGGCGGGTCTCGCCAGCCGGGCGGAGAACGTTGGGGCAGCCTGCGGCCGGGCGGAAGCATTGCGGGGCGCTATCCTGGCTGCGGCAGAAACCCCTGAGCAATTGGCTGAGTTGCACAAGGCAGTAGCCGCTCTCGTCGTCGACGCCAACGAAATGCTGGGAGAAGCGGGAGGGGTTGCACGGGCCTACGCCGCTCTTGGACACGCCCTGCAAGCGTTTGATGCCGCGATCGGCGCTTATGCAGACCTGGCCATGGCATCGACCCAACCTCAGGAGCTTGCAAACCTGCGGGCGCAGGCCGTCGAACTCGTCGCGCACCAAGCGCGACTGAAGCCCTGGACCGATTGGCGGCGCGTTCGGGACGATGCCATCGCGCTCGGCCTGGGTCCCCTCGTGGCTTCCGTCGAGGGCGGGGCAACGGCACCCGGCGACGCCGTGGCAGTGTTCGAAACGGCATATGCCCGATGGTACGCGAGCCGGCGCATGGATGCCGAACCGCTTCTGGCGCAGTTCGCGTCCTCCGAGCACATGGACACCATCAGCACCTACCGCGCCCTAGATGCGAGGCTGTCGGAGCTTGCGGTCCGGTACATCCGCTCCAGGATCTGTGGCCTCATCCCGCCCAAGGAGAGCACGACCCGCGGCGATGGTTTTGCCGTCCTGAGGCACCAGCTGCAGCTTCAACGCAGACATAAGCCGATCCGGCAACTTGCCACCGAGATGGGAGAAGCCTTCACGCGGCTTGCCCCGTGCATGCTGATGAGTCCGCTCTCGATCGCGCAGTACCTACCGCCCGATCAAGCCCTGTTCGATCTGGTCATCTTCGACGAGGCCTCGCAGATCGCACCCTGGGACGCCATCGGCGCGATGGCGCGCGGTACCCAGGTCATCGTCGCCGGCGACCCCCGCCAGATGCCGCCAACGAGCTTCTTCACGAGGTCTGCTGCCGCCAGCGACAGCGAGACGGATACCGAGGAGGACATGGAGAGCATTCTCGACGAATGCCTTGCGGCAGGGGTTCGGATGCACAGCCTGTCCTGGCACTACCGCAGCCGGCACGAGAGCCTGATCGCCTTCTCCAACCACCGCTACTATGAAGGCGGTCTCGTCACGTTCCCGGCCCCCGTGACCCGGGCCAGCGCTGTGGAGTGGCGGCGCATTGACGGCGTCTACGCGCGGGGCAAGGACCGGACGAACACCATCGAGGCGAAAGCCCTCGTCGACGAGGCAGTCCGCCGCCTAACTGACCCGGCCTTCGTTGCAGCCGGTCGAACGCTCGGCATCATCACGCTCAACGCCGATCAGCAAAAGCTGGTCGAGGACCTCCTTGACAAGGCGCGGCGTGAAAGGCCGGAGATCGAACCGCACTTCGCCGAGGACCGAACAGAGCCTGTCGTGGTCAAGAACCTGGAGACTGTGCAGGGCGACGAGCGGGACATCATTCTTCTTGGCATCGGATTTGGCCCGACCGAGCCGGGCGCCAAGACGATGTCGATGTCCTTCGGCGCCTTGAACGGGCAGGGCGGCTGGCGGCGCCTCAACGTCGCGGTCACGCGGGCGCGCCAGGAAATGGTGCTGTTCACATCGTTTGACCCCGGCATGATCGATCTTAATCGGACGAGCGCGCGGGCGGTACGCGACCTCAAGCACTTCATCGAGTTCGCCTATCGGGGTCCCAGCGCACTGGCCGAGGCGGTCCAGGGCTCAGTTGGCGGGCATGAGTCGCCCTTCGAGCAGGCGGTAGCCATTGAGCTCACGCGGCGGGGGTGGACGGTTGTTCCCCAGATCGGGGTTTCCCGGTTCCGGATCGACCTTGGCATCGTTCATCCCGACCGGCCCGGTGACTACCTCCTTGGAGTCGAGTGCGATGGCGCGACCTACCATAGCGCCGCAACGGCTCGAGATCGCGACAAGGTGCGGGCCATGATCCTGGAGGGGCTCGGGTGGCAGCTTGCGCGCGTCTGGTCGACGGACTGGTGGGTCGACAAAGCCGGTGCTGCCGAACGCCTGCACCAGAAAATCGAAGCCGCTTTGGCGCTGTCACGAAGTGAGGCCACCGCGGGTGTTGCCAAAAGCACCTATGACGAACATCACGATATCGACGTGGACGAGGGCGAAGGTGATGATCTCAGCTTAGCTGCGCCTGAGTTTGCAGCGGAAGCCAAAGGACTGACCGAGAGCACGCAGTCTATGCGTCTCGCGAAGCAGATCGAAATTTCATTTGCCTCGCAACCGTACCGCCAAGCCGACTTGTCGAGCTTCGAGCACGAACTGTCTGCAGCCCGTCTGCGCGACGACGCATACGATGACGTGCTTGTACGCCTCATATCACACGTCGTTAAGGCGGAAGCCCCGATCAGCGAGGCACAACTCGTCCGCAGAGTTGCTCGTGCACACGGGATAGATCGGGCAACACGCGTCATCCGAGACCGCATCATGAGTCTTGCCAAAGCGCGACACCACGTCGAACGCGACGGCGATTCTGGAATGTTCATCTGGCCAGATGCCGGATCCTCTCGGGTGTGGGACACTTTCCGCCCGCCAGCAACGGCTGAGGACCTGCGCGCAATTGAGGAAATCGCGCTTGCGGAGATCCGGGCTGCTGCGCTGCGTCAGAAGAGTAAAGATGCCGCCGTCGCGGTCGCACGTACCTTCGGGGTCAAACGACTGAGTCATAGCGCTCGCCTCAGGATTGAGGCTGCGCTTTTGAAAGGCATGCAAGGAGAACGGCGTTGAGGTGCCTCAGCGAGCTGAGTGAACTATCCTGCCCTCGCAGCGGTTGAGTGCGGTGATCCTGCACCTCATGCCAACCGCGTTGAGCACCCCTTAGGCTCGCCAGCGAAAAAATCACGTAGTCGACTTCGAAGTGGGTGGAGCTCCCGAGTCAGCTGAGCTTTGCGACTATGCCAGGTCCCGTCCTGATCAGGCAAATAGCCAATACGTCATCCCGAAGAAGAATGCATAGAAAGCAAAGAAGGAAGGGACTGCAGTCGACAGCTCCCCTTTGCGGAAGCCGCCCTCAGATACAAGCGTAAGGGAGACGAGTACCGCCATCGTGAGCCCGAATGCAATTAGAGCCGTGCTCCGAAGTCCGAGCGGCGCAAGATGTGATACGCTTTGAAGTGACCACCGTGTCGGGATGCCGGTCGAGTAGAGCAGGCCCGCAGCAACCCCGATTATGAGTACAGCAAGGAGACGCACGGCTTAAGTTTCCAGAGCAGAGGCAGGGTGGCTGCGAACCCGCCCAAGGTGTGCGAGCAAGATGAAAAAATGGTTATCTGCGTTCCTACCTGGGGCAGGAACTGATGCCTCACAGCTGTGCCAAGTCGAGCCACCTGATTGACAGCGTGCCGAGGACCACATCGCGTTGAACTTTCATCGGGTGTGAGCGGAACAATCAACTCGGCCTGCGATGCGTCTGATTTAGCATCGCGGCGCAGGGAGCCCTGGCTAGCGCAAATGAGCTAAACGCTCGTGAACTCCTTGCCCGTCTTGCAGGATGGGCTCGGTATGGGCTGAACTCTGCTGGCGTGCGCTGAAGCTGGCGGGCAACCCGCTCCACGTCTGAGGGCGTCTCGATCCGCTCGCCTCTGGCCTGCATGAACGCGCGCCAGGTCGGGGCCGGGGGTGTGGGCCAGACATCCGGGCCCAGGG
>JAESFT010000211.1_pt1 | contig 60336 bp, 56 predicted proteins | sample 9269451 | NCBI WGS metagenome assembly JAESFT01 (sample SAMN14502557, study PRJNA617106) | algae metagenome | isolation source: Scytonema hyalinum WJT4-NPBG1 and co-occurring heterotrophs from well... | place: USA: Mojave Desert, Joshua Tree National Park, California | collected 2006-05-25
ACTGTTTAGAGCTAATGACAATAAGTACCGAAAAAATACGACTTTGGGATAGCGACATAGTAAGCGATCGCATCCGCCAAAGAGATAACGGGAAAAGTCAGGCTGTTTTTCTTGCGCTTACCCTGACATCAATATGCTTTAACACTCAATTAAAAAATTGGCATATTTGAATAGATATGCAGTTTTTATTTAGAGTGCGTATAAATATTGTATATATCCCCTAATTTCTATCAAAAAACGGTCGTTTTTTGATAGGGGTAAAACCTTAACTTTTGCTTCATCATCGATTTCCGAAAACCTTGAAAGAATAAGGTGTTCCCGGCGTGGTCTTTGGGAAGCGCTGGATACCCCATTTTTGACAGGGTTCAGGCTTGTAAATTTTTAGAATTAAATGGACTCCTGTTTAAACAGGATCATTTTTCACTGTTAAAGGTGCCACTTATTAATGAAGAATAAGTGCCAAATAATCCTGAAATTCTTTGAAACATTGGTTTGATAGTGATAGGATGCCACAGCAGTTAGCGATGGGAAAAGCTGGTTTTGACGTCTGCTGAAATAATAAGCGTTCAAACAATTAGGCTATCACTTGTACCATTGATACAGCAGTCAGATGATACAGCAATGTCCCGGTCCGAGTCCCAGTTTCAGCCACTTAAAGACAAATTCCAATGTATCGCCTTTTTAGAAGGTTCGTATTTGCCCAGTGCCGATAACCTACGACAGGGAATCCTGGTACTGGTTGATGGTGTTATATTACCTGCCTATTTGGATAAACAAGCGATCGCGCTACGCGGAATGGGCAAATGGAAAGAAGGAGAAATCACCTGCTTTAATTGTTACCCGCATTCATCCCTTCAACCCCCGTACTATTTCGTTCACCTTAATCGCCCGTCCCCCAATTGTCCATCAGCAACAGCCCATGTATCTGGGGTGGTGCGACAGGTTGACGAGGATTCTTACCTAGTGCTCGTTCATCGCAACGAAAAACCACCAAGTGGGCAAGAGAAAAGCCCCCGCTGGAAGGCGTTTCCAGTGCGTGTTTACCACAGCAAGGTTAATCCAGGCTGGCTCAATCACTTTTGTTATTTTGAGTGCCGCTTTCAACAAGGAAGGTTGGAAGCAATACAGGCTGAAGTGATTAGACAGCCGCTCAAGCCCAAGTCAAAGAAACAACACTTTGCGCCAGCCCCCGTTGGCGTTGCTAGTAATGTAGTACAAAGCACCGTAGAAAAGAAAACAACCATGAACAGCGCTACCAGGCTAGAAGTCACACTCAAAATGAATCAAATTCCTACCCCGCAAGCAACAAAGGATGGAACGCACCTTTTTAAGGTTCAATATGGCGATCGCGTCGTCAGTTTCAGTGTCAAGCAAAAGACCTGGCAGAAAGTTGCGAACTCAGCCAAATCAATGGATTACTTCGTCATCGCGGTTAGCGGTGGCATGGGACCAAACACAGATGACGGATTTGAATTGCTCAACGCTTCTGCCCAATGCTTTCAAGGAAAAGCACCAAAGGAATCCAAAGAAGCCACACAGAACAATGCCCAATCCTGATAAAGGGGAGCCGAAACTGAATGATTGCAAGGTGTTGTTAAGACACCTAATACGCCGTTATTGCTAAAACTCCATCAATTCCGGTTTTTCTCTAAGAAAAAGATGCGTGGGAAAAATTTACAGTCTACTCTCCCTGTTTTGAGCCAGTTGAGCGAAGCGATCTGACTGAGCGCTGCGCGTGTTAGCTGCCAGCAGAACGACTCGCTTTCAACAGCGCTCGGTCAGCAACTGGCATTATACCAAAGCAATTTCATTATGCAGCATTCAAGATGTTACATCTGTGGGGTGATGTGCTGTAATTTCAGTGTAACGGGTAAAGTCATCGATATTAAAAGTCATAATATGGCTAACACCATGAACGTACATGGAAGCCACCATACGGGCATCATGCACTTTAACGCCGGATACCTTATAGTCTACGATTAAACGCCGCCATTCAGTATGAACGGCTTCACTATCCGGTAAGAAAGTAAAGTAACGCTCTATGATTTGCGCTCTAAAGTCTGTTTCCTCAATGGATAAACCAAAGCCGCCTCGTGCTGTTGAGGGGCGGGTGCATACGTTCCAAAATTCTGCTAGGTTTTGCGACGTGTAACAGACTTCCTCTCCCCGGATCAGCAGAGAGTATATAGCATCACGAACGAGAATGTGATTCGGGTCAGATGGGGCAATAAACCGTAATAGGATGTTTGTATCCGCCATGTAAGGCATCAGTCGTGATTCCCATAGATGCTTTCACGGGTGAAGGCTTCTGGCGGTAAAACAGGTATTTCTGACGCTCCCTGAGTAAGTCTTTTCATGTCGGCTGCCCATTGTTTCGGGTCAAAAGGACGCTTTTTCCCTTGAACGGTAAATGTGTGTTTTTGTCTTCCTAACGTACCTTCTGTTGAACGTGGCACGGATGCACCATAAATATCCTGTTCAATCAAATCGCGGACGTATGCGGCTCTGTCACCGCCTTTCTCACGAACCCGTTCATCAATAAGGTTGAGCAGCGGTTCGCTTATTCCCGTTACCGAAATGATGTTATTATCCATGTTGTCTCTTCCCCTTGATCATGCAACGCCTAAATGACAGTCAATTGTACGCGGCATTTTACCTCATTTTTTTATATAGCCTACTTCTGCTGACTGCCTAGCCATAATTTCAGCTTAAGGCACTCCAATGAACCAAAGTGGAATTCTTTGACCTTATAGGGACACCACAGTTTCAGCATCCTGGTTTCCCGCATGACGGGGGCGAAGATGTAAGGTGATTTCCGTATCGAGTCGCTTGAGGAAAGTAAGGAGTTTGCCCTCGCTAAACCGTTGAAACTCTCCTTTCATCAGATGAGAGACTTCTGGCTGTGGGATGCCGAGTAGGTCACTGATTTCGCGCTGTTTCAGGTTACGTTGTTTCAAGAGGCGGAGCACCTGAATCCCTATCTTGCCACGGGTGAAAAGTTCGTCTGCATCCTCTAAATCGAGATCAGCGAAGACGTTGCCACTGCTTTCTTCAAAAACGGGTTCTTCTGTCATGACTGTTCCTCCCTTGCCAGTGCGTCCTTATAGCGTTGTTTAATCAGGTCAACGTCACTTTGTGGGGTTTTAATACCTTTTTTCGATTTCTTTTGAAAAGCGTGCAGAACATAGACTTTCTCCCCAATCTTTACCGCGTAAACCGCCCTGTACGTGTCGGTATCGTAGCGTTTAACAATTTCGTACACGCCACTGCCAACCTGTAGCGATCGCCTACACTGGACCCTCTGCACTATCATACTCCCACCCCCCCTGAAGGTTACAATTAAAGTCTGATATAATCACAACACATTACGATTTAACTATCGCTACAACCAAAAAGCTAAGTAGCAATAGAAGCTAAGCTTGTGGTCGAGCTTAGTTTAGATCTCATTTCTCGATAATGTTTCGAGAAGTAGAGGGTAAAGATAATTGCGAAGTATCCAGAGTCGTCGCGTGTAAATGTTAATCTATTTATAGGGCAGTAAATTATAACATTTCTCTGAAATATCATTGAATTAACTTTAAATTCTTCTTGTAATTTCTATGAACGATAGCCCTGTATTAAAGTCAATCTTGTTGCTAGCAGCAAATCCGAAAGGAATAAAAAGTTTGCGTTTGCAAGAAGAGGAGCGAGATATTAGGGAAAGATTACGTTTAGCCGGATACGGCAAAATACCTATCAATTCCACTGGCGCGACCCGACCAAGAGATATCCAACAAGCAATGTTGGATTTTAAGCCACAGATCGTGCATTTTAGCGGTCATGGGGCAGGGCAAGATGGTTTAGTTTTTGAAGATGCAACGGGACAAGAAAAATTAGTTAGTTCAGAGGCATTAGCAAGCTTATTTAAGCTTTTTTCTAATCGGGTTGAATGTGTTGTTCTCAATGCTTGTTACTCACAATTTCAAGCTGAGGCGATCGCTCAAAATATTGAGTACGTCATTGGTATGGGTCAGGCTATCGGTGATCGTGCTGCAATTGAATTTGCTGTTGGCTTTTATACTGCCTTGGCATCTGAAGAATCAATTGAATTTGCCTATATGTTAGGTTGTAATGCCATCCAACTAGAAGGAATTCCAGAACATTTGACACCTGTACTTTTCAAGAGAGGGAAATTAATTTTATCCCGTCTAGATAATAACAATTCTTTAGAACAGGACGAAGCCAAACGCTTGGAGTTTGATACCTTAGTTGCGGCTTTACGCCTCGATCACCTAGAAACAGAAGGTATGCTTGAGTTATTAGCTAGAAAGTTTGAACAAGCACTACCTCATAACACTACTGTAAATCGAAATATTTCATTACTATCTAATAAACGCTCAATTCAGAAAATTACGCTTCAACTAGATAAACATAACTATGAAATAAGCCGACAATCTAGCGGCATATTTAAAGCTAGGATTATGAAGCTAGTTCGAGGAATTGTAATAAAAACGAATGAAGTTTCTGTTCATGAGTGGATTGGCGAAATTGTTCATGAGCTTATTCGGCTCGCAGCACAGAGTGAAGACATTCGTCTTGCTTTAGATAATTTTCTAGCTAGTTAGGTGAAGTATATGCCGTTTTGGTGGCAAAAGTTTGGAGAGGATAAGCAAAAGAGGGAAGCACGAGCCAAAAGCTTGAAAGTGCTGAAAATGGGTAAAATTCCACTTGAAGCTCAACATCGTATTCAGTTACAGAAGGACGAAAGTAATAACTTTTTTGCCAGTGAACTCACCAATACTGAGCATTTACTAATGCGTGAGGCAGGCTACGAACCAATTGGTTTGGTGACAGGAACTTCTTTTTACAGAGTTAGTCATCAAGATTATTTTCGTAACCTTCTAGGTGGTTCTGCACTATTAAAGCGTGACGTTTTACAAGATCCGCAGGATTTGCAAGGTAGTTCTAACTGTAATTGCCCCAGATGCGTACAAGAATATTGGGGATTTATGGGCGAGATACCGCTTTTAACTCAAATTCAATTAGAGGCGCGGGAATTAGCGATTGATCGCTTACAGCAAGAGGCAGCCTTATTAGGAGCACATGGTGTTATCGGAGTATATCTGAAATCTCAAGAACATGACTGGAGTTCTAAAGCTATTGAATTTACAGCAATTGGTACAGCAATTCGATTACCAAATCGAGCATTAGAGCAACACCCCTTTATTACCAACTTGAGTGGTCAGGAGTTTTGGAAACTTCAGCAAGCAGGGTATTACCCAAAAGGTTTAGTAATCGGTCTTTGTTCTTACTATGTACGCCCTAGTAATCTTACAAATGCCATCATGAATTCACACCTTTTGTTTCAGTCTGCTCAATCTCTTACAAAAGAATTTAGAGAATTTAGCCAACAGGAACTAGACGAATATACAGAAGGTATAAAGTCAGCCTGCCGCCTAGCTAGAAGCCGACTCACCGAAAATACTTACAAATGTGAAGCTGAGGGAGCAGTTGGAGTAAGCGTTGGTACTTATATCAAGGATATAGAGTACGAAAGGGGTGAATTGAAAGCTCGCGATCTTCTAATTCACTGTCTTGCTGTGGGAACTGCTATTGTTTTCGATAAGCAATGTACTCGATCATCAATTAGTTCACCTCTACTGTCCTATAACTTGGCTGCTAGCAAGTTGGAACACTGGAAGTATAGCAAGTTAAGATAGGCAACTTTGCTGTAAGCATATTCATTTAACAGGATAGTGCCATGTTTGATGATTCCAATCAATTAGATGCGAGTACTACCACTCCACATAATATACCTACTCACGGTTTTGAGCGATTGCAAAGTATGCGTGGTGAAGGTGGGCATCCTCGCTTATTCACTAGTGATTTGTCGGTTAATGAATTTTTGCTAATTAAAGAAGCAGGATTTGAGCCTCTAGGGTTAGTTGTTGGCTGCTCGATTTATCATACAGGTTATCAAGTGGCTGGTTGGAATCAAAGTCAGGAAATGACAGTGCTATCCCAAGCAATGTATCACGCTCGTGAACTGGCTATGAGCCGTATGGAAGAAGAAGCTGATGCTCTAGGTGCTGATGGAATCGTAGCAGTACGTCTTACAGCTAAACATACAGAGTGGGGACGGCACTTAATTGAGTTTGTAGCTATTGGCACTGCTGTTTACGCTACTGATCGGCAGGCATCATACCGTACGATACACGGCAAACCTTTTACTAGTGATTTATCTGGTCAAGATTTTTGGACCCTGTTGAAAGCGGGCTACCGACCTGTAGGTATGGTGATGGGAAGCTGCGTGTACCATATTGCCTACCAAGGTTTAAGGCAACGGCTACAGAACTTAACCAAAAATATTGAAATGGCAGACTTTACCCAAGCTCTATATGATGCACGTGAATTAGCAATAGAACGGATGCAACAAGAGGCTATGCACCTGCAGGCAGAAGGAATTGTAGGTGTACAGATTAGTGAAGGAAGCTATAGCTGGGACTCACATATCATTGAATTCTTTGTAGTGGGTACTGCCGTAGTTCCTATGAGGAGCGATCATCATATTCCTCCTCCTCAACTTGTTTTGTCTTTGAATGAATAAGCTTTTGTAGTAAAGGGTTGTAGATGCCAGTGCTGAGTAACTTCCTTGCCCGATCGCACCTGGGCGATTGCAATTGGAGAAAATAAGCCCCGACCGCGCAAGAACGGTACACCGCATTGGCTTCTAAAACCATTGTCATTGCTTAGTTGCGACAAGTGTTAGTAAGAAATTTTCTGCTGAGTTTCTTACTTTGTGCTTTCCTAAAACATTTTTACCTTCAAAATACTATGCCCAAGACAGCCCGTATAGGGACTGCATCTCCTGCCACTTATGCCAAGCCCAGCCTGGCTTGTACTCCAATTATCGGGGGGATAAAGCGGTTGCCGTCGGCAATCGCTTTATCCCCCCGACCCCTTACAATCATTATCATTTTGCATCCTATTCCCAGCTTCAGCCCCCAGAATTCCGAGTCCGGTCACTGTGGGTAGGTCTTGAGTTAGCCTGAACTTTAGGCAGGAGGATTTGCACCTCCATCAAGGGAGAGTTCAGGAAACATATTTCCTGGATGACTTATTACTTATAGCGTTCGGTCATCAACGAATCGCACTCTGGAAGTCTCTTACTTCTCCTTCTTGATGACTGCTAGAAAACGAGCGCGTTCAAGCGCTACTATCACCAATTACTGCCTGCTTTAAAACTTCTGCAATAATAAAGTATTATTATCCGCAATTGCAGCAGTGAAAGTTGACCGTCACGGGAAAGCCAAGGTTCTGACCACCGAAGAGATTCAACGCCTTTTTTCAGAGGGGTTGTTGACGCTACGCGACCGAACTTTGTGCGCGGTCATGCTTTATACGGCTTGCCGGGTCAGGGAAGCTGTCACCCTGAGTATCAGGGATGTCTATGACAGCAAAGGACGAGTTAGACCAGAGCTTATCATTCGCAAGGGGAACACTAAGGGCAAACTGGCTACCCGTACCATTCCAGTGATGGATGATCTGCGGCGGTACCTGGAAGTGTATAAACCTAAACCTTCAGAGGATGGCTACCTGTTCCCTGGCAACTGGGGACGGGGGCATTTGCATGAAGAGTATGCGTCTCTCATCTTTCGGGAAGGGTGCAGGCGTGCGGACATTGAGGGCGCGTCCACCCACAGCTGCCGCCGGACTGCCTTGACCATTATGCACCGGAACAATGTCCCACTAAGGGTGATTCAGGAAATCAGTGGGCATCGCAACTTGGAGCAGTTGCAACGGTATCTGGAGGTGGAACAAGACCAGGTGCGGGGAGCGATCGCCATGTTGAGCATGATCTCGCCCGTGCCAACGGAATTGATAGCAGAAGAGACCTGGAACACGGCTCACCGCCAAAAACTACCCAAAAAGATCAGGAAACAGATTTATACCGATCCAACCCAATCCCCGCCGTTTTAGACCGTCCCAGTTCACCGTAAACCACTCCCTTGCTTCCAGCCAAAGGATGGGCGAACCGGACTGCGCTATCAGTATTCGCTTCGCAAGCAGTTCCACCTCCTGGCGTTGCCACAGCATGAGTTTAATCTCTTGGGCAAGACAGTACCGTTTCACCCGTTCCTTGGCTTTAATGAACGCTTGTACCCTTAAGCTGGCAGCTTGCCGATGCTGTTCCGGGGTGAAGGCACTGGCAGCGGCATCAGCCTCACAACGCTCCGGCAACGGTTTTGCTATCAGCTCTGAAACCACAAGAGGGCGGAGTAAGGCGGAGAAAATGTCTTCCAGAGCCGCTGGCGCATCACCATGTGAATCATCGTCTAGTACAGACAATGGTGTAGAAATAGGTGTAGAAGCCTGTTTAGACGCTGGGGAATACGGGGACAAGACATCTGCTCCACTGCTATCATTTTCGCTATCAATGCTACTCTGGCTAGCACTGCTATCGTCTGGAACAACGGAAGCATCAGGCGTTGGCTCCATTGATAAGGCTGGCTTATCGTTTGTCAGCGCCGCGCCCCCGGACAGCAGGTATTGGTTATGCTTATGTGTTGAAAATTGAAGAAAATTAAAATTTTCAATTTCAATTTCCTTTGCCTGCGGCAAACAAAAAACCTTCATATAGGGGGGGAGCGTGTAAATCGGGTCGCTAATTTCCTGAACTGCTTGTAGTGCAGGAATTTCAGGGTTTGACTCTTGCAACCACGGATCTGGCAATGGGGGGTATTTTTCCGGCTGCTGCGGGGCGCAAACCTGTATCTCATCAGCGTTTACACGCTCTTTTTCATGGTCGGGATGCCAGAGTTTTAGGTAATTAGACTTATGTAAAGTGGTTTGCGATACCCCTACCCCGTATAATACTTTTGAGGTGGCAATAATCGCTTTGGCACGTTCGCTCTTGGTGCTGGGGAATGTCCCTTGCTCCTTCAGTGCTGTCACTACAGCGGTTATACGGGCAAAGGTCTGTTCATGGCGCTGTTGGTTGGGCGAAAAACCGACAATGTTGTTAGCGGCTTCTTGACGCGAGCCAAACTGCTCTTTGTAGGAGCGAAGGCGATTCGGGTAGGAGGGGTAAGGGGTATAGAAACCCTCACAGCACCGTGCCCACTCTGCTGCTCTCTTTTTAATCTCGTGCTGATGATGGCAGTATTGAGCATACCCAGGCAAGGCTCGCGCTGTGGCAGCGATATACTCCACAAGGTCCTGCCCCTGAAGTTTTTGAAAGACAATCCCATAGCACCCAATGTCTTTCAGCAGATAATTCGTTTGGTGAGCGTCGGTGAAACCTTCGCTAATCCGCTCTTCCAAGTCTTGTCTCCACACCTGGGCGGCGTTGCGCTTGCCAGACGACGACCAAAACACCTTCTGTTTCCGCGCCGCCGTGAGCACCTGCTCCAGCATCTCCTCATCCTGTCCGGCTGCTGACCACTCAGCGGCATCGAGGAATTCCGCCAGGTCGTTACTACAAGGCTGCAAGTCATCATCCAACAAGTACGAACCAGTTTGCAAGGGCAGACGGTGCGCTTTGAAATTCGTTGGCTTGTCCAATCCATAGGGTTTGGGATTGGGGAATAGCTCTAACTGCCCGGACTTTACTGTTAGCCCTGCTTCCTTGAGGGCTAACGACACCGCGCAGGCAAGAGAAAAGGAATGTAACGGTTTGTTGAAGAAATAATACAGATGGATGCCGCCACTCTCACTGCTCTGCACGAGGACGGGACGGACTAAGCCGATTCCTTCCAGTACGCCCAACAGTTCTTGAAAACGCTGGGGATTGTTGCGGGGATGGTATTGGCTGCCGAAGTCAATATCCAGCATCAGATAATCCGTCCACTTGCCAAAACTTAAACCCAGCAGCACCGTCGCACTCAGGTACTGTCTCCAGAGATTCCTGGGCTGCAAGGGATAACTATTTTCTGTCACCCACGCTGGGCGCTCTCCTTTTTCAGGGACGGGAGCATAAATAAATCCCCACGGATGATGGAAATGTTCCAGGAAGCGCTGTCCTAAAGGGTCTTCTGGCAGTAAGCTTTGCCCTTCCCTACCCTGGTCATGGTCATGATCATGGTCATCCTGCCATTCTCGCCTGCCTTGCGCTACCATAGGATTTGCCTCCTGAAAATCCTCGTCAGGGCAGGTTTGGTGCTATTTTTGACCGATTTCGTTTTTTTCCTCTTCAGGAAGGAATCCTGGATGAGCTTACAGCACCCTGCTTGAGGTGGCGGCTCATATCCGTATTTTTCCCATACTGCTGTGATCAACATAATTTTTTCCAGGTGAATTCTTCCGCAGCACAGCAGAATTTTTCGCGTTCTGTGCTAGGATGAATCCAGAACGTGAAGGTGGGTATCTGAAATTGCCTTTTCAGACCCATGCTGCGTAATACAAATTACATAGAGTGCAATCAGGCTATGCACTTATCCGGCTTACGCCGTTTTCATGCAAAACAAGCCGTTGGGAAATCTTGGCAGAGATCCCTTCGCTTACACCAATCGGGGTCCTGTTGCCTGATGGGTATCCCAGCAAACAACAAAATCAAAGAGGGTGAATCGACGCTTATCGATTTACCTAACTACACTGTTATGTTTATAAGGATACTCCATTGAGAGCTAATTTTCTCAAGGAGTATTCTTTTTTGTTGTGTTAATCTGTCCCAGGTTAGAATCATTGCTCTTCCTGCTCATAATCGGGACAGTTTTCGTCGCTCCAGCCGTGAGGATGGATGCCGCATATCAGACGGTTCGTGCCGTACCATTGCCCATGATAATTGCGGCAACTCTTGCAGGCAGGTGGTATGGTCAAGTCCCGTTGTTGTTCCTGTTGCGGTCTCTCCTCCTGTTGAGCAAGGTATTGTGTCGCTGCCATACCAGCCCCGGTGCTGATCATTCCATAACCAGTAGACAACAACCCATACACCTGCATCCATGCGAACAGTCGTTCATACGGTTGCAGCTTTTGTTCTGTCGAAATCATCAAGCATCCTGATGTTCCCACCAGGAGAGCTATACCACCGCCAAGGATAGTGAGCGTTCCGGTCAGCTCTAAAAATAGGATAGGGACGTCCCGCCAGTGAACTTTCATCGCGCAACCCTCCGTCCAGTAAAAGGGACTGGGGATTGGGGATTAGGGATTGGGGATTGGGTTATCAAACGAAAAATTATGTCCGGGGCTTTAACCCCTCCCAAATTTTGGGGCATTTTCCCAGTCGCCAGTCCCCAGTACCTAATCCCGGAGCGGCATTCCTCCCCCACCAACGAGTACGTATGGTGGGGGACTCCTTGCCGCGACCAGTTGAACTTTTTTAATAAAAATTCATTAGGTTTTGGGGGTTCCTGGAATTGCCGCACAATGGCATCCGGTATCACCCTTGCCTTTTGGCAGAAGGGCGAGCGGCTACTGCCGCAACGCCAACTTGCTACAAAACTCAAAGCGGTCAGGGCTACACCCAATACAAGGGCTGAAGTCAGGACACGATCTATTTGTGCGCCCAAACTGTCAAAGCGTTTATCCTCCTGCTTCTGCAATTCCACCAAAAGCTCAATGGCATCTGTAATGTTATGCGTTGGCTCATCTGCTTTGACGCGGCGAAATAATTCCGCTTTGAGCAGTTCCAATTTTCTCTCATCAGAAATCAGTCCAAGGGCGATCGCTTCATCCCGATGTTTTTTAAAGTTGGTGGCGATCCGCTCCAACGATGCGCCCAAATTGGTCAATCCAACTTCTAGATGTTGTCCGAAACTCATGCGGCTTCCTCCTGGATTTCTTTGCGTAGCTCCTGCTGTCTGTCTGTGGTCTGCTGCATGGAGTGCAGGCTCACGTCAAAGTGCGTCCTTAAATCCTTGGCAGCTGTAAGACACGCGGCAAAGTCAGTGATTAAGTCTGGATGGGCGGCTGGATTGTGAATGATTTCCAGCCACTCCGGTGATGTTTTGATGGTGTTGAGCTTGGTAAGAATTGCCTCAATAGATTTGCTGAATTTTTGATAAGTCTTCATCGTCGTTTCTCCTAGTGATTACTCTCCGGTCAGTTCCCGATACTCTTCCCGTGCTTTCTGCCACGGCGCATCTTCCCGTCCACTCTTGGTCACACCCCACAACGTTTCGATAATTTTGGTCATGCTGATTTTTCGCAGCTTCATCATGTCAATCAGTGCCAGTATCTGCTCCCGGCTGAGGCTGGCAGGCGTGTATGTCTTTTCCTCTGGCACTGCCTCATCACGGCTGTCACCTTTAGAGGGTAAGGATGCTGGCGTTTCCTCAATAGTGTCCCTGGTGTCGTCACCATAGGCATCAGGGGAAATTTCCGTCTTGTCCTCCTCCCCTGCCCTCTCCTCCGACACCACGTCACGGGCGTCACTATCATCCAAACCCGCATCAGACGGCGGTGTCAGCGGTGCTGAGGGTGGTGTTGGCGGTGCCGCGTTCCAACTGCGGGTAAGATGATCAATGGCTTTCTGCCACAAGTCCACAGGTTCCTCCCTGTTCTCCGGTGCTGGGGTGACGGAAGGGGACTCCGGCTCTGTCTGCTCCTCAGCCCTGTCTGCACTGTCATCTGCTCCACTAAACAGCTGCAGCAGGTACTCAGGATGCATCTTCTGGGGGTAAATCGAGATGCGGGAAAAGTCCATGCTGTCATCGGTCAACCCTGTGATCTCGCCTCGGAACTGCGGTTTGAACTCTCCCGTCTCCGTGTCCCGCGTGTTGAACAGATGAACTTGAATAAGTCCCTCGGACAACGCTTTCTTCGCTCCTTCCACGCCGCCAAGCAGGGCTTGGGTGTTGTTGTGACTCACAAGGATGGGCGCTTCTTTGCCTTTCCGGGCATCGCTGATGCAGCTGAGAATCAGTTCCGGTGCCAGCGTTTTGGTTGGTTTTTTGAGCGAATATTGCGTTACCTCATCAAAAATCGTTGTATACCATGCCTTTTCATCGTCCGCCTCATCGACACGGCGCAGGTATGACTGAATCTGCTGCGCGACGGCGGCATAGTCCTTCTTATGTCCAACCGCTGGAATTCCCAGTTCCAAAAGCGCTTTCCATGCCTTGCGCTGGTTCAGGCTCAGGTGCGGGTCGGCAATTTCCAGGGTGTGTCCCTTGAGAAAATAGCGCAGGAGGGCGAGATACGCCGCAAAGTAACTCTTGAAGCTGCCTTGTCCGCCCCAAATTAGGACAGGACTTTCCAGCAACAGGACAATCCAACCGCGTTCCCAGTTCCTGATGAAATCCCACGTCTCCTTTACAGGGTCTGCTGTCCCATGCTGTCCCGTGTTTCTTGTAGGTGGACGCTGCTGGGTTGGATTGACCTTGTTCTTCGGGCTGGTCAAGTCGTCCAGGGTCTGTCCGGTGAGGGCTGGCTGGTTGTGGTCACTCCCCTGCCCTCCTTCCTTCTCATGATCAGCAGATAACAGGCGGGGGTTTTCGATTTGCGCTTCTAGGCGAGCAATCTGCCGTCTGGTCAAGCCCGTAAAAGTTTCCTTAAGTACCAGCTCAGCTTCTGCCAGATTCCACGCCATTCCCTCCAGAAAGAGGTTAAAAGCTCCTTGTTTCTGCTCACGGTACTGTTTCTCATGGAATTCCAGATCAATTGTTGCTTCCCTGTCTAGCCTGGGCTGCCCGTCTTCCAGCAGATGCAATAGCCAGTAAGCACCAAGGAAACTGACCCCACTCAGTGCTGCTAAAACCCGGCGTAACGTCGCATATCCATCCTGCTGCTGCCATAACTGCAATTGCCAGCCCCGGTATCGAGCCTCAGCAGTGACATCGAGAAACCGCTTCGTGCTGGCGCTGCTGAAAATGTGCTTGGCTTTCTCTGCCGTCAATCCCGCGCCATAGGCAAAACTCTCCCAGCTATCTTCCGCGTCCTCGCTTAGGCGGGTCAATCCTGACTGTAACTCCTCGCCATACAATAGCTGGTCTTGATGCTGCCTCCTACGTGTGCGTGCATTGTGACGTGCAAGCCGACGCTGTTCCAGTTCTTCTGCACGTCTTGCCGCCTGTTCCTGAAAACTCTGGAAAATCCGGCTGTCAACGAAATCTCGTCTTCGACATTCGGTGTCCGGTAAACAGTATTCAGTGATTGGGTTGAAATTAAGATTGAACCCGCCACTCGCGCCAATGCCAAAAAACACTCCAGCAGTGAACAGGATTCCTGCTGCTATGCCGCGTTGCTGCTGGAGTTCCATTGGTCCTCACCTCCTACCTTTCTTCAATAGGCTCCGCCACCAATCATTCCTGCCAAGGTGGCAATGCTGCCAGCGATTGCCTCGGCTTTCCCCTCATTTCCCTTGGATAATAAAGCAACAACGGTTGAGGATCTTAGCCCTATCAGTACCAACCACGCCCAAATTCGGTTATCGTTATCCCGGCTCCACAGGGAGACATTGAGGGCGAGCGCAAACCAGACAGCTATGCCCACGCCTGTTTTGACGGCGCGAATTCTTGTCAGTGTTGCGCTTGCTGGCTGCTGCTCTTCCTGGGCTTCTGCAAAGAAGCCACCAGTATAATCCTCAAAACTGTTGCGCTGCCTGCCGAACATCAGCGACTACCTCCTGAACCCAAAGATACTAGCAACCATGCGTCCGAAGTTGAAATTGCTGGTATTGCCAGGACGGGAGCTTTTGGCTCCGGCATACGCACCAAACCCTTGGGTCATGAGCAGGCGACGGGTAGCTTTCTGCTCTGCTTCCGCCTTCCGCAGGTCACGGTCTTGCAAGGCGGTGTCATGGCTGGCATCAATTTCGTCTTCTCGTGCCGTGAAATCAGCTTGCAGCAGGTACATCTTGTTTTTCGCCTTACGGGCTTCTAGGGACAGTTCACCATACTGCTGGGCTTCGAGATAGCCCATTTCGTTTTGAAGCTGGGCGCTCAAGAGATGCACATTGTTCTCATGCTTGCGTCCGGCAATCAGGACATCTTTGAGATATTTATTGATCTGCTCCTTGGACTTCAGTCCTTTAGTGATGATTTCCTTGAGATGGAATTCAATTTGGGCAACGTCCTCAAAGATTTCCTCTAAGTGCTTGGCAGCATACTCCAAAACCTCGCGCTGCTCGCTCATGAATTTGCGGATGTCCGCCAGATTCGCCACATCCTCCACCTTCAGCTGACCGTTCATCAGCTTGCCCAGAATGTCTACTCCGGTGTAGCGTTGAATGTGGTTCTGTACCACCTGAGACGCTGGCGTTTCTGTCAAGCGGTATTTACTGCGCTGTCTCGGTTGCCATTTTACCAACCCCATATGGTACTCTCCTATGGTTTTCTGTGGTCATATATCATGTTGCTGAGGTATACCGGATGCGGATCTGCGTTATCTCCTGAGCATCCGGCAGTGGAATTCCCTAGCGGTTAAATCCGCGAAGCTTGTCTATAGTGATGTATGTCTGTTCAAGCTTGGATTGACACAGGTTGCTGTCTGTATGGGCTGCCTGCACCTGGTCGCGCATTTGCCACAACTGCAACAGTAAAAATGCTGAGGCACAGGCAAGCGGTATGGTCAGGTCAAGTTTGCCTTTCGCCTCCATCCTCCTGCCCTCCTTGATTGGAAAGTGTTTTCATGGCTGCACCTCCGGCAGTTGGCTGCCCAGCTTGCCATGCTCGTTCATCCAGTGCCAAGCTTCCCACACTGCTGCCTGCATTTCTGGGGTTCGTTCGGTGGGATTTTCCTGTGTTCCGCTGATACTATCAGTGGCGACGATGTACGCGGCGGTCTTTGCCATGCCCTCTGGCATCCCTGCCTGGGTGAAATGGGCAGCGGCTGCTTCGTATAACCCTTCGTTCTCCTGCCAAGAGGGGCGTACCATTAAGCTGCCTCCTTGGTCTTGAGTACGCCATCGTAGCGCAGTTGCGCTGTGAGAGCTTCGATAAGTGCTTCAATGCGGTCTTTGTCGAGCGTGGCAATCTCTTGAATGTAGTCATACAGTTCTGATTCATCCGTCCATAAAGCAGGACAAACCGCATCTATTGCCATGTCGATAAGCGTTTCCGGAATTCCCTCTCCGCTTGCTGCGGAAAGCTCCAGAAGATACAGATAACTGACCAATGCTGCCCGAAACGCCAGCTTAGATAAGCGTTCCATTCGCTCTAACCGTGCACCGTACTGTTCTTGCAAATCATCAAAGATCAAGTCCGCGTCATCGGATGGACGATTGGCAATGGAACCAAGTCCGTAATAGCCCAGAGGCTTTGACCCACAACTAAAAGCGTCGTTCTGTTGAATGTGATGTGTCATGATGAAGATACTCCTTCAACTCATGGAGTCAGCAGCGCCTTCTTGTCGGCAAACAATCCAGGCGCTGTCTGTTTTCAATGCTGAGCAAGATACTGTAACGTCTGAAAGTGCAAGCCGATCAACGGTTCATACTAACCCTCCTTGCAACAGAATCATTGGCTGTTTCTGCGGCTCATTGTCTTTGACAGTCGCCTTGAGAAATTCCTGCAAAGCATAGGCAAGCTCATCCAGGGCTTGAATCGCATCTCCCAATCGAAGGTCTGGGTGGTACTCACCAGATACCACAAGTGCCAACACTTCCGGTGCTCCGGCTATGTCGTTAATCTGCTGTCGAATGTCCGCAATCCGTTCCAAGATGTCGGATGGCGATGTTTGCGTTGCCATAGTATTCATCTCTCCTTTAACTTTCCGGCTCGTGGGATGAAAGGGTGAAACTGTACTGTCCCGGCTGCCCCGGTTCTTCGTAGTAGCTAGCCGCCCTCCCTGTGGCATTAGCCGCATCCAAAACGAGAGGTAGCGCTCCCTGCGTACAATGTCCGTCGTAGTCAACATGAAGAGGAGTAGCGGCTACTTCCTGAATCAATTTGTCTCCTAGCGTTCCATCACGCTGCTGATTCCAGTCAAAAACGGGTCTGCCCATCATGCCGCCTCCTGCTCATAAAGATGACCCAAGGCACTGTAAAAGCTCAAATCTTCCGGCTGATCTGCGGTTAGCGGAGCCTGTTGCTGATGGCGTTGGGGCATGAGGGACAGATTTGCTGGAGCTACGGCAATAAGACCAGATAACCATTCAAGAATTCCGGCAAAAGGTATTTTCTTAACAAAGCCGTGTGCCAGTTGATGTTCGTAGAGAAGGGTATTCACTAAGGTACTGAAATCTTGGGGAGTCATGGTGGAGGCAGGTTTATGCAGAACCCTTTGGGCATGGGTTTTGAGATACGCCTCAATGTGACTCTCAATCCTGACTCGTTTGTTTTCTGCCATGTTATTTCCCCATTGGTAAACGTGCTTCTGCAATCTTCTGAAGTCCCAGAGAATTTGCCCAGCAAGCCTCCGGCACAGGCTGAATGCCCAGCTTTTCAAACATTTCTTTTGTAAAAGGCAACGCTGCGCCACCACCCCACGCCACAATGCTTTGTGCGGCGTCCCGCCATTCTTCCACTTCCGCTAAGGCAAGTCGGCTTCTGTCCTCTAGCCACGGCTTAAGGTGTTTCAGGTAAATCTGCTGAAACTGGAAATTGCGGGTTCCATAGCGGAAACTACGATTCTCAATGCCTTGCCGAATAATCTCTGTGTCCCCTGCCCTGCCTGTACCCAGAAATTTAACAAGTTCCACATCCTGGGCGATCGCCTCCAGTAAATCAATGCACCCGCCGACGGGGAGTACGGCACGGTGGATGATTTTTCCATTGGGAGCAAACACGGTGGGAATACAGGTACTCGTACCATAATCTATCGAGATAACCTGCCCTGCCCGGTCAATCAGCGGCTCTGGCTTGTAGGAGGCACAATAACCGTAGCTGCCAGCCCCTTCTGGCACCACCAGGGATACCGTGAGAAACACTTTAGATTTAGGATTATCTTTGCTCCCAAAGCTCACTATATGGCTACCGCTGCTTTTCTCGATCACCAAGTCGCGGAATATCTGTGTGTTATGACTGCTCAGAACAAGATACAGATTCCAGGTTTCCCGATATGGAAGCGTTGCCAACGCACCCAAGCACATATGTAAAACATACTCAGCCTTCAATGCGGGGTTATCCGACAGTTTGATGTGGGAAGTTGGCGCTTTCCAGGCGGCAAGGCTGCCAGTGAGAAATTCCCGATTTTTCAAATCCTCGCGGCTGCCTTCGTGATAGAAAAAGTGTCCCCCCTCCTCTGAGGTCAATTCATCATGGAGTTCCTCTCGGACTTCCACAATCTTGGCGGGGGTGCGAACGCGCTGCTGGGATGCTCCACTACCCAGTACCACTTTCACCAGCCCAGCACCCGTATCAACACCTGTTGCTGTGGCTGTTGGTAAAGAGGACTGTTCAGCCTTTTTCGGCTGCAATAAGACCATTTGGTACCTCCTAAAACTTTTTGCTATGCACACTATTCCGTCCTATACAGAAAGTGCTTTTTTAGAAATTCCCTGGCTTTCCAACGTCTAACTGAATTCAATATCCCTGTTAATTAGGCGTGAACTATTTTGGGTCTAATGAGCTTTGTTTAGACGCTTGATTCTGTGCTGGGAATGCGTCACCTTCTCCCCAGTTAGGTTAATTTAGGTTAGATTATGCTTCTTACTTTACCCCGTAACCCCGTAAAAATGCAACCTAAGTACCCCGTATTGGGATGAACCTGCTTTGCGATAATCGGAGTAACCCCGTAAATCCTGTCCTGCCATGCCCAAAATTCCGCCAAATATGACCGAAATCAGCGCATATATTGATAAAGATGTGAAACGTCGCTTCAAACTCGCTTGCACCGCCATTGATAAAACCATGTCTGAAGTCATGGTCGATCTTGTCGAAACGTGGCTTGAGCAACAGGAGCAAAATAAGAAGGATACGAAAGAGCATTAATCATTACTATGGGGAAAAAACTGCTAACTTGCTTTTTTAGTCGTTGTAACGTCTCAAATTCCTTCTGCTTATCTGGATCATCCCAAGATTTTATTTAAGAGGGATTTCTGTTGTGCTTGGTCTTTGACTTCAGCGATCGCCTTAGCTTTATTCTGCTCTTTCGTGGAATGCTACAACAGCAAATAATTTATAATTTTTGACTACACTGGTGTTAAGCCTAATTATCGCGCAAGGATTTTAGTTTTTCACGGATAGTGGCTGTGCGAGGATGATCTATCCCTAAACTGAGTTCAGCAATTTCTAAAGCTTTTTGATACAGAGGTTCTGCATCACTGTACCGTCCTTGGTCAAAGTAGAGTCCTGCCAGGTTGTTGTAACTGGTGGCGACCGAGGGATGCTCTTCTCCCAGCAGCCGTTGATTTAGTTCCAAAGCTTTTTGTAACAGAGGTTCTGCTTGGTCGTACCGTCCTTGGGAATAGTAGAGATAAGCCAGGTTGTTATAACTTTGGGCGACATCCGGATGCTCTTCTCCCAGCAGCCGTTGCCTGACTGACAATGCTTTTTGTAACAGAGGTTCTGCTTGGTCGTACCGTCCTTGGGAATCGTAGAGCGTTGCCAGGTTATTGTAAATGGTGGCAACCCAAGGATGCTCTTCTCCCAGCAGCCGTTGATTTAGTTCCAATGCTTTTTGATACAGTAGTTCTGCTTCACTGTACCGTCTTTGGGATTGGTAGAGTAAAGCCAGGCCGTTGAAACTGGTGGCGACATCTGGATGCTCTTCTCCCAGCAGCCTTTGCCGCAGTGACAATGCTTTTTGATACAGTGGTTCTGCTTCAGTGTACCGTCCTTGGGAATTGTAGAGTCCTGCCAGGTTATTGTAAATGGTGGCAACCCAAGGATGCTCTTCTCCCAGCAGCCGTTGATTTAGTTCCAATGCTTTTTGATACAGTAGTTCTGCTTCACTGTACCGTCCTTGGGATTGGTAGAGTCCTGCCAGGTCGTTATAACTGGTGGCGACATCTGGACGCTCTTCTCCCAGCAGCCGTTGATTTAGTTCCAATGCTTTTTGTAACAGTGGTTCTGCTTCACTGTACCGTCCTTGGGATTTGTAGAGTAAAGCCAGGTTGTTGTAACTGGTAGCGACAGAGGGATGCTCTTCTCCCAACAGCCGTTGCTTTAGTGACAATACTTTTTGACACAGTGGTTCTGCTTCTGTGTACCGTCCTTGGGAATAGTAGAGTAAAGCCAGGTTGTTGTAACTTTCGGCGACAGAGAGATGCTCTTCTCCCAGCAGCCGTTGATTTAGTTCCAATGATTTTTGATACAGTGGTTCTGCTTCAGAGTACCGACCGCGTTTTTCTAAGTAGTAGCCCGTCCTAGCAAGTAATAAAGCGGCTGTTTTCAACTCAAATTGATACTGCTTTATCCAATGAATTGCAGCGATCGCATGGGATAAAAGTTGCTCACACACCCGCCAATTTGCATATTCAGCCTCAGGAAATACCTGTGCGATCGCACAAACAATCCTTTCTGCCCACAGACGGCAACTGTCTTCATCCATCTCGGCTTTTAATACTTCCTGCACTAAGCGGTGAATATCAAAGGTTTTATTATTTGTGTTGCGGTAAATCAGCGAAAACCGTCCCGCTTCTGCGATGACTTTCACAAAATCTAGGGGTTTATCTGCTAATCGGTTGAGATTTTCACCCAATTGAGCCGCACTTTTGGTAAAAATTTCTTCGGGAATACCATCGGCTGCTAAAAAGGCGCAAACGCGAATCAGATCGGCGGCGGTGGGGTTGCGTTCTAACACCTTCTTAAAGGCTAGGGAAAAGGTGATGCTCACGCTCTCGTGGTCAATTGCCAGTTCGCCTCGTTCTGCCAGCAATCTCGCCCCTTCTTCCCGGTACAATTGCAAATACTCCGCCAAACTGGAGGGCGTTTCTTCAATAAACGCTCCTGCTTGATCCAATGCTAAGGGTAAACCGTCCATTTCCCGCGAGATTATCTCTGCTAAATCGCGTTCCTCTTCAGTTACCGCATCCAACCCCGCCTGCTCTGCAATCAGTTTGGCACGCCGCAGCAGCAACAGCGCCCCATCTTCCGGTTGCATTTTTTTGATTTCAATTCGCTGGTATATCCCTGTAGCCTGAGCGCGGGTCGTCAACAACACATGACCTTGATGCGCCCCTGGCAGAAACTCCCGCAACATCGGTATTTCGTCGGCGTTATCCAAAATTAATAGCCAGCCGTTATGTGTTGCTAACCACTGCTTCACTGCGGCAATTATTAAGCTTTCATCTTTCTCCTGGCTAACGGGTAAATTGAGTAACTTTGCAAGCTGCACAAAACCTGACACCAATTCTGGCTGCTCAGCCGCCCTCACCCACAAGATCGGCTGATACTCATGGCGATAGCGATAAGCATACTCTATAGCACTTTGGGTTTTGCCAATACCACCCAACCCGCTCAATGCGGCTGACTTCCCTGCTAACAGGGCATTCCGCATTTCTTGCAAAACAGTTTCACGTCCTGTAAAAAACGGGTTGCGCGGGTATGGTATATTAAACAATTCCTGCGAAGCCGTCCCAAGTGTTTGGGCAATAGCTTGTAATTTTGAATTCCCAGGGTTTGTGCTACGCGCTGCACGAATTAAGTCTTCAATCCATCCCTGTGCTTCTGCTGTTTGTATTGTTCTGAAGATAATGTCTTGTAAACTTCCTTCACCTGCAATTGCCTTCAGGTTCTTATCTAATTCAAACAACAGCATTTGCTCTAATGACGATTCCGTTGGGAAAGCACTCACTAAAGCGAATTGTATTTCCTTGAACTGCTGTCCAGATAAGCTCATTTTTCAAACTATGTGACAATTTGCCAGGAAACTGCGAACTTATAGAAAAATAACTACAACCTTCTACAAGATACGTGAGATTGATTTCGGTTGCTTATCATTTTCACTTTAACGACATTCATCTAAAATCATCGTACATCAGGGCATAGCGCCCGTACTGCAATGCTTACTTTAGGTTTAGGATTTTGCTGTCAGAGTGTAGTTGCTTCTAGCAAGGAATAAATTGTACCGCTATAGCAGCTTCTCCATCTGCTCTAACAATGCCTCAAACTGCTTCTGCTTATCCGGATCATCCCAAGATTTCATTTTCTTTGTTTTTGTATAAATTTCTTTCATTCGGCTTGCATAAGTTTTTGTGCTGTTATCGCTACCTCCCTTCCCTTTCGTCTCTGCGAATTTTATTTTTGAAATCTGCTCTTTAATCTGACTTAGAGACAAATCTTGGGAAATTGCTTTTTTTAAGAGGGATTTCCTTTGTGCTTGGTCTTTGATTCCAGCGATCGCCTTGGCTTTTGTGTATTCCAGATTCCCTTGTCTTAAAACTTCCAAAACATCTTCAGGTAAATTTAATAACGGCAATCGTGCCGTACGAAAACTTTGTGGACCCAGCCTTCCAATCAGGGAAAAGATAGTTTCTATTTGATTGATTTGACGTAAAACGTTTTCCGTCAACTCTTGACCACGTTTTTTGGCATTGGCATCAAGGTTAAGAATAGATATTACTTCTTCTCTTGGAAGCCCTAACTCTATGACCAATAATTCCAGAATTCCTTCGGTTTCTTCAATAGGATTCAAATCTTCACGTTGAAGATTTTCAATAAGAGCAAGCTGAAAGGCTTTTTTATCATCTAACTCTCGGATAACTACGGGAACTGTTTCAAGCTGTAATTCTTGAGCAGCACGATAGCGCCTTTCACCAGCAACTAATTCATATTGTCCGTTTCCATTGGGTCGAACCAATAATGGTTCGAGAATACCATGTTCCTGAATGGAGAGTTTTAATTGCTCCATCTTTTGTGGGTTGAAATAACGCCTTGGTTGCTTCTTCGGTAAAGCGATCGCTGTCAGTGGTAGGAATTCCCCAGCCCCTTCTTTTACTGGTTCCTCAGTAACGAAGCTGTTGAGAACGCTACCGCTGCTTACTGTAAAAGGAGAACGGCTCTTTTTCTTCACTGTCATTTTGTTTCATCCAAGTGTTTAGCAATTTGATTTAGAGGTTTCAGGGCATCGTTTCCTGGTGAAAAGAGTGCTAGTGGCTGATGGGCTGCCGAAGCGTTAGCAAAGTCAGTTCTTCTAGGAATTGAAGGATAAACTTGAGCATTTTGAAAGTTTTTGTGTACTTTCAACTGTTCAAAAATGAGTTGTATGGTTTGTAAGGCATTTCTGCCTTGCACTGTCCGATCATCATACATGGTAGGTACTGCCCCAAGAACCTGTATGTCACGATTAACTTTTCTCACTAAATCAGAGATTGTCTTTAACAGAAACATCGTTCCTTCAACCGCTTTATACTCGGTTTGGATGGGAATCAGCAACTTCGTTGCCGTTACCAAGGACATGACACTGAGAAGACCGAGACTAGGTGGGCAGTCTATCAAAATGAAATCATAGGCATCTTGAAGGGATTCCAAGGAATCTTGTAATCTGTATTCACGTCGGAATTCCGTGACCAACTGCATTTCTGACTCACTAAGAAAGATATTCGATGGCACTAAATCCATGTTATGGATGTTCTGGTGAATCGGTACATTTTCCTCATGAACAAGAGCATCACGAATAGTTCGTTCTAGCTCAAAAGGTTTTAGTCCCATAAACGTTGTGAGAGAAGCCTGCGGATCAAGATCAATAAGCAATACTCGCTTTCCGAAAGCTGCCAAGTGATACCCAATATTCATGGTCAGCGTCGTTTTTCCAACGCCACCAGACTGATTAAAAAAAGCGATTATAGAAGCTGTCACTGAAAAAGCCTTAATATATATTTTCTCATTTCAGACTAATATCATTCCATAAAGTCTGCCTAGATCATTTCTGCTTATTACACAACGCTTTGGGGTAAATAGCAGTATAAAATGTGATAAATAATATCAGTATAGTTCTTAATAAATAGAGGATTCTTTTCAAAGAGTGTTCGTTTTGAAACTCATAGGTGAAGATAGTAGAAATTGAGGCGAGGCGTTTCGAGGCTTCATGCTATAGGAGCAGGCATCCGAATACCAGCAATCAAACTCGGAGCGACTGGGGGCGCACAATCGGCGGAGGCAGAGTGTCTGCCTGCCCCTACTGCCAATGAAGATGCTCACCCAAAAACCTTTGTAGGGCAGTGCAGACACCGCGCAGTGCGAGCGAGCGAAACGGCAGTGCAGCTTGCGTCCCCCAGTCGCGTTTCCAGGGGTGCGACTAAAACCGGGGAAAGTCCCAACTGTAAGCAGGTATTCCTTGGTTAACTTGGGATTCCACCTTCTCCAGCTTTTGAGCAATTAACCCAGCATTTTCTTGCCTGTAGAGTTCTCTAGCTTGCCTGAGATGGTTTATTCCTGCTGCTTTGTCAGTTGGATTTTTGTTTACATTCCAGCGCCTTAATTGGATTTCAGCCAATCTCATGTGAGCTAAAGCTGAATTTGGATTGTTTGCCAAAATTTGTTGGATCAGTGCTTCTGCTTGCTTTGACTTGCTAATGCTCTTGTGCTTAGCTAGTTTAAGCAGTTCGCTCTCTGCCAGTTTCCGTGTTTGCTGGTTCTGAGATTGTAGATTTTGTAGCAGCTTTTCTTCCAGTGCTTGTTGTTCCTTTGGAGCTGAATAAAACTGTCCCATCACAAGCCCACCGATACAAGCGCCAAAAAAGAGTTTGCGTAACATAGCTTATACTATCGTGTCTATTGGTACAAACCTTTGGGTATTAGATGGATATGACTTGGGTGTCACTCTCACTCTGGCAGGTGAGGAGCCATCTGCAATGACTAAATATCCCTCTAAGGGTGGAAGATTTTGTAGTTCGGATGGTAAGACTGCTGCGGTTTCGCGGATTTGCTGATTTTGGCTAGAGCTACTGCCGTTATCTTGGTTATAGGTTTTTGAGCGGGTGATATCGATTCGCTCTTGTACACCAATCATTTTGGAGAATTGTTCGGCTGTGGCTTGATCCCTAATATTTAGGATGAGTTTGGTAGCCAAACCTTGGAGGATAATTCTGGCTCCCCTTTCCCCGTAAATTTCTTCGATTTGGGCAGTGGTTTGAGTGCCTATAAATGCGCTACCGCCAAACTTACGACTTTCTGATAGGAGCCGGGGTAAGCTCTTTAACTGGCTTAAAGCTCCCAGTTCGTCAATGACTAAGGCTGTTTTTCGTTTTCTGTTTTCGTTTGACAGTAAACCCCTGAGCATCAGTTCAAAACAAGTAGTGATGAGTGGTTTAAAAGTTTCTGCGTCATCTTCAAACAGTGGGAGGAATATCCAACAAGAATTATCGTCTCTACCCCATCTGCTAAAACTAAATTCTGCTGGTGCAGGGCATTTGGCTAAAGATTGATAAAAGCGCACCTGATTAACAGCAGTAGCAAGTACACTGCCTGCGGTGTTGCCACTCTCTCCTTCAAAATACCGCATTGATACGGTGCCAGCCAAAAAATCCTTCAGTTGTTCTAGTGAAAAGCGGGTTAACACGTCCCAAACTTCAGTATTAGAGTAGGTACGCTCATATACATCGGCAATCAAATTCTTCGCAGCATCAGAGAAGAATCGCTCTTTGGGATCATCAGGAATTAAACCTGCTGCAATAGTGCTGAACTGTGCGCCTTCACTTCCGTGGCTCCAGCCAATGCTTCGGGCGTCTTTTGGATGAAAGATGAGGTCACCTTCACACCAGAGCTTTTCCATGAGTTCGCCGTTTCTGTCCAATACCATCACTCGCCAATCGTCTCGTTGACGCAAGATGTGGAGAATTTGCAAAATAGATTGGCTTTTACCAGAGCCAGGGGAACCAAAAAAGCCAAAAGATAAATTCTCTAAATAGTTGGGCAGTACAATTCCACCAATTTCTAGTTTGGGTGTCGTGGGTTGTTGACCCTGTTGTTTGAGTAGTTTGGCTTCTTTTTTGGCTAATTCCCGTTGCAGCTGCTTGGTCGTAACTAGCGTAGTTCCGCGTAGTACCTTATTTGATAGATTACTGGGGATTAAAACAAAACCAGCACCCACAATTAAATTAAGCCGCCACAATCCACCCCATCCATAAAGTAAAGTCAATGCAAGAAAGATAATTGTGATAATTGCGGCTGTTTTGACTGGGAATTGTCCTCTTTTAGGTAACCACCAGATGGTGAGCAAGAGCAGTGGGAATAATGGTCCAAGGAACTTGGCAATGTTATATGAGATAATTCCCAGTGCCAAACCTATGCCAATGGTCATTAACCCAACTGGGTTAAACGATTCGTTTGATTTGTCAAACATTTCTACCTGCTTCTGTCTCTAAATTGCTGCTGTTGTTTTTCACCTTGAGTTGGTTGTTGGTTGATTCCGTATTGAGCGCGGATGGCTTCTAATCGTTCTTCTAGTGAGAGGTTTGCCCAATCCTGCTGCTGTGCTAATAACTGTTGTTGTTGAAGGCGATACTCAATGTTGCCTGCTGTTAGTACTTTACTGCCATCAGAATGGCGCTCGCCCAGTGTCTCTACTGCCAACTTGGTTGCTGCTTCCAATCCTTTGCCTACTAACTCTCTGGAAGTGTTTTTCAGGTAGTCGATCCCACCGCGTAAAGCTTCACTCATTTCCTGCACTGCAGTGGAGAAATTCTGCTTTATGCCATCAACCCATTGGTTAAGTTGGTTTTCTTGTGGTTTGGGGGCTTGCTCAAGGCGTTGTGATTGTTGTTGCCGCATCTCCTCGAATTGCTTTTGGATTTCAGTAATCTGCTGCTGCATTTGGGCAATAGTTGAGAGCAGTTGCTGGTTGGTTGTCTGCTCTGGAGTAGTTTGGTTTTGCAGATGTTGGTCTTGTTCTGATGCGATCGCTTCCAACGGGGCCTCCTCCAGAGGACACGCTACGCGATCGCCTATCGCTCTTTGGGTTTGTGGTTGTTCTAATGCTTGTGGATTTTGTGGTAGCTCTGCCCCTGACTCTAGTGTTGGCTGTGCCTGTGCTGCCTTATGCTGCTCGTATTTATCAGCGAAATACTGCCAATCTATCCCCATTACGCTCATCATATAGATGCCATTGGGAGTGAATTGTTTTGCCCATTCGCCAAAAATGGGAGATGCATTGTTAAGGTAATAATCAGTGGAAAGATAGCCAAATTCTTTATCTAAGTAGATTGTGTTATTGGTTTGTTGGTTGTTGATGTCTTGGCTGGGTTCTTGGGTACTGTTTATTGGTTGTAGTTTTGCTTGTTGTTGGTTTAGTAGTTGTACTTGCAGTGAGTCTTCTTCTGGTTCTTCATCGCTGCGCTGATTAGCACGTCCTTGGTTGATAGTGACATTGCCGTTTTCAAATCTGAAGACTTCTTCTTTGGCTGGTGTGTAGAGAGCAATTTCTACCACTCCTAATGCTGCTTCTGAATGGAAAACAGATGTTTCCAGTTTCTCTAGTTCTTCTGGTTTAATGCGGTCAACATCTGGCTTTCCCTCAATGCCCTGGCGGTAAACAATGGTGCTGCCCACCTTTATAGTTAGTCCTTGTTGGTCAGTATCCTTGTTGTTGGTAAATTCATCAATGATTTTGTCAAATCTTTCTTGCTGTTTTTTATTTAAATAACGTGACATATTTACTTCCTCAAAAGATGTAAACTGTTGGCGATTGTGCTGGCTGTCACTCTTAGTTGTGGTAGTTGCACGTTACCGAGTTTGTTGAGGATAATCTGCCCTTCTAATTGGATATATCTGCATTCTCCATCAATCCACACTTGGATTACCTGGGATTGCTCTACGTCCGGTGGTAAGTTAATGTACTTTACAGAGCCATTTTCAAAGTAGATGTGGGGGCTATCGGCTTTATCTGCATAGTAGATTTCGATGTACCTGGGTTTGTAGTTTGTTGGTAATGGGTTGTCATCCCAAAAGTCGATTGCGTTGCAGATTGCTGTGGGGTATTTGAAGCGCATATCTGCATATTTTGGTGGTAGCAGTTTGAGCATTTGTGCCTCGTCTTCTGGTGTGAAGCCCAATTCAAAATTATTGCTCATCTTTCTAAACCTCTGGATTTGCGTTGTTGTTGTTTTTCTTGTGCGAGTCTTTGCAAATGTTTTTCAAGCATTTCTCTAGCCAAATTAGGATTCTCGACTAATCTCTGAATTCGTTCGTCATCTCGTTTTGGTTCATAATCCACTTGCTTGTGTTTTTGCAATCCATTGAAGGTATATGCTGACCCTAAGTCTGTGCCGCTAAATGGTTGATCCTCCATCTTGAAACTGATGCCTTTGGATTTCCCAGTGCGTGTAAATCCTATCCGTACTTCGATGCTTTTAAGTTGCAATCTGGCGATCATGAGTGGTAGTGGTGGTTTGTCCTGTACTGCTTCATCAATCGCTTGTTGAAGTTTTACTTTAATAGGTAGTTCTGGTGGTGTTTGCCGCTGACCAGATTCATACTCTTGTTGCTCTCTTTTCATGCGCCTTATTTGTCCAGTACTGGGTGTTCTTGCTTGCTTAGAACGGCTACCAGTTACTTGCACAAGCCCATACTCTTTTTCGAGTGAGCGTAAGACTTTCTCAGAGCGCACATAATCCCAACTATCATGCACAACCATTCCTGTATCCAGTCGGATGCGACTTGCAACTATATGAATGTGGTCGTCATCGGTGTCGGCATGTCTGTAAATGGCGAACTGGATGTTGTCTGGGTCGTAATTCATTCTCTCTAGATATTTGGTCGCAATCTCCTGCCACTTGTCATCATCGAGTTGGTCATCTTTTGCAGCGGAGAGAGAGACGTGATACACTGCCCGTTTTGCTTCTGGGTTGAGTTGGCGTGAAATTTTGAATTCTTTGGCTAACTCAAGGGCATTTTTACCGAACATATTGCCGCCAATTAATCGAGCATCTGATTTCCCCTCCAGATACTCTAGTAATCCTCTAAATCCCTTGCCTTTAGTCTGCTTCCCAATCATCTTCCAGTTCTTCCTCCTGGTCTTCCAGTTCGTCATCACTGCTATGGGCTTGGGTAAGCTGTCTACCGATGTTATTTAATAGGGTTAGAAGTTGCTCTAGAGTTGCTGGGTCTGCTGGTGGTGGATAGCCCATTTTCACAGCAGTATTTGATGCTTTGACAAGTTGATTTAAGTTGTTCCCAATTCGCCGCAATTCTTGGTAAGTGGCAATTGATATTTTGCTGAATCTTTTAGGCAGTGGTCGCATGAGTGCGTTACGCCTCAAAAGCTCTGCACAAGTTAGCCCTGCATCTGATGCCTTCATACGAATCATTTCAAGCTCAAGCTGATTGAGTCGAACTGGAAAATTAAGTGTTCTTTTCAAACGCGGAGAATTAGGCATAAGTTAACAGTTTACTGAGGAACCGGAGTGGGGGATTCACAAGGGGCGCTCCCCTTGTGCCAGCCCTGCCGTCTGAGGCGATAGCCGAGGAAGCGACGCACGTCGCTAGGCATGGCTGGCTTCTCACCGGGCGCGACGGGAAAGGAGGGGACGGGGGCAACCTACGACGTGGGAGAGACTCAAAGACGAGGTCTAGCCACAACGTGAGGCATTTGCGAAAAGTTGGAATTAGCCACGACGCAGGGATGAGGAGGACACTCAGTAGACCGAAAAGTTTTCCAGAATCCTTACCAGTCGTTAATTTGGGTTTGGGAACACAATCTGCTGGAATCCTGTCGCAATGAACTTTTCAAGGAACGGGTGTTGTAGGTGGGTTAAGAGTGCAGTGCAAGCGATTGCCCCTTGGGCACTGCGCTCCGCGCAATCGCGATCACCAGCCCAAAAACGTCGGCTGAAACCCTGATTCTTTCGTCAACTTACAAAAGTTTTCGATCTACTGACACTCTGACGCGGGGAATAGAAATGAAACACTCTCCGTGTCTCCTACTCACCGCGTTCCCGCGTCTCCCCTTCTGGGCGTCTGCCCTAATTGTTAACAAGCGTGCCCTAAGAATTACAGCCATAGGACTTGGAAGGAAAAGACTCAGTCAAGACAAAGCTATGTCCACAAGGAATTAGTGGTAGAAAGACACCCACGTGGCTTTCACTATATTTTGCAGGATCTACGAAAAAACGAAATATTCTTTGTCAAAAATATATATTTCTCATAAAGAACTAGTGGAAAATACTGAAATGAGTAGATAATTTCAACTAACGTTTTGATGCAGCAAGAACAAGAGCAAGAGAGGATAAATAAGGACTTAATTCCACAAGCGATAAAGGCGCTTAAGGAATTGAAGCCGAAAGAGTTACCTGATGTTTCTGCCAAGGAGGCGATTCGTCAAATGCGGCGGTATATCGATGGTGCTTTAAAAAAGAATTACACCTATGATGAAATATCTGAGCTATTGACTGGGCTAGACATCCATATTAGTGGCAGTCGGCTGAAATATTTGTTGGGTGAGGTGAAGAAAAGTACTCGTACCCGTAAGAAGAAGAAGGTTGACCAAATGGAGGAGATTGCTGTTAACCAGGGAGAAGGAACTGCTGTTGAGCAGGGAGTTTCATCTTCTCAGGAGTTAGCTCCTAATGGTGCCCAGAAGAAGGGAAAGAGGAAGTCTCAGTCAGGGCAGTCAGAAAAAGTACAGTCACAAGAACAGATTCAGTCAAAGTCAGATTCTCAGTTACAGAGTGAAACGCCTACTTTTAAGCCCAAACTTTATAATGACTCGGATTTATGACCAAAACGAAAAGTACTGCTGTTGCTCAAGCTAAGAAAACCTCTGTACCACAAACTAATAAAAGAATTGTGATGTGTACGGGGGATAAGGGCGGGACGGGGAAAAGCGTAGTAGCAAGAATACTGCTAGATATTTACCGACACCGCAATATCAATTGCATTGCTTATGAATGTGACGCAAGTAATCCCCAGTTGTGGAGGCATTACAATAAGATTCCGCCTGGGGTAAAAACTCTGAAGTTGAATCAAAGAGGTGGTGCGGATGCGCTGCAAGATGATTTGAAGTTGTTAACTCCATTTGTATCGCTAGTGGATTTACCTGCGGGTGCAGCAGAGTATTTTGAGGATTTGGCGAACGATATTTATTTATTCCAGAATGCAGAGCGTTTGGGCTACCGAATTACGATGGTGAGTGTGCTGGGTAGGGTGAAGGATTCGGTGGTGCAGTTGAAAAGATTGTTGGAATTTTGCGGTAGTCGGGTGGATTATGTGGTGGTGAGGAATTTGTATTGGGGTGCAGAGAATAAGTTTACTAGGTACAACAATTCCAAAGCACGGCAGGCTGCATTAGAATTGGGTGCAATTGAATTAAATCTGCCGGAGTTATTTGACGATATTTTTGATTTTATTGACTCAAATGATTTGAGCTTTAGGGAGGCGCTGGAGCATTCGGCTCTTACCTTAAGCAATCAGTCAAGATTGTTTGGGTGGGTTGATGCAATTGAAAGTGAGTTTGAAAGAGCAGCAGTGCAGTTGGGACTAGAGTGAATGTTTTGAGCAGGAAAAGCAGGGACATTATAGAAGTTATTCAATAAAGGTGCGTTTATCAGAGCAATATAACAGCAACATCCCAACTTAATTACAAAGTTTATCCTCTCCCTTTCCCAGCTTCCCCTGCTCCTTAAGTGAGTGTGATTCTGACTAGAGCGAGGTTGTTTGATGAGTGCTAATGGTAAAGCTCAACCATCTCATTTAGATAAGTTGTTAGAAGGGAAGCCACCAGAATTTCAAGCTCAAGTACTGCGCTTTGCAGTGGATGCTGGAATGCGTCCAGAAGACCCAGCGTTTCGGCTGGTGCAGTACATCGGATATTTAGCGCAGTTGACCGAATCAGCACCTGTTGAATGGAAGGATTTATTTAAAAGATTGCAGTCGGAGTTAAACGAGTGGTCAAAAATAACAGCAGAGCAACTGACGACAACGGCGGATTACAGCGAGATAATACTGAACTTAGCGCAAGCTTGCGACAGGCTAGGAACAGCCTTGAGCGCTTTAGATTTAACATCACAGCAAGTGTTAGAGCAGTTGAAAACATTAATCGAAATCTCAACGCAATTGAAGAGCGTCAGAGAAAGTCTCCCCAACACGAACTTGTTGTTGGAGAAGTTCCATTCGGCAATAGAGAGTGGTCAGCAACTCAAAATGGAACTGAAAGAGGAGCAGTTGCAACAACTGAGGCAGTTGATAGCTGGCAATTCAGAGAGCGAAATCAAGCAGTTGGCACAGGCGATATCAACAACGCAATCGGTGATACTGGGAGTGGAAGTAAAGACACGGCAGAGGTTAGAGAGGATAGAAACCCAGTTGCAGGAGTTGATACAGAAACAAAACCAGCAGAACAAAGCAAGCCGATTAGGGTTGAGAAGCACAAATCAGGGGGCTTGGAATTATGAATGGACGCTGGGGATTTTTGGAGGTGTTTTGGTGGGCGCTTGTACTGTCACTGCTGTAGTGACTCGGATTGTGTTTGGTGTTGCACCTGCTCCTTTGCCTGCGGCGGTGAATGAGCAGATTGAGTATACCCGCGAGCAGGTAAGGTATACAAATGTCAAACTGCAAAGAGTGGAGAAGCGTTTAGGTACTAATCGGCGAAAATAGAAGGTTCGTGTCATCAGGTGCAGCCTGTGGCTATAACACTTGATATATATGGATTCTAGCTTCTGAATAACTTTTCTCTTTTACCCCTCTTTTTGCTCCTAATTCATAACTTTTCTAAATATATCTTTGCCGAAAAAGGAAGTTGGATAGTGATAGATAGTATGGCTCAAGCCCTGATGCAGCGGTCTATATTTTCATTGTACTTTGCCTAGAAGAAGACAAACTAGGCAAAGATATGATGAGTATTTCTTATCAATTAAGGCTAAAAAAAGGGTAATTTTTACAGAATTTTACAAGGTTGCCCCTGGTTGCACGAACCTTCTATTTACGCCTATTCACGGCAAACCGTTATTGTATTCAGGCGAACTCCCAACCAAGGCTGAGGAGTTCAAGCTGACGGGTTGAACTGATTCCGACGATAGAGAGGAGCTATGAGACTCCTTTGGCGACACTATAGGACAAGACTATTAAAATTGCACTGAAGTTTTTAAAGCGAGAGAGGGGTCATCAAGGTCACTTGCACCAGATGCGTCAGCGGCAGATATGCATATGCAGTTTTTCGCAGGTTGTAACGTCCCTGCTGCCTGCACATCTTACTTTTAAAAATTACCAACTTATGACCCTAAGTTGGCAAAACACCCAAGGTTGGTGGTGACGCCGCTCACAATCACGAGCAATGAACACTTTCAGCCACCCATTCTACGTAATGGCTCAAAAAGAAATGACTTTTTTTTGAAGCTTTCTTAACTTCAACTAGAAGTTAATAACCTCTCCAACCGCAGCTTTATTGTAAAACACCGAAGCAACCATTTCCCCATCTGGGCGATAAAGTACAATCCGACCACCTGAGTTGCCTAGTTGCATAGACTGAGGGCTGTTTGTTCGTACAAGAAACTGTTTTTGTTCATTGGCTGCTAGAGTTCCGTCAAGCATTTTCCGCCGACCCACTTTATCGGTAAGGAACCAACCGTCTAACGAAATTGATTCTAAGGAGGTATTTTTTAGCTCCACCCATTCACTCGATTCAGCTCCTTCTGGATTGGGAAGAGCAGCCACTACAACGACTGAGCCATTTTGCATGATCGCATCATCAACTGGTCGTAATATTGGTGTACTACCGGGTCGGGGCAGAGGTTCAAAATCACCGCCCCCCCGGAATTCGGGATAAAATGAGCGGATGCGCCTACCCCGTTTGTTATCCTCTGTTGTTTCTCGGTAAATTACCAAATTATAATCTGCACCTTGGATTGTTACATCTCGCCGTTCGTTGCGAGTTAAGTTCTGAATTGACTCGTAGTAGGCTACGGTTCCCAGAGCCAGGTCGCACTCAGGACTGGTACCGACAAAAAAACCACCACGCTCCTTAAAAACTTGGGCAACAGGATTGCCTGCCATGTTGCTTAGTGTCCAAGTCATCTGTAACGTCACGACATTGGGATTGAGTACTTCCGACACACCACGTAATTTATACTGAGTGCCAAGAAAGTTCACCCGCCCTTTAGACTCATCCAAATAGAATTTCACCCAATTGTGGTAGCCACTAATCTCTCCCCAACCTGGACCACCCCGACGGTTGAACTTGCCCTCACCAACAAACACGTGCTCAAAACCAGAACAGTAGAATACAACATCTTCACCAAAGTAGTTGGTGAAAGGATCAAACCACATCATGTAAAGTTCTTGTTTGAACTTGTCCTTTGACATTGGCTTTCCGAGACCTTCTGTGACGTACTTGTACGCCAACTGCATGGGTTGGGTATCCAGCAATAAATCAAGAAAATCAGTGATTTCTCTATTTTCCTCTGGCGTAAAGTCTTCGGGATCGCGGTAGTTAACCAAATAGTTATCGAATAGCTTAATCATCGCCGCATAGGTAGGTTCTGAAAAGCGAGATTCTTTTACTTTGTTAAACAGAGGGCGAATTGCCAAGTCAGACCATGGATCTCCTGCTGCCTTTACTTGATGGTCGAGCAAAATATCGGCATCAGGGTTAACCCAGTTTCCCTCAGCATTGCGTACACTTACCGAAAAGCTATTCTTATCAGCTTTCCAAATTTGATCGTAAATTGTTGGATCGGCAGCCATCTTGTTTGTACTCCTTTTAATTTTTGTGATATTTGAGGCAAGCTCTAAAGGGGTGACGTTGCGATCGTCTAGCTATCAAACTGGGTTGAATTGTTTACAGGTCAAAAATTGCTGTGATTGGTGCATGGTCGGAGCCGAGTTTCCCTCGTCTCATATTCGGGTCATTGCTGGTAGAGGGTAGGGCATCCATAATATCAATATGGCTATCGACTTTAGGTAATTTACGAGGTTGACCGCGTAGTAGCTCTTGACTGACAAAAATATGATCGATTAGCTCTTTGTTGTTCTGATAAATACGGGAGTATCGTCTCTCCTGAGAAATTAGAGGAGCTAAGTTAAATAATCTAGCATCATCTCCCTTATCTGGCTGATGAAACCCACGCGTGCCAATCTCGCTGCCACTTGGACCTTGAAGAATCTGAGTCGTAGCAGCAGATGGCACATCGTTCATATCCCCCAGTAGAATAACACCTTGCTTAGCATTATTTTCTAATAACTCATTTGCTTTAACACGTAATGCCACGGCTTCCGCTGTTCGCCTTAAAAGTGCTAATCCAGCAACTCGGGCACGTTCATTTTCATCTTTGGGAGCAAATCGTGGTCGATTTGTCGTTGAAGGAAAAGTCAACAGCTTAGATTTCAAATGAGCATTGATGAGATGAATAGAAATGTCTTGTTCGGGTCTGACAAGAATGCAAAGACTTCCCCGACCCATGCGGTTAATTTCAGTTACACTATCTTCAGTAACTTGACCAAGCACTTTAAAGAGGCTACCTTCAGGAAAATCCACTACTTCCTCATGCTTCTCAATTTCTAATTTGGAAAGAAAGGCAACACGAATTCCACGAGGATCTGGAAATACGGATACACGAGTATGTGGATAGCGCCCCTCAAGTCGTGCTACGAGTTCTTCAAATGCCTCTAAATCACCAATCTCTTGGACAGCCAGTACATGAGGATCAAGATTTAAAATTACGTCAGCCAAGCTCTTCAGCTTTTGCGTATACTCTTCTTGTGTTTTGGGACCAAATTCACTGCCAACGTGAAATAAGTTCTCTACATTCCAAGTCATGACTTTAAATATCGTCATGTTTTCTCCAGATTTGTAAATAGCTTTTGCCGTGGAATTGTACAGTTTACCTTGTGTCGTACTTGGCTTTTTGTTTTTTTACTTTCGCCCGTGTAGATCAGACTTAGTAAGTGCGTGCAACGCACAGCCACAAGAGTTTTCTCTTCAATATGTAATTAAATGTTTGACAGCTTAATCCTTAAGAGAACCTCTCCATATTTTGGCTCTCTCTAAATTTCTTGGTAAATATCCGTTGCCATAAATAATCCTTCATTAGGAATGGAAATGCTAATTTATTGACAGTATTCCATTTTAAGTAACTCTGTTTTGTTACTTTATCCAGGCAAAGGGAATATGTCTGCCTTCAGTGCATTGGTCTCTGTTAGACGGCTGTCGGACGCAGAGTCATACACGACGAGGACAGAGTGAGCATCGCTACCGTCTGGGGAGAACAGGGTCATGCCCTCCGCATGGTCTTTTCCCTTATCCTCACCCTGGCCAAAGGGGATATCCCCAAGCAACTGAATTTTTGATGAAGAAACGAAGCTTTCTCCGTTTGGCTGTGCACCTCCGAGCCACTGAAAGATGGTAACCGGACCATCGAGATCCATCGATGGTCCGGCAAGAATCAACAGATTGGAACCCCGTACGCACAAGTCGCGGATACCTAGTCCGCCCAGGTCGAGGAAATGCTTCCGATAGGGCTGCTCGTTCGGTCCTATCTTCTTTAGCTCCAGAGTGAAGGGATCGTCGTTATCCTCTTTGAGCTCCACTTCAAGGATCGTGGCCCAACCACGTAGAACCGGACCGCGCAACCCAATGAAAAGGCGATCGCCTGCAACAGCCAGCCCTTCAATGTCGAATCCATTGTCCTTGCCGGGAATCGCGAGGAAGGGTTGCAGGTGCTCATCCTGCGTCAGTGCCTTGGTCAAGTCGTTGCCTTTGTCGTTACCACGCAATTGTGCAGCAGTGAGCTTTTTGCTGTCCTGCTCAACTTCCTTCTCCAATATATACGTCCCGCCCTTTTCCACAAGGGGGATGCGAGCAAGAAGAAAGCGGTTGCCGTCCTTAGTTACCCTAGCTAAGCGCTTTAGGTTCCTCTCAATTGAGTCTTCCTTATCCGGTTTATTACGTTTCAAACTGTGCGAACCCACTAGCCAGAGATAACCATTTTCGTAGTCGAGTCCTTCCACATCCACCTCTTCAATATCTTTGGGATCAGATGGAGGCAGCACTGGAAGCCGAAGGTAGTCGTTCAACGCAAACTGTTTGTGCTCGCCGTACTTGTGAGCGCCATCAGCACTGACTTTCTGCCGAGAGAGCCGTTCCAAGCTAATCGTTTCATCATTGGCAACCCACAGCGTGTCGCCGATTTGCACAACGGCTGACAGTCCATGCCGGAGTTCTTTGCCTTTGCTTAGCTTGTTAAGTTCCGGAACGAACTGCAGGAGAGCAGATCTCGTCCTGTTCATCACTACACCTTCTTTGAACTTTGGTTGTATTGCAAAACTGAGGAAAATAGTAAAGCACGTTCTTCGTGACCTTACATGACCGCTCTCGATGTCCAACTTCCCCCTGCAAATGGGATTACTATTAATAAGCAGGGCAACCGTTTACAGGTAACCTTGTAACTATGCACCAGCAGATAACCTTGCGGTCTAAATCGTAACATACAGACTTTTTCGTATGTTATTTCAATATGGTAGATATACATAAAAACTTAATATATTTTAAAGCTAAAAACCAATGGGCGAAAATACGTATGCTCAAAATACAACAAGCCAATATTTTGCAGCTAACTTGCGACTGCTATAAATTCGTATGCAATGTTCTGAATGTGGCTCGACGTATAACCGTAAAAATCAAAATAGAGAGGTAAACAAAATTACATTTGTGTCGATTGCTATCGTTAGCCGAAATAATTAAGGTTTGATGCGCGATAAAGCTACCTGATTTTTATCGCTAAATCAAGGGTTGTAGTTTAATACTGAGTAATTAAAATATATCCGATTTTCCAGGTGCAAGATCTGAGCCTCCAACTAGCGGCGATCGCCACTAGCAAAATATAGAAGAAACACAGGGCAAGAATGTAATAAGTCCAATAAATATTACACTTGAGTAGTACCATGACAGCAAAAACCGTCTTAACAATGGTGCAGTTTTCGCCCGAATCTGAGCCTGGTTCTGGGTGATTTTGGCAGAAATATTGGTGAAGTAACAGCAGTTACTATCCCGTTTAAGAGATTAGATTTATGAGCCTCACCCAGGCATGGTACATCCAAAATAAAAATGACGCAATCGCTTTTGTCAAAACATATGAGTCAGCAGGAACAGCCAATTGGTTCATCTCAAAGAAATTTACCTGTGATTAACCCAAATGCCGCAGGCATTGATATTGGTGCTGAGAGACATTGGGTAAGTGTTCCTGTTGACAGAGATAGCGAGAGTGTACGTAGTTTTGCTTGTTTTACAGCAGAGCTATATGCAATGGCTGATTGGTTAAAGCAGTGTGGGATTGAAACGGTAGCAATGGAATCGACAGGGGTCTATTGGATTCCTGTGTTTCAAGTTTTAGAAAGCCGTGGTTTTGATGTCAAGCTGGTGAATGCCCACTATGTGAAAACTGTACCTGGTCGCAAAACAGATGTCTTGGATTGCCAATGGCTACAAAAGTTACATACTTATGGTTTATTATCCGGTTCATTCCGTCCAGATGACCAAATCTGTGTTCTACGTAGTTACATTCGACAACGGGATAACTTAATCAAGAGTGCTTGTGTTCACGTACAACGAATGCAAAAAGCCTTGACCGAAATGAACTTACAACTGCACAGGGTGATTAGTGACATTACAGGTACTACTGGTTTGACCATTATTAAAGCTATTGTGAGGGGTGAACGTAACCCACTCACCCTAGCGGCACTTAAGGATGGACGTATCAAAGCAAGTTCGGAAGAAATTGCCGCCGCTTTGACTGGAGACTATCGCCGTGAACAGGTTTTCATACTGCAACAGGAATTGCAACTGTACGAGTTTTACCAGACACAAATTCTTGCCGTAGATGCCCAAATTGAGCAGTGCTTGGCTTCATTTGCTGACAAAGTTGATGTAACAAAAAAGCCTTTAACTAAACCAAAACGCCGAGGTAAAAAGCAACCAGGGAATGCTCCCCAATTTGATTTACGTACTCACTTGTATCGCATTACTGGCGTGGACTTTACGCAAATTGATGGCTTTGGTGCTTTGACCGTATTAAAACAGTGAACAGTTATCAGTGACCAGTGACCAGGTTTCAAATGGGGATTTAAACCCCACTTGAAACAATCCACTTTTAGAAGTGGGGGACTCCTACTCCCAATGAACTATCAAAGAATAACTGGTAACTGTTTACTGGTAACTGGTAACTGTGTTGATATTATTGTCCGAGTTGGGATTAGATCCTACTCGTTTCCCAACTGTGAAGCACTTTACTTCGTGGTTGGGTTTATGTCCTGGTAGTCGTGTGACTGGTGGTAAAATCAAAAGTTCTCAAACTCGTTCAGTTGTCAATCGTGCCGCCAATGCTTTTCGTATGGCTGCTCAAACTCTTTGCCGTAGCCACTCTGCTTTAGGCGCTTATTACCGCCGTATGCAAGCTCGTCTGGGCGCTCCCAAGGCCATCACTGCTGCTGCCCATAAATTGGCACGTATTTTTTATCATCTTTGGACTTCTGGAAATGCCTACGTAGACCCCGGCATTGACGCTTATGAGCAACAGTATCGAGAGCGGGTACTCAAAAACCTGAAGAAAAAAGCTCAGGCTTTTGGCTTGGAACTCATCTCTATTTCCCACCCCACGCAATGTGTTTCTTAAGAGTCAACACTCTACGATGCGCTTAATCGGAACAAGAATGGCGCTTGATCATAAGATAGTACGAAATTGTCTTGGCTAGAAGTGTATATGAATGTATGTTTCATTGTAAGTAATATTAAGTAGTAATTATGTCAACTCATCGCTACATAGTAGTTGTGGGTATTAATTGTGTTCTTGCTTTGGGTAATATTGGATCTAGTGGCGCACAAGTAATCGATTACCTCAATCCAAATTCCAATCCTCTACGGTTTCCCTCTCGACCGGAAGAAGTCAAGATTCAAGGAACTCAGCCGATTACTCTACGGCAAGCTTTGGAACTGGCACGACGAAATAATACCGAGTTACAGGCAGTATTATTCCAGGTTGAACGTAGTCGTGCTGCCTTACGGCAAGTTCAAGCTGGTATGTATCCAACTATTAGTCTGAGTGCTGACTTGAGTCGCGCTCAGTCTACTGCTAATCAGCTTTCTACAGAGCAACAAGATGAACAAGCTGGATTATCATCTACTCAGTTCTTTCGCTTTGGCCAAGATGAACTCACTACGACCTTTAATAGTAGTGTGCAACTAATTTACGGTCTCTACAATTACGGACCTGGTGAGTCTAGTAGAAAAGCAGCGGAAGAACAGGTGCGTATAGATGAATTGGAGGTAGAGCGCCTGTCAGAAGAAATCAGCCTGAATGTCACCCTGGATTACTACAATCTGCAACAAGCAGATGAAAATGTACGTATCGCTCAATCTGCTGTAGATAATGCTCAAGCTAGTTTGAGGGATGCCCAAGCTTTAGAACGGTCTGGCGTAAGTACTCGATTTGATGTGCTGCGTTCACAAGTTAATTTAGCTAATGTTCAGCAAGACCTGACTAATGCTCTCTCCGAGCAAAGAATTGCTCGCAGTCAATTAGGAACGCGATTGAATTTACTTCAGTCAATTGCAGTTAGTACAGCAGATCCAGTGAAATTAGCTGGTTTGTGGAATGAGACACTTGAACAGACTATTGTATTAGCTTTTCAAAACCGACCAGAACTACAACAACGGTTGGCAGAGCGTACTATTGCTCAGAAACGGGAACGAGTAGCACTTTCTCGACTGAAGCCACAAGTGAACCTCGCTGCTAGCTATAACCTAGAAGATGTATTCGATGATGGCGTTAGTGTTAATAATCGTTATTCACTAGGAGTCCAAGCAAGACAAAGATTGTTCGATGGAGGAAGTGCAAGAGCTCAGGCGGCTCAGCAAAGTGTTCAAATTAAGATTGCTGAGACTCAGTTTGCTAGCCAACGCAATAACATTCGGTTTGAGGTGGAACAAGCTTACTCGCAATTGCAGTCTAATTTAGAGAACGTTCAAACTGCCAATGCTGCTGTTGACCAAGCAAGGGAAGCCCTTCGGCTCGGACGTTTGCGTTTCCAAGCAGGTGTCGGCACTCAAACTGAAGTTATTAACGCAGAAAACGATTTGACCCGAACAGAAGGTAACCGAGTTCAAGCTATTTTGGATTACAACCGTGCTCTAGCTCGATTACAACGAGCTATTACCTCTAGAGGAATACGCTAAGTTCATTGTTTCAGGAAATAATCACTAGGTGACTACAAATAGTTTGTTATCGCCTTTGTATAGCAGCAGGAAAAAAATGGTCGCTAAGACCAACTGTCCCATTTTCGATAATTGGTGCGACTACAGTCAGCAAGCTGCATCAACGTAAAAACTAGCTTTTCTAGCATCGACTGTCCCATTCTTAATCAATAGTGGGACACTTAACCCCTTCAAGCGTCAAAGTAGGCTGAATTGATACTGATTGTTGAAGTGCTTGTTATGTCTGGCTTTCAGCACTATTGATTTCCTTAGCGACCAAAATTTCTCCATTGCTATACAAAGGCGGTTATCAACAACTACATAAAAAACAGTAAAGAATTAATCAACGTTTTTGTCAAACACTGTTTTACATTTGCTATATTTGTGTTAATTCCCGTGTTTTCCCTATGAACACAGTTCAACTTGGAGTCCGCATTCCTTCCAATCTAAACCAAAGCTTGACTGCCCACATGGCAAAAACTGGTATGTCCAAAACAGAGGTTGTACTCAATGCTTTAGCTCTTTATATGAGATGTACTGAAGAAATACCACTGGCTAAACGAATGACTACCTTGGAAGCAAAGATGGCTGCGCTAGAAGCGTTGATAAAGGGAAGTTGAGCATTAGATTGTAAATTAATGATTTTGGCTGGTTTAGCTATCAGGGCAAACGCATCTTATTTTTGAAATGCATACAGGATTTGAGTTTTAGTCCTCAACGCATTTCTGCCTATAAATTCACGGAACTTTACCAGCAAAGGCATCCAGAGATTAGATGCGTTTGCCTTGGTTTAGTTATTTTCTTTAATAGAGGTTTACTAAGATGGCAGATCCAGCAACATTAACAGCGGCAGCAATCGCTACTTTAGTTATTACAAAAGCCTTTGAAAAGACAGGAGAAAAACTAGGAGAGAAGGTGCTTGAAGAAGGTAGTAAGTTGTTATCACTGCTGAAGCATAAAGACCCTGATACAGCTACTGCTATAGAACTAGCCCAGGAACAACCATTGAATTATGGACAAGCAGTATTTGAGAAAGTAGAAGCTGCGGCTAAGACAAACCCCGAAATTGCTGAAAGCCTTAAACAAGTAGAAGTCGCAGTTCATAAAGACCCAAAATACCCGCAAGCCTTACAAGCACTGGAAAATACCATAAAATCACAACCGTCAATCATTCACAATTATGGAAAGTTAGCGGAGGCTCTGCCAAACCTAAAAGCAGTTTTGCAGGGAAATAGTATTCACGGAGACGTTAACTTTTGACTGAAGTCGCCCGAACCGGAACGGGTAAAGCCAAATCCGCCACAAAATATTCCTCTCAGTGGTGCCGCTCAGTTTGTTGGGCGAGCGGACGAACTTGAAACTTTGCATCAGCAGTTGCAAAGAAATGATCGGGTTGCGATTGTAGCGATCGCAGGCATGGGCGGGCTTGGCAAAACAGAACTGGCAATCCAGTATGCTAAACAATATGTTGAGTTCTATACTGGCGGGGTTTGTTGGTTACAAGCCAAGGAATTTAATTTGGATAAGCAGATTGTGGAATTCGTACAGATATATTTGAATACTTCAGTTCCACAAGAATTATTGAGCGAACCCATTACGACAGAACAAAAGATAGCTTGGTGTTGGCAGCACTGGCAACCACCAGGGCAGGTATTGTTAGTGTTAGATGATGTTATAGATTTGTCAAGTTGTCGAGAGATACTACCACGAGATAATCGGTTTCGAGTCCTAGTAACAACTCGGCTGCGACAGATTGATCCTAGTTTTTTCGAGCTATCCCTCGATGTATTATCACTTAAGGCGTCTTTAGAATTATTAACAGCACTAATTGGCAAGAATCGAATTAATTACCAACGAAACTTTGCAGAAGAGCTATGTAAATGGCTGGGTTGTCTACCTTTAGGCTTGGAGTTAATCGGACGGTATTTGGCAGAAGACCCCGATCTGTCTGTTGCAGAAATATTAAAACGATTGGAAACTCAACGACTGCAAGATGAAGCAATAGAGTTAGATGAGCAACAGAGACGGAAAAATTATTCCTTAATGACTGCTCAAAGAAGTGTTAGAGCTGCATTTGAATTAAGTTGGGAGCAACTCACCTCATATGCATCTCAGGTTGCACAACTGTTGGGATTCTTCTCTCCCAATGTCATTCCTTGGGAACTGGTGGAGTCAACCGCTAAGCAACTAAACTGGACTGAGCAAAATCTCAAAGATGCAAGAAAACAGCTTTACAAACTTCACTTAATTCAGCCAGCTGGTGAGGCCTGTTACAAAATTCATCCATTGATTAAGGAGTTTCTAAAAGATAAGTCAACCAAATCAGAAAACGAAATTTTCAAAAAAGCGTTTATGGCATCTATAATGCCTGTTGATGACCAAACTACTGAATCATCAACTAATCAACCATTTCCAGTTATAACTCCTGTTGTTCCTCCTAGTGAGACAGTATCCCCTACAGTTCCCGTAGAGCAGCCAAGTACTCCCCAAGCATCTTCTCTTCCTAGTTCATTTCCCCCACAGCTACCCGCATGGAGGGTTTTTTTAGTAAGAGGAATCTTCTTGGCAGCAATTGGAGCGTTCGCGCTTGTAATTGCTAAATTAATTTCACCACCACCACTTCCTAATAATTACTTCACTAGGGGAGAAGAACCTCTGATTAATCAAGGTATCAAATCAAACAATTTATTATGTCAACAAGCCTTTGAAAAAAAGAATCAGGGAATGCGAGCCTTTGCTAATAAGCAATTTTCACTTGCTGAAGAAAACTTTCAAGATGCCATCAAATTATTTAAACAAACTAATTTTAAATGTTCTGTTGATCCAGAAACCCTGATTTTCCTCAATAATGCCAAAGCTAATAACCAAGGTAACCCTTTAACAATTGCAGCCATTGTTCCAATGAACGGTAGTGAGCAATTTAATAAGCTTTCCGAACAAATGCTACGTGGGGTTGCTCATGTTCAGGATAAGTTTAATCAAAGCAAAGGTATCCAAGGGCGGCTGTTGCAGGTCATAATTGCTAAGGATGACAATCAAGCAGAGAAAGGCAAACGAGTAGCCAAGCATCTTGGGGAGAATAACATTCCAGGAGACACAAACTTCAGGGGTGAAGTCTTAGGGGTTGTTGGTCATTTTACCAGTGATGTCACTCTGCCTTCAGGAAAGGTTTATGAAAGTGAAAGATTGGTTGCAGTTTCTCCCGTAAGTACCGCTGTTAGGCAGTCTAACTCCAGCCCATCTGGCTATAAATTTGATTTAAGTCCATACGTTTTCCGCACTGCTCCTACTGACTCGGTTGCAGTTGAAAAGTTATTTCAATATTCTCAGATAATCCCAGGTTCTGGACAACCAGCTATTATTTACAACTCTGAACAGTTATATAGCTTATCTCTTAAAGAGGAATTTGAGAGAAAGTTTGGTTCCAAACGGGTGATTTCCTGTGATTTATCCCCCAAATCGAGTGTAGACACATGTATCAGTCAAACTAAAAACGCAAAGTTTCGGATGCTGGATCTTGGTTCTGGAAGAACTACAGAAGTTTTATTAGCTATTGAGCGTAATCGAAATAAACTACCTTTATTAGGTGGAGATGCTTTGTACAGTGACGATAAATTACCTTCCGACTTCGGTGATAGATCTGAAAATATGGTCTTAGCTGTAGCTTCTCATATAGAACTCTTTTCCAAGTCGTTTAAGGAAGAATCTAAAACACTTTGGGGAACTCAATATGTGGGTTGGCGCACTGCTTCAGCATATGATGCATCTGGTGCAATTGTGGAAGGACTGAGGAAAAATCCTACTCGTAGTGGGCTATTTGATGCCTTATCATCTCGTGATTTTTCAGCCGAAGGTGCTACAGCCAAAGTACAATTTGATGAGTTACATGATCGCAAAATTGCTCCCGAAGATAATCATAAGATCGGCGTTTTAGTTCAAGTTAAAAAACAGTGTATACCTAACGATAAAAAAATGTACAGATTTTGTCTTCTAAAAGGTTATTAAAGAAGCTAAAGTTACTTGTAAGCCTACTTCCGTTAATCGAGCCTCTTCAAAGTAATGTCAATCACAATTTGACTACAATATCTGAATAATGGAGAACGGTATTGGTTCGTATTTAGCAGAGCGGTAAAGACTATGCCATTTTGGTCAGTTAGCTCAATCTCGACTTTTTTATTTGATGTTGGTTTGGCTGTTGGCAATGAGCTGCTAAATTTGATCGTCACCTCGCTTCTTGCTTCCATAAATAATCTTCGGACAATCGTAAAACTGTGTTTCTCGCTCCTGATTTTATCAAACTTAATGTTGACTAGCATTTAGTACAGAGTTACTAAATCATCCAGTTTGAACTCAAATACCAACTTTTAACCGATTGTTGGTATTTCAACCAAAATATGCGATAAACTCCTTTTTAGGATGATATACATTTCGAGAGCTTTGCGTATGTCTGCAATCAACGTAAAGGAAGACCCCAACTATCGAAAGTGGTAAAATTGAAAATGTTGACCCTGACTCACAAAAACGAAAGCCCCCTAATCAACGCAGATATAGTGAAGTGCGCTTCCGCGAGCATCTGTTACCAAAAGAGGTGGATGCCATAATGAAAGCTATTAGAAAGCACAACAGTCTCGGAACTTTTTCACCAGATTTGACTAAAATTGAGAACTTTTTGACGTCAAAATAAGTAAAAAATTAAATAAGTTCCACATCCAAATTTATTATTGGAATTTTCAGTAGACCGAAAAGTGCTGCGATACGCCTCTGGCGTCTGCGCTCCGCGCAATCGTTTTGAGGTAGTGTCCTGTGACATCTGATTTTTGCCCAAAAAACCGTATTGTTCAATCAATATACATCATGTCTTTTTTGTCAACCATCATTGCTTGACCAACGCTCTAGGGGTAAGCATCTGATTTTTGGAAAAAAAAGAGTTTAATCCGGAATGACGCGGCTTTATCTTGTAGCTCCCCACATACCAACAAATTTTAGATTTTGTGAGAAATACGGGTTAACGGGAGAGTTTATATGAAACCTAGCTGGAAGTTGGCGTTATCTGTTCTTTTTATCTTATTCCTTGCATCTAATTGTAACTCCAATACGTCTGTCAGATCTTCTCATAGCAATTGGCATCCTGATGATAGCGTTGGAAATGTTGTTAATTATGATTATTGATCGCTTAAGTGCATAAACTTAGAAGTCAAAGTTGGCAAATTATAGATGATAATTTCCAAAGAATAAAGTCGAGACCCACTGAAGCATAAAACAATAGCTGTACAAACTTTAAAATAGCAAGGTGATGAGGATGGGGCTAATTAACTCAAAAGCCGAAGCAGACCGACTTGTTCTGCAAGCAATTCAGCAGTATGAAAGCAACGAATTTGAAGCTTCTATAGAGTCTTGGCAACAGGCACGGAATCTCTATTGGCAAATCAAAGATCACCAGAAGGAGAAACTAGCTTCGGAAATCTTGCCTGGTGTTTACTTGTCCTTGGGTTCTAAACATTATAAAAGCAGTGAATTTGAATCCGCCATAAAGTCTTGGCAACAGGCACAGAATTTATATCAGCAGACTAAAGATTATAAGTCTGAAGGTAAAGTTGTAGGATTATTAGCAAATGCTTACTACTCTCTAGGAGACTATGTTAAGGCGATTGAGTTCTTAAAGCAGAGTCTGGAGTTAGCAATTGAACACAAAGATCTCAAGTGGGAGGCTGCGGCATTAGGAGATATTGGAAACACTTACCAACTAATTGGAAACTATGATCAGGCGATAAAGTACTATGAGCAGAGTTTACAGAAGGCACAGAAAATTTATGCCGATCCAGAGAAGTGGAAAGCTTTAGCAGGTTTGGGCGGAGTTTACCGTTATTTGGGAGACTATGAAAAATCGATTCAGTATCTTGAGCAGAGCTTAGACGTTGTACAGAAACTTCAAGAGCGTGAAGGTGAAGAGATAGTTCTGGGTAATTTGGGTACTACCTATACTGCTAAAGGAGATGTGCGTCGTGGAGTCAAGTACTATGAGCAAGCATTAGATATTGCCCGTGCAATCAAAGATCGGTATGGCGAAGGGAAAATTTTAGGAAATCTGGGTATTGCTTATGATTTCCTCAGAAACTATAACAAAGCGATTGAGTTACATAATCAACGTTTAACCATAGCCCGTGAAGTTGGTGATGCTGCTGGAGAAGCAACATCTTTGGGGAATTTGGGGCAGGCTCTTTTTAAATCTGGTGATTTGGTGGCAGCAACAAGAACTCTGTACGATGCACTTAAAGTTCTAGAAACTCTGCGAACAAAACTAGATGATATCAATAAAGTATCAATTCTTGATAAGCACGCCATCAATAAAGTATCAATTCTTGATAAGCACGCCAATCCATATCGCACTTTACAAGAGGTTTTAATTGCCCAGAATCAAACTAATGCTGCTTTAGTAGTTTCTGAACGGGGTCGCGCCCGTGCGTTTTTAGAGTTGTTGCTTGAACGTTTATCTGCCAAATTAGCCAAGACCACTGATGAATTGTCCCCTACCTTTAATAAGATTCAACAAATTGCTCAAGAGCAAAATTCCACACTTGTTGAATACTCCATTATTTATGATAATTATGAGATTGAAGGCAAAAACCAAACTCAAGAGTCAAAACTCTTAATTTGGGTCATTCATGCCAGTAGTGAAATTGCCTTTTGCCAAGTTGACCTCAAACCACTGTGGCAGCAGCAAAATACCTCACTAACAAACTTAGTTATCCAAGCCCGTGTATCGCTGGGAGTAGAGCAAACTCCGCAGCATAATGAAGTATCCTACTATTTAACTTCCTCACAAGCCATTAGACCAATAAATAAACCACTGCGGCAGCTGCATCAATACCTAATCGAACCCATCGCTAACCTTCTGCCATCTGACCCCAACGCTTCTATCATCTTTATTCCAAAAGACCATCTATTCCTGGTTCCCTTCCCTGCGCTACAAGACGACCAGGGCAGATTTTTAATTGAACAACATACTATTCTGACCTCTCCCTCAATCCAGGTGTTAGATTTTACACGCCAGCAAAAAGAAAGAGTGAGGGCAAATAGCTTAAATGCTTTGGTGGTAGGAAATCCAACCATGCCAAAAATTACCTCAGAGGAAAAGCCATTAATGCCTTTACCAGGAGCAGAAGAAGAGGCAAAAGCCATTGCTCAGTTACTAAGTACTCAAGCAATCATCGGCGCTCAAGCTACTAAGGTAGACATTGTGCGACAGATGCCCAAAGCACGTCTGATTCATCTTGCTACTCACGGGTTATTAGATGATTTCAAACAGTTGGGTGTACCAGGTGCTATAGCCCTAGCTCCATCCGCTGATGATAAAAATGGTTTCCTCACAGCAGGAGAAATTTTGGACATGAAGCTTAACGCTGAACTCGTTGTCCTTAGTGCTTGTAGTAGCGGTCAGGGCAAAATCACGGGCGATGGTGTTATTGGTCTGTCGCGTTGTTTGTTTACTGCTGGTGTCCCCAGTGTAATTGTATCGTTGTGGGTTGTAGGAGATAAGTCAACCCAGTTCCTGATGACCGAGTTTTATCAAAATTTACAGCAGGGGATGAATAAGGCTCAAGCTCTACGTCAAGCGATGCTCGCCAGTCTGAAAACTAGAAAATATCGCCAACCTCAAAGTTGGGCAGCATTTACTCTGATTGGGGAAGCCGAGTAAAATTTTTGCAGCCGATCGTCGTACTTTTGAAAATCTTATTTACTATGTCACACATTCTCGAAACTGCGCCATCTCAAATTTTGATAGAAGCATTTACTGATATATTAGAAGACCCTTTCTTATTAGAACCTAACGAAGCATCGGCTGTGTGGGATGTCATCAATAACCTACCCGATGATGTAAATGCGATTGCTCTCACTCTAAAAGCTTGGTGTCAAGAGCAACCCGAAATTCTTGAAATACTGAAGGATAAACTCAGTTCCCGCCGCCGGGGACCAGCTGAGGAAGTTCCTGCGGCTAAACCAGAAGATTACAAAACATTACTAAAAAATAAAATGCGACAGAGCTTCCCTGAAATTACTGAAAAAAAGTCAGGAGCTAAACAATGAATACAACACCCACAGGTTGGAAAGTTCAGGCTCCCAGTGTTACTCTCTTTGCCTTTCATCTACGTAACGATATTACCAAAGGCAACGAACGAGTGGTGGACAAGGCTGATGATCTGTGGGAACAATGCGTTGCCCTTGGCGAACAACGCAATATTTTAATCCTCAAATGTCTGAAAACAAAACACCGTAGCTACACTTATAACAACGAAGACTGTCAATACAACTACACTCCAGCCAAAGAAGATAAAGAGGCTACAGAAGCTGAGAAACCTTATTTATATGACTGGCTAGAACTGGTGAGGAAAGACCCCTCATCAGACAAAGCCCGTCAACTGTGTTTTCACTCTAACTCAGAGGAAAATGGTCTTTTTGTGAGTGGTGAAATTTACCCACTACGAATTCATGATACCTATGCTGTTGACCTGACACTACGTTACCGAGAAATTGTAGACATTGCTCAACTCAGTCAACTCAATCCCACTGACAAAATCCAAGCTTCTATCGGACAAACGCTGCTTCTATTTGCAAAGCCATTCAATGTCCCAGAGTCAGCATATCAAGATTTTGCCAATCAGTGTGTCGCTGCTTTATTGCATCAAACAGCACAGTATCTCAAGCCAAGAGCGAGCGGGCAACTGTTTGGTAGTCCAATTTTTGAGTATGATAACGACAACTCTGACCCCAGAGAACGCTGTCACATTTTGGTGTGGTTAAACTGTCATGAAAAAACTTTAAGTTGCATCGGGCAAACAGAAGCATACCATGCCTTGCTGAATCTGTTGTGTTGCCGTAGCAAAATTCTTTATGCCTATCACCAGTCCCGCCAGTGCGATCGCAATGCACAGCAAATATACACTGAATTGGAGGAGCAAATCAACACGTTGGCTACTTCATTACAACAGGAACTAGAAACACTCAAGCAATGGCTGAAGCAGACCCCGTTAAAGATGCTTAAATATAATAAGTGGCTACGCGATATACAAGACCACCAAAACACTATCGTTATTAACACCGAGAACTACCGTTCACGGCTGGAAAAGATTACAGCATCAAGCTTAGAGAAAGATGATTGCTCGTTTTTACATAACTTTATTAATCTTAGTTGCAAGCAGTTTCAAGAGCAGATTTCAATAGACTTGCGCTACTTAACTCCTGCTCAAGGGCTATTTCAACAGATGATTGACACAGTTCAAGGCATTGTACAAATTGAAGCTGAAGAACAAGCACAAGCGCGGGAGCAGTATGATAAGGAACGCGATCGCAACCTACAAATTAATATTGCCGCAGTGGGTGTAGGTATAGGAGCTGCTGGAGTTATTGGCAGTTCCTTTCAATACTTGATTAAGCCAGAACCGGAAAATTACAAAATTCTCCTCCAACCACCTTTTATCTCCTCCTCTATCCATCCTTTTACCTTGGTAGTGCTAACAAGCCTTGTTTTAGGTTTAATAGGTGCCGGCATTACCAAGGTTTTAACGATGCTCATCCCGCCACGCAGAAACAAGAGGGCAAAACTGAAAGGTAGCAATACCAACAAGCTTCTAAAGCCAGCCACTACTCCTGTTATAAAACAAGTGACAGAAGCACAATCAAAGAAGGGAGATGTGACTTTCTCTCAATAAATGTAAAGCAATTTAAATATACATATTTTAAGTAACTGTCGAATGGCAGCTAAACAAAGGTGTGAATTTCGGATTATTTGGCACTAATTCTTCAGCGATAAATGGCACCTTTAACAGTGAAAAGTATTTATCTGTTTAAACAAGAGTGTCAAATAATTCTAAAAAATTGGTGCCCTGAAGGGGTGACAAAGAGGCTACAAAGCAGATTGTATAAGAGCCATAGCACGTAAACCTTTCTGAAAATAGGGAGTTTACCGGGCTTTAAACGCATGAACTCATGAGCTAAATCAGCCCAAAACTCGAGTGCACCTACCCATAACTGACCATATAAACCAACCCAAAAGGCGCTATGTCGGCGGTGTAATCGCTTTAATTCCTTCAGACGACCAAGATATTTTTGTAAGCCCATATTGCGAGAATTCCGACCAGCATTAGCAGAACCAACGTTGCATCACGGTGCGCGTATCTGCCGTTATGCTTTTTGATGGCTTTCATCATCGCGTCCACTTCTTCGGGTAACAAATATTCCCGTGATCGCACATCCTCATATCTGCGTTAATTCGGAGACTTGCGCCTGGAGACAGCAGGCTCACTTTTTGGCGTTGCTGATTTGAAGTATGAATTCAGTTTTGTCATGCTGAATGTAGCCCAGCAAAATGAAGCATCTGCGAGATTCTGAGGCTTCGCCACGCCAAGGCGTTCGCGTAGCGTCTCCGGAGGAGATACGCTTTACTTCGTTACGCTCAGAATGACAATTCATACCCTGATTCAGCAACGCCCACTTTTTTCTATTTTACCAACTTTTGATGATTGGGTATTAGGGAAGGTATCCAATGCAGACATACGGCGAAACTCAACGGAACAAAGGTTAGCGTTACCGTCAATATGCCGCCAGATTCCTATCGTTTTACCAACAATCGGTTAAAAGTTGGTATTTACAAAATATCTTTAAGGACGTTTATTTTAATATTTACTAATTCTTCAAAATAGGCGACAAATGCCTACCTGTAAAGCCAAATTAAATTCTGACTTTCTTAATTACGAATTATCAATTAGCCCTTGCACTCTCGCTACCATTTGCCTCACTTCCTCAGCATCAGGCGATTGGATACGCTGCAATATCTCCAAGGCTGACTGCAAATAATCTAGTGCTTGATTGTAATCGCCCTGTTGTTCAGCTATATACCCTAACCGCCGCAGCGTCATTGCCTTGCCTTGGACATCACCAATTTGTTCCTTGAGGGTTAGGGATTGTTGATAAAGCTTGATCGCTTCTTCTATTTCTCCTCTATTAGCTTCTAGTTTCCCCATCTCGTGCAACGTCGCCGCTTTAATTTGGACATTCCCGATTTGTTCTGTGAGAGCAAGGGTTTTTTGATAAAGCTTGATCGCTTTTTCTATTTCTCCTCTATTAGCTTCTATATACCCCAAACATTGCAACGTCGCCGCTTTACCTTGGATATCGCCAATTTTTTCCTTGATGGTAAGGGATTGTTTAAAATAGGTGATCGCTTCTTCTATCTCTCCTCTATTAGCTTCTAGTCTCCCCATCTCGTGCAACGTCGCTGCCTTGAGTTGGACATCGCCGATTTGTTCTGAGAGAGCAAAGGATTGTTCATAATAATTGATCGCGGCTTCGACTTCTCCCCTATCGGCTTTGATTGTTCCCAAGTTGTGCGACATCACCGCCTGACCTTTGACATCGCCGATTTGTTTTGAGAGAGCAAGAGATTTTTCAAAAAGGGCGATCGCTTCTTCTATTTCTCCTCTATTGCCTCTGAGATATCCCAAGTTGCTCAACGTCGCCACCTTGAGCTGGACATCGTTGATTTGTTCTGAGAGAGCAAGGGATTGTTCATAATAATCGATCGCTGCTCCTATTTCTCCTTTATTGTCTTTAAGTGTTCCTAAGCTGTTCAACGTCGTCGCCTTGAGTTGGACATCGCCGATTTGTTCTGAGAGAGCAAGGGATTGTTCATAATAATCGATCGCTGCTCCTATTTCTCCTCTATTGGCTTTAAGTTTTCCTAAGCTGTTCAACGTCGTCGCCTTGAGTTGGACATCGCCGATTTGTTCTGAGAGAGCAAGGGATTGTTCATAATAATTGATCGCTGCTCCTATTTCTCCTCTATTGGCTTTAAGTAGCCCCAAGTTGTGAAGAATTGCTGCTTTTGCTGTTTTGTCTTCTGCTGGACAACTATCTAGGGCTTGTTGATAATGCTCTTGGGCTTTACTCACTTCACCCAGCTGTTCTTTAGAGCAAGTTAACTCGTATAACACTAAGTAATTTTCAGCAAGTTCTAAAGTTGATTTGCACAGTTGAACAGCTTCTCGAAATCGGCTTTGATTTCTCCAGTGCCTTGCTAACCTCTGTGCTATTTCTACAGCAATCTTGCCTACCTTCCCTTGCAACGCTAGCCGATGAATTTCTAAGCGTTGTTCTTCGCTTATGTTTTCCATCTCCTTCCACCAAAGGCGATACAGCACCTCAGCCCCTTGCTTATGCAAAGCTTCTCCATCTTCCGGTAACTGCACAGGCAAAATGCGCGGCACTCGCAAAGCCTCATCATGGCTCGCTTCCAACAGTCCCAACGCCACCGCCCGACTAAATATAATGTTCCAAATTGGGGATAGTTTCACAAACTGCCACTAAAGCTTCCTTCGGTACTGGCAACTCAAACACCAATCCCCGTGACAACATCTCCCGCATCGTTGTATCCATCTGTTGCAGCAGCGCCTCTGCCAAAACTTGCTCTCGCAACTCCACCGGATCTGCTGCTAACCGATTTAAAATTGCCGCCACATCAACTGTTGTATTTTGCAGAATCTTATCCAACCATTCCAGCAAGCGGGGATTACCATCCGCCAATTTCTGCGCCTGCAATTTTAACCCCTCTTCCACCTGAGATTTAGCATTAAAGGCTGTTAGGCGATTACATTTTTTTCGCAAATCTGCACCTTGCAGTGCATCCAACGGCTGCTTGTGAAAATACTGCAATTGGGTAAATTCAAAATCGTAACGGCAAGTAATGATGATGCGGTGAGAAGTGTAATTATCTCTAATTGCCCAAACTAAAGCTTTCAAAACCTCTGCTGCTTCCGTTTGCAGCACATAACTCTCATTGCGGGGTTCTAAATTCACTTCAAAGTCATCCAGCACCAACAAAAGTGGCTTTGTATCCTCATGTGACTGCTGAAAAACTCGCCTCAGCCGAAACCTCAATTCCTCATCATAATTTTGTAGGCTTTTGCGTTGTTCGTTGTCATCCAACTTTTCTGCCAAACGACTCACTAGACTCGCTTCATCAATTCTCCCCACCCAAACAACGCACTCAAAATTCGGCAGTCTGTCACATAGCCTAGCTGCTAAACTACTTTTACCCAAACCGCCCATGCCATGAATCAACAGCCCAACTTTATCGGTTGATTGCGTCAGCAGCACCCTTAAACAATTTTGCAATTGACGGCGACGACCAACAAAACTTTCTCGCATCGGGACTTTCACCTTACCCGCAGGATCTAAAAACTGGGTATTAACAGAAGGCGCTGGTGCTGGTTTCCGCCCACGAGTCCACAAAGGTGTGACTAATGAACCTGGTAAATCGCCAGATGCATATAGCCGCAACAAATGCCAATCCCGCGCCTTGTTCTTAATTAATGCTTGGTAAGTACAAGCAAGAGCTTCGGTGATTTGCTTTCCTGCTGACAATTCCTGATACAATGCGGTGGCTGCGGCTGTAGCATCAGGATCTAAAACCTTTTGACCCCAACCTAAAACCGCTTTTGCTCCCGATTTCAGCAATTCTTCAGCCATTGACGGCACAGAACCGGAATTGCCAGCTTGTCCAGTGCGACAACCAGAAAGGAAGATGAGTTTAGGCAATCGGAATTGTAACTCTTGAGCGATATCCCCAGCACTGGCATAGTCAGCTTCACCTGTTGCCTTTTCTGTAATGAAGCAGGGTTGTCCATCCTGGAAAGTAGCATGACCTGTCAGGTGTAAAACATCAAAATAATTTTTGTCGTAAGCATTGACTAAATAACCCAACTCTGACAAACAACCGCTTTCTTCCACCGCCAGCGCTAAAGGTTGCCGCGCTGTGGCTGACAAAATCCGTGCTTCCTCCGCCTCAAAATCCAGCACAGGTTTTACATCCAGGGGCGAAGTTGCCATAAACAAAACTTGCAATGCCCGGTTTTCTGCTTTGTCCTCAACGGTCAATTTTTTTACCGTACTATCTGATACCCAGCGCACCGGAACTACCGCCGGGACACGCTGAAGCAAAAAGCTAACGCCATCATGCAACACTTCCCAAGGCAGATGGGCGAGTCTTTCAGCCGCCGTGATCGCTAACACAATCCCCTGCCGCCGATACTTATCTAGCAAGGGTTGCAGCCAGCGATCGCCTCCATCCAACCAATCATACAACCGCCGCCCAGTTACCGTATAATCCTCTGGGAAAGCCGAGACGTAATAATCTCGCTCCGCCAACTCAATCAAATCAGCGATTTCCGTTAAAGAGAGCGCTCGCCTTTGATACTGATTTGGATTATCACTAAAGTAACGTAACTCTACGTAATTATCCGCAATAGCCTTCAGGTCAAGGTGGAGGATTTGCACATTCCGAATTCTAGACGCAATATCTTACTGAAGTCTAACACTCCCAATTTCAGAATTTAAAAAGAATTACATACAATCCTCCTCAAACTCTCTTTTCTTTGCGTCCCCTGCGTTAGCCTACGGCAAGCTGCCCTCTTTATATCTGGATTGGTTTGATGAGTTGCTCTTGGGGGATGTTGGGTCAGATTTTTCAGTTTTGCCCAACAATGGGTCATTAGTTGGCATTACATGAAATTGGAATAGGATGAAGACAAGCAAGCAGCAAATTCCTGTACTGGCATGGTGCTTTGAGGCTAGTCCATTTTTTTAAGCGTGTTTCAGCGAAGCGGTGACTGTAGTGCCGTTTCTATATCCTTCAATAAAGGGTTTTCGTAGTAAATTTCCGGTTCAGAACGGTGACCCGTGTTACAACTTCGCTAACCTTACCTCGAATACAACAATTACTTGGCATTTGGATGCAGCATCGATACCTTTGGGACTTTAATGAATCCTAACCCTAAAACGTGGCACGCACTCGCTTGAAATCTCTAACTTTCATAATTGTTGAAGCGAAATGGATTGAAGTTCGCTGATAGAGTTACGGATGAAAACTATATCAAACATATTACCTATTTTTCCTTCTTCAAGAGCACTTTCAATTTCCTTCAATAGCGAGATTGCTGTTTCAAGGTTCTTTTCTGAATACTTTTTTATGGCAAGCCATTTACAGTTCTCTATAATCAGATATTTGATGCTAAAAGATAAGAAAAAATGTCCTACTTCTTCTGCGCTTTGTTCAGCCTGTCTACTTATTTGAATCGACTCTTGGATTGCAGAATCGTCATCATCGCGTGAGCCTTTTCGCCACTTTGCGTAAGCTATATCGTACAGATATCTATCTTTGTATTGAGAGAGCAAAGTATCGTTTTCAACCAATTCATAGGTTTTCTGAGCATAGTTAGCTGCACGGGCATAATCACCACACATCTGTGCAATTTTACCTGCAATCTCTATGTAGAAACAATACTCACGGTTCTTGAACTTCAACCTGGACTGGTCGGACTTATATCTTATAAGTTCGCCGAATTTCAATGTTTTCGCTCTGTCCCAGTATGACTCTGCTGCCAAGAACATCCTTTTATCGATAAGGTCTAATGCTTCTGCACGAGTTCTAAGATCTAATACTTGCTCAACAGCTTCTTTTTGTTGAGCGCTTAGAGTATGGGAGTACTCATGTGCTCTACCGTCAGAGAGTAACTGTTTGAGGATGAGCCACTCTCTACGTTTCATTGAAAGCTCATGTGTAAAAACAAGTCTATCTGCATGATGCGCTGACAAGAACCTATCAGAGCAAATAAAATCTTCCACGAGTGAATAAGGTATTCTAAGTTCTGCTGCTGCCTGATTTATCTCCTCGTTGGTTAAAGTGATATTCTGGCGTGCGTTTCTTGATTGAAAGAGAAAGGTAGAAAAGGAACTGTTCACCCAGAAACGCAAGAAATAATAATCAAAAGAGTAAACATGAGTTATCGCCCCGCCCGAACGCTGTGTGTATTTTGGCCAAATACCTCTCTCACTGATAATATAATCAAGCAAGTCCCTGAATAGCTTCATTCTTTCGTGAGATAAATTAATTTTATTTTCTGTGAGAAAAATGTCTTGTCTGACTATCGCATCGATTCCAGATAGGAAATCGAAAATATCGCCGTACATGAGCAGAGCACATCGCATCTCTTCTACAGAAAGAATTTTATTTAGCCGTGTCGAACATGCACCAGAAGCTATAGAGTCACAAAACATCTCCTCAAATATGTCCTCTCTAACGCTGGATGCAGAATCACTCAGAACATCTTTGATAAAGTCAGTTTTAAAAGGACTTGCAAGCCACTCATCGTGCTTCTTTTGCAATATATCTTGAGAAATATTCCAAAATATGTGGCTTTTGATCCCTCGTCCCCAAAGTACATGTCCTATCTCATGCAAGATAAGGAAGACAGTAAATAGATTCCACCATTCATCAAACTTCTCAGAATTTGTTAATATATATTTATTAATTGTGTCAAATAACTCTGATATAGACGTTAATGTACTTATAAGACTTTCTTTGTCACGCGGTTGAAAAGAATATTTTTGTGGTCTGACGCATCCTAGAGTACAACTGTGCCACTGATTTAGTTGAAGAAGAGAAATCTCCTGCAATGATTGCAATATTCCATCACATCTCTGGTCTAAAGTTGCAAATTCGCTCATTAGAATACGTCGAAAAATAAGACGAATATGCATTAGAAAGTGCGAATTGATTAATATAGTTTCATTACCAAGAATTTTTTCACGTCTAGCAGTTCCCTCTTTCTTTGCTTCAAATGTAATAGTTAACTCAATATCATTCAAAAAAGAAAAATCTTCATAAGTGCAGATATCCTTCAAAATCTCATTACAATATTCAGCAAGAGATGTGTATTCTTGTGCTAATGATTTATTTGAGAAAACTTCAATCATCTTTAACCATTAAATCTATTCAAGCTTTCTTTTTTTACCATATTTTTTCTAAGAAGATCTAAGAGACGGGCCTATCGTATGGTTATCGCCCTCCGGGCAAGGCAGAAGGAGAAATTTCCAATTCCAAAGAAAAGCCCTTTTGCCTTGCCCAAACCGGGTACAAGACCCCCAAATAGATGATTTAGTGGTCTTCAATTAGGTGGGTTTTGAATCTCCACCTAATTCTGACTTGTAAGTAGGGCACTGGAGTTGGGGTAAAGGGGAAAGGAACAAAGCTACTTAAATTCTTGGCGGTGAATTTTTTTCATTGGCACTGTCCTCTGCCTTCGTACTTCTACCTTCTTCAATAATTGTTGCGCTATCATGAGCTTTTACGGCTTCAAGCGCATCCTTCAGATTTTGTTCAACATTGTCATCGCATAAGATGTTGATAGTAGTATTATGAACATTGACAATCGTTTGAGAAGAAGATTCTCGTAATTCGAGAATAATATCAACAAAAACCGGAACTACTATAGCTGCGATAGGAATTATAAATTTGGTGATCGTGGTTCCTGAGATATTTGAGGAAGAATCTTCGCGATAGGGAATAGAAGCAGCTTCAAGGAGTTCAGTAACTTGTCTACGACTATTATCTAACGTGACTAAAGTAACACTACTAGTTGCAGTCATTTCTAAAACCATAGATGTAAGACTCATAGGTTGCGTAATAGATAATACTTATATCGGGGGTCACTATGCCAATCCGGGAAAATTGTACGTTAAGGAATTTTCAAGAGTCTGAAACGACGATTTTCTGTTCAAACTAGATCAAAACTAGTAGCATAACTATAGTTCTTTCAGCAATTCTATGGGAGAAAGTACTTATTAAAAGGCTTACCCTCACCTTAGTTTCAGCCTTAGCGTACAAAATTTCCGGTTTGGAACGGTGACCCGGTGTTAGGCTGATTGTAAGCAGTTACATTATTGATTTCCCTGCCATCCGTCGAAGATACGTTTTAACCGTGTTGTAGGAAAGCCCCGTTTCGCGGCTCATGCGTCCTTGTGAGTAGCCAGCATTCTGCATCGCTATAAGTTTATCCTTCCACTTTTGAAAACCGTTAGGTCTACCAAGAGTTTTTCCTTGGGCGCGGACACGTTTTAGCCCTGCCTTGGTACGCTCGGAGATTTTTATGGCTTCCTGCTGTGCCAGGTAGGATAAGACACCGAGAACGATATGGGCAACCAGTTCATTATCCGTGTCGAGCAGTGGTTCGGTATAGCTTTTAAACCTGATGCCATAGGTGTCGAGTTGCTGAAGATAATTAATCGTTTTACGGATACCTTCGCGGTAAACCGATCCAATGACCAGAATACCACAACGTCAAATCGGCGTTTCGCGGCATCTTCAAAAAGTTTTGCAAAACCGGAACGCTCCCGTCTCCCTTTTTTACCTGATTCCGCGTCAAGGTATACCTTGTAAATCTGCCAGCCCTGGCGGGTGCAGAATCCCTTTAGTTCCAGAAGTTGGTTATCCGTATCTTGATCAGCTGTCGATACCCGCAGATACAAGGCAACAGAGAAGGTATGGTCAGGTTTCATCTTGTCTGCATTAGGTAGCCGAACTGGTCTTACTAGCGGTCTGAGTAGCAACGAAACCAAAAACGCAGTTAAGGCATTTTAAGAAAAAATGTTTTGAATAGATTTTATTTTCTGCACCAGACCTGTTTACTAAACTCCTGCGAAAAACACTGATTTTGATGTGAGGAAATAAGGCTTTGCAGGGGGGCGTTTTGGTGTTAACTGAACAGTTGATGAGTTAACTGTCTCAAATACAATTCCCTTCACCTGATGAGGTTCACGGCAATACTCAAATCCAGTTTTTTCCAAACCTTATCTGCTGTAAACACTGGAGCTTGCAGGATAATACCCAGACCTAAGCAGGCGCGGTCGCCCAGTGATAAGCCATGCTGCTGAGTTTGAGCGTTTAAGTTAGCCGCGATATCTGCTTGCTCTTGATTAAAGGGGATTGCGTCAATATCCAACCAGCGCAAAATCTTTTGAGACGTGAATTGGTCATACTTTCTTTGTAGAACCGTTGATGTTTCGCAAAGGTTAACCATAGATATAACCGCATTAGCCAAAACACTTTTGACAACATCTTTGCCCGGTTCTTCGTGAATAAGCGTCAATAGCGCCGAGGCATCAAGAACCGCTTTGTTCTTCACGGGAAAACTCCTCTCGTCTGGATGCAATTAATTCTTCGCTCCAACTAGAGCGATCGCCAGCACTAAGGGAGCGAATTAGATTATGTACCATCTCCAGCTTCTGAAATTGAGACAAAATTTTCACTTCACCATTCTCTTCAGAAATGGTTATTGTATCGCCTTCGGCTATATGCAAATTCTTACGCAAAGACGCAGGAAGTGTTATTCTTCCCCCGCTCAGTACATCTACCTTATATTCCATATATATACTTTCTTCACCATATTGATTAAAAGTACATCAATATCAGGGTAAGCGCAAGAAAAAATGAGCCAAAAGATGCTAGACCCGACATTCCGCTCTGAGGTGATCGCAAATATGAATTTTCAGTAGATCGAAAAGTTACGAGATAATGAGGGTTTCAGCCAATAT
>JAESFT010000212.1_pt1 | contig 60250 bp, 58 predicted proteins | sample 9269451 | NCBI WGS metagenome assembly JAESFT01 (sample SAMN14502557, study PRJNA617106) | algae metagenome | isolation source: Scytonema hyalinum WJT4-NPBG1 and co-occurring heterotrophs from well... | place: USA: Mojave Desert, Joshua Tree National Park, California | collected 2006-05-25
ACCTGGTCGCCCATCGACACGCCGCCGATCAGCAGCGCCATCGAGAGCTTGTGATATTTGCCGTATTTGTCGAAATTCTCGGAGACCTGAGCGGCGAGTTCGCGTGTCGGCTCGAGGATCAGCGAGCGCGGCATGCGGGCGCGGCTGCGGCCATGCGCAAGGATGTCGATCATCGGCAGCACGAAGCTCGCCGTCTTGCCGGTGCCTGTCTGGGCGATGCCGATCAGGTCCCTGCCCATCAGCACCGGCGGGATCGCCTGGCGCTGGATCGGCGTCGGATCATCATATCCGGAGTCGCTGACGGCCTTTAAAAGCTCATCGGAAAGGCCGAGATCGGCAAAGCTCATCTAAAATCCGAGAAAATGGGGCGGCAAAAGGCCGCTTCAGCCCGTCGCGCGCTTGCTGGAACCGGGCTCCGAAGTCAAGGAAAAGGCTATTTCTTGCGCACCGGCACCAGACTTTTGAACACGTCGATTTCGCAACTGCCGCCGGAGCGGACGCGGATCGTGTCCCGGTCCTGGCAGACACGTCCGTCAATGCCCGGCCTGATGTAGAAGCCTGAATAATAGTCGAGCGGCGGGCAGCGCTGCAGCTTGGCCCGAATCCGCGCGCCGCCTTTCAGCAGCAGGTCGACGCCCTCGCGTGAGATCTGCGCTCCGGCGAGGCCGGCGGCGGGGATGCATTTGGGGCCGCCCTTTTCCTTCCATCGCATTGGCTGCACGGGCTGGGGCCGCGCCGGCACGCGGATGATCACCTGCTGGCGGATGGTCAGCTGAGCAAGCAGCATGGGAGCCTCTTGCGCGCCGCCAGCCAGCAGCAGCGCGACAATCATTCCGACTGTCACCGCAGGCACCCCATCGATTGCGGATGAAGCGCGAAGATTGAACGCCAGATGAATGTTTTACCTATCATCGGCGCGCAGAGACCTTCGAGCCTTGCGTCCGGAGCCGCCGCCTCATAGACCGCCGCTCTGTCCGGGGCTGTTTTGGCCCCATGTTTTTCTTCGGAGTTGTTCATGGCGACCGCGCCCCAGGCCACCGGCCTACCCATCCTCTATCGCGACCTGGTTCCACTTTCTTCTACCCAGCATGGGGACTGGGGCACTAAGACGCTGGAAGGCGCGCACTTCCTGAAAAGCCAGCATGCGGTGCCGGTCACGGTCGATGAGTTCGTGCAGGTGCAGCGCCACTTCCCGATCATCTTCGCCGATGCCGAAAATCCCGTGCCGCTGGCGCTGATGGGGCTGAACGAGGGCGTGAACGTCTTCCTTGGCGAAGATGGAAAGTTCGCCGAGCGGCTCTATGTGCCAGCCTATATTCGCCGCTATCCGTTCATGCTCGCGCAACTCGGCCAAGACGCCAACGAGCTATCGCTATGCTTCGACCCGACGTCCGACGCGGTCGGCCCCGATGGCGACTTCATCAAGTTCTTCGAAAATGGCCAGCCCAGCCAGGGCACCAAGGACATCCTCCAGTTCTGCGAGCATTTCGAGCAGTCGGCCCAGCGGACCGGCGCCTTCGTCAAGGAACTGATGGACCTGGCCCTGCTGATGGACGGCGAGGTCACCATCCAGCCCGAAGGCGCGGAGCAGCCGCACATCTATCGCGGCTTCAAGATGGTCAATGAAGAGAAGCTTCGCGAATTGCGTGGCGACCAGCTGCGCAAGATGACGCAGAACGGCATGATCACGCTGATCATGGCCCATATCTTCTCGCTCGACCTGATGCGCGAAATCTATGGTCGGCAGGCGCAGCAGGGCAAGGTGCCGCCGATCGGGGTGGCCGCGTGAGCCGGCCGCCCGAACCGGGTGCCACGCGCTCCCGTTATTCGGGCGGCGCCATAGCTTTCCACTGGGTCATCGCGCTGCTGATCATCGCCAATCTGATCGGCGCGTTTGCCACCGAGGATTGGGAAGGCCCGGCGCGGGCAAGCGCGATGGCGCTGCACAAGGCGACGGGCTTTACCATTTTGGTGCTGAGCCTGCTGCGCGGCGCCTGGCGGCTCGCGCATCGCCCTCCGCCTTTCCCCGACACAATCCGACCTTGGGAAGCGGTCGGCGCCCGCGCGGTGCACGGCCTCTTCTATTTGCTGATGATCGCGATCCCGCTCACCGGCTGGTTGATGATCTCCGCCGCCGGGCAGCGCCGGCCGTTCCATTGGTATGGCATGTTCGACCTGCCCTATCTGCCGGTGCAGGGAAACAAGGGCATCGGCGACTTCGCGCATGAGAGCCACGAAATCCTGGGCTATGCATTGATCGCGCTGCTGGTGCTGCATGTCGGAGCGGCGCTGAAGCACCATTTCGCCGACGCGCCCGGCTTTCTCTGGCGCATGTGGCCGCGACGGGGCGTCTGAGCCAAACCATTCCAGGAAAAAGCATTTCTTTGCCAGCCGTGCCGTTTTCGGGACGAGCAGGTTGAAACTTTTCGACCGCTCATTAATTTATGTTTCGACGCCCGGGAGTTTCCCCCCTTTCTCCCCGCGTCGATCACGCCTTCGGGCGTGTTCCTCCCTGAACCTTGGCCGCTCCGTGCATCTGCACGGGGCGGCTTCTTTCATTCAGCGGCAAGCGGCAGCGCCTGATCGAGGGCGGCATGTCTGAGATCGCCGACAATCTCTGCGAGCAGACGCCGCGTGCGGACGAGCCGGGCCGGGTCGCAGGCGCGCAGTTGATCGTCGAGATAGAGCGAGCGATCGAACTCCAGCTGCACGGCATGGATGCCATGCTGCGGGCTGCCATGCCGCTCGACGATATGGCCGCCGGCATAGGGTGTGTTTTCCTGCCAGGCGAGCCCGAGCCGATCGCAGGTTGCGCCGATCGCTGAAGCAACCCAACTGGCGGCGCTTTGACCGAACCGCGTGCCGATCACCAGTTGCGCGGCCTGTCCCTCTTTCGCGGTAAGTGGCGGCATAGAGTGAATGTCGAGCAGGATGGCGGTGCCGTGCGCATCGAGGCTGGTCCGCAGCAGCGATCTGAGCGCTGCGTGATAGGGCCGGTGGACCGCGGCGAGTCGCGTCTCCACGTCCGACAGCGGCAATCGCCCACGCCAAATCTCGCCAACATTGGCCAAGCGCCGTGGCACCAGCCCCAGACCGCTTCGCACCTTTGCGGTCAACATCAGCCGCGACGCGACCGCGCCCTCGACAAGGCCCGGGTCCAACTCCGCTTCGTGCCGGTTGAGGTCGATCCAGGCGCGCGGGGCAGTGGCAATCAGCGTGGGCGTGTCGGGCAGGCCCCGCACCAGTTCGTCGACCAGCCGGTCCTCGAGCGCCAGCAGCCGCTCGACGGGAGGGCGGACCAGCGCACGGTGTTCGGCCGAATATTCGCGCCCGGCATGGGGCACGGACAGCACCACTGGCCCTGCGGCCGCGGCTTCGATCAGCTCGAACGCGGGTGATGCGCCTGTCATCCACAGCTTTGCTAGGCTTCGCACCGCCCTGCGGCAACGCTTTGGCGCGCGGCCTAGAAAAAATTAATCTCTACGCGCATAACTCGCGTCGCGGTCCGCTTCTCATGCGTTTGGAAGCGGCGCGATGAGGCTGTCGATGATCCGTATCCTGCTGGCCGAAGACGATAACGCGATGCGCCAGTATCTGGAGCGCGCGCTCGAGCGGGCCGGCTATTCCGTGACGTCAGTGGATCGCGGCACGGCTGCGCTGCCGCTGCTGGAGCAGGAGCGGTTCGACCTGCTGTTGACCGATATCGTGATGCCGGAAATGGACGGCATCGAGCTCGCCCAGCGCGCCGGCGCCATCGCGCCCGACATGCGGGTCATGTTCATCACCGGCTTTGCGGCGGTCACGCTCAAGGCCGGCAAGGCAGTCCCTCAGGCCAAGGTTCTGTCCAAGCCCTTCCACCTGCGCGACCTGGTGCTGGAAGTCGACCGGCTGTTCGACATCGGCAGTGCGAGCGGCCTCAACTGACGCTTGCGCGTGGCATAGGCCTTCGCTAGAGGCCGCACCTCTTGGGCGCGTAGCTCAGTGGTAGAGCACTGTGTTGACATCGCAGGGGTCGCAAGTTCAATCCTTGCCGCGCCCACCATTCTAAAGCCCCGGAAAACTTAGGTTTTCTGGGGCTTTTGCTTGTTCAGTGCACGCGGGCCAGCTTGTCCGGGTTCCGCTGGAGGAAAATGCCGGTGATGCGCTCGCCGTCGGTGGCGAAGCCGAGCGCGCCCATGACATCGTCGCCTTCAGTCGCGATCCAGCCCAGCGCACCGTTCAGCACGGTCTGACGCCAGGCCAGCGGGCGCTTGACGGCAACGCCCAGGAAGAAGCGGGCGATACGATCGGCGCCGGTGATGATGTTCCGCGCTGCGATCCGCTTGCCGCCGCCGTCGCTCACCAACTGCGCATCGGGCGCGAACAGCGCCGTCAGCCCGGCCAGATCGCCGGCAGCGGTGAGCGCCTGAAAGCGCTCCATCAGCGCGCGCTCCGCATGAGGCGCCACGACGAAGCGCTGGCGATCCTCCGCGATCCGGCGCCGGGCACGCGAGACATGCTGGCGCGCCGCCGCTTCGCTGGAGCCGAGCACGGCGGCGATGTCGGCATAATCTTCGTCGAACACGTCGTGGAGGAGAAGGGCGGCACGTTCGGCGGGTGACAGCCGCTCCAGCATCAGGAGGAAAGCAAGCCGTACCGACTCGGCGAGCGCCGGAGCTTCGGTCGGTTCCTCGGTGCTGGGCTCTGGCAGCCACGGCCCGACATAGGCCTCGCGCTTGCGGCGGCGGAGCAGGTCGATCGAGGCGCGGGTGCAGGTCCTGACCAGCCAGGCTTCGGGGTTCAGGATCGCAGCTCGGTCTGCGCCCAGCCATTTGGTCGCCGTGTCCTGCACCGCATCGGCCGCATCGGCATGCGAACCGAGCATGCGATAGGCGAGCGCCCGCAGGCGCGGTTCGACCTGAGTGAAGGGATCGCTCATCGCGCCGCCTCGGCCGGGCCGGTCCTCCACGCAAGGCAGGCCAGAGCCAGCCCGATCAGCGCAGGCAGGGTCACGCCCGTAAAGTCCCGGCCGATCGCGTCCGGGCCGCAAATGCTTACCGCCACTTCCCACAGATGGAACAGCGCATGGCCCGCCAGCCACAGGCTCGAGGCGAACCATAGCCAGGTGCGCTGCGCCGGCCGCACGGCCCCCGCAATGAAACCAAGGCCGGTCAGCAGATAGGCAAGGCCGATGTCGCGAATGAAATGCTGGTTGTAGGCGCCGGTCGCGGTCACGCCCGGTACGCGCGCATACCAGGCCTGCGGATCGCCGAGCATCGCCAAGCCATTCGCCGCCATTGCCGCTCCGAGCAACGCCGCCAGCACCGCGGCTGAGCGCATGATCTTGTTCATCGCACCCTCCATCCCCCCTTAGACGGCGTGACACTCCAATCTGTGACAGGGCAAGTTGCGCTTGCTCCCCCTCTCGCGCAACCTGCTGCCAGAAATGGGGAGGGCCCATGCAGAGAGAAGCGCGGCCGCTGGTACTGGCTGACATGACCGAGCGCGGAGCCGCTGCCGCACCCGACCGGACCGCGCTGGTGCTGGGCGACCGGCGGCTCAGCTATGGCGCACTGCACGATCTGGTGCTGCGGGCAGTCGCGGCGCTCCGGTTGCTGGGCATCGGACCGGACGACCGGGTCGGCTATCTTGGTTTGAACAGCATCGACTATGCGGTTCTGATGCAGGCGGCGCTGCGGATTGGCGCAGTGACGGTCAACATCAACTGGCGGCTGGTCGCGCGCGAAGTCGCCTACATTGCCGAAGATGCCGAGCTGGCGCTGCTCGTCACCGAAGCCGAGCGGCTGCCGCAGATCACGCCGGGCACGGTCGGGCGTGTGCTGCTGGTCGACGCAAAGCATGACGGCTTGCCGCCGTTCGAAGCCTGGATCCGCGGCTTTGCGCCCGATCCCGATTGCCACGCCTGCGAGGCGCATCATGGTGCGATCCAGCTCTACACCAGCGGCACCACTGGCGCGCCAAAGGGCGCCATCCTGACCCATGGCAGCCTATCCGCGGCGATGCACCAGAGCCGCCTGCTCGGCGAGGATTGGGCGGCATGGGTGGAGGAGGATGTCTCGCTGATCGCCATGCCGCAATTCCATATCGGCGGCACCGGCTGGACGGTGAACACGCTCAACGCCGGAGCGACCGGCATATTGCTGGGCAAGCCGGAGATCGAGGACATCATCGACGCAATTGAGCGGCAGCGCGTCACCAAGATGTTCGCGGTGCCTGCCGTGCTGGCGATGATCCTCAACCATCCGCGCGCACGAGGCGCCGACCTTTCGAGCCTGACGACCTTGCTCTACGGCGCCTCGCCGATCCCCCTCGACATCCTCAAGCGGTCGATGGCGCTGTTCCCGAACGCCCGCTTCGTCCAGATGTATGGCGCGACCGAGACCAGCGGCACCATCGTCTATCTGCCGCCCGAGGATCACCATGTCGACGGCACGCCCCGCATGGCCGGCTGCGGCAAGCCCTTTCCCGAGGTGGAGCTAAGGATCGCCGACGCTGCCGGCAATCCGCTCCCGCGCGGCCAAATCGGCGAAGTGCTGGTGCGATCGCCCTTGGTGATGGGCGGCTATCACAGGCTGCCGGATGCGACCGCCGGAGCGTTCGTCGAGGGCGGCTGGTACCGGACGGGCGACGCCGGATATCTCGACGCGGACGGCTATCTCTACCTTTACGACCGAGTGAAGGACATGATCGTGTCCGGCGGCGAGAATATCTATCCGGTCGAAATCGAGAATGCGCTGCACGAGCATCCGGGAGTGCGCGACTGCGCGGTGATCGGCGTACCGGACCCGAAATGGGGCGAGGCGGTGAAGGCGGTGGTGGTGCCGGAGCCGGGACGCGAGCCACAAGCCGACGAACTGATCGCTTTCGCGCGTAAGCGGATCGCCGGCTACAAGGTTCCGAAATCGATCGATTTCGTCGATGCGCTGCCGCGCAATCCGTCCGGCAAGATCCTGAAAAAGGAGCTGCGCCGGCCCTATTGGCCAGAGGGAGAGCGGCGCATCGGCTAAGGCGTATGTTCTGCGCAATGCGCCGGTCGGGCTGATAAACGACGCGAACACGTCCCATCCCTATTGCTGGGCCGCCTTCGCGATCTTGGGAGACGCCCGAACGCCCGCTGCTGCAACGACGAGAGGCTTTATCGTTGCGGTGAAGGGGGTGAGCACTATCTAGTCCACGAGCGCGGAGGTATGTTTTTCGTGATTGATCGTCGGCAGTTGCTGCGAGGTGCGGCCTTCGGGTCCGGCGGTCTTGCGCTGTCGGCGCTTCTGCCCGCCTGGGCAACCAGCGGCAGCACTGGAATGGCGAGTCCGCAGACCCTGTCGGGTGAGGATATCCGCCTGCGCGTCGGCCACAGCGCCTTTCGCGTCGGCGGCAGGGAAGGTCATGCGATCACGATCAACGGCGTGCTGCCGGCGCCGCTCATTCGGCTGCGCGAAGGCCAGCGGGTGCGGCTGCATGTCGAGAATGGCTTGGACGAAGACACCTCCATCCACTGGCACGGGCTGATCCTGCCCTTTCACATGGACGGCGTGCCCGGCATCAGCTTTCCCGGGATCGCACCCGGCAAGACCTTCACCTACGAGTTTCCGGTCGTCCAGAACGGGACCTATTGGTACCATTCCCATTCCGGCCTGCAGGAGCAGATGGGCCATTACGGGCCGCTCGTCATCGACCCAGCCGGCGCCGATCCGATCGCGTTTGACCGCGAACATGTGATCGTGCTGAGCGATTGGACCTGGCGGCACCCTCACCAGGTGATCGCCAAGCTCAAGCAGGAAGGCGGCTATTTCAACCGTCAGCGCCAGACGCTCGCGAGCGGCCAGATGAGCGCGTCCGACCGGCTGATGTGGGGCCGCATGCGCATGGACCCGACCGACATCGCGGACGTGACGGGCGCCACCTACATTTACCTGATCAACGGCCATGGCCCGCAAGAGAATTGGACCGGGCTGTTCCGTCCCGGCGAGCGCGTGCGGCTGCGCATCATCAATGCCTCGGCAATGTCGATCTTCCACATCCGCATACCGGGCTTGCCGATGACGGTGGTGCAGGCCGACGGCCAGCATGTGCGGCCGGTCGAGACGGATGAGCTGCAGGTCTCGGTCGCCGAGACCTACGACGTGGTCGTCACACCCGGCGACCGGGCCTATACGTTGGTCGCGGAGTCGATCGATCGGTCGGGCATGGCCAGGGCGACGCTGGCGCCGCGGCTCGGCATGGTCGCGCCGGTGCCGGCGCTCCGCCCCCGCCCGACGCTCGGCATGAAAGACATGGGCATGAGCCATGGCGATGCCGGGTGCACGCCCGAGCACGCGGCCATGGGCCATTGCACGCCCGGGGGCGGCGCGATGAACCACAAGATGCGCGACCTGTCGCTGCTGCCGCCGCACGTGAAGCGCGGGCCCGGGATCGACATGGTCGCGCCGATGCCAGCCGATCGCACCGGCGACCGGCCGACGGGGCTGGAGGACGCGCCGCATCGGGTGCTCACCTATCACCAGCTTTCGCCTTTGGTGCCCTTCCCGGACAAGCGCCCCCCCGCGCGTCAGGTCGACATCCACCTGACCGGCAATATGGAGCGTTTCATGTGGTCGTTCGACGGCCGCAAGCTCAACGAGGGCGCCGAGCCGATCCGCTTCGAGCGGAACGAGCGGGTGCGGGTGAACCTGATCAACAACTCGATGATGAACCACCCGATCCACTTGCACGGACACTTCTTCGAGGTCGTCACCGGCCAGCCGCACGGAAACCCCATCAAACACACAGTGAATGTGATGCCGGGCGGCAAGGCGAGCTTCGACCTGACCGCGGACGCGCCCGGCGACTGGGCGTTCCACTGCCACCTCCTCTACCACATGCACGCAGGCATGATGAACGTGGTCAAGGTGCGGCCGCTTAACGAGCCGAAGGCGTGATCGGGCCGCTCGCGCTGGCTGCAGCGCTCGCTCAGGCCGATCCCTGTACGCCTGAGCACGCTGCCATGGGCCATTGCACGCCGAAGGCTGCGAAGGCGGAGACGCTGCTGCCTCCCGCTGCGTCATCCGGACCCGAGCATGCGGCAGACACCATCTGGGATCCGGCCCTCATGGCAGCCAAGCGCCGGACTGCGCTGATCGCTGAACATGGCGGCATGACCACCGGCCGCATGCTGATCGATCGGCTGGAGCTGCAGGCACGCAAAGGCCGCAACGGCTATGCCTGGGAAGGCGATGCCTGGACCGGCGGCGATTACGACAAGCTGTGGCTCAAGACCGAAGGCGAGGGCGAGTTCGACGGCAGTCTCGACGAAGCCGAAGTGCAGGCGCTGTGGAGCCGCGCGATACGGCCCTTTTTCGATCTTCAACTTGGCGTTCGGTATGACGTCCGGCCGCGGCCTGATCGCGCTCACCTCGTCGTCGGCATTCAGGGCTTGGCGCCTTATTGGTTCGAGATCGACGCCGCCGCCTTTCTATCGACCACGGGCGACCTGACGGCCCGGTTCGAAGCGGAATATGACCAGCGCATCACCAACAAGCTGATCCTTCAGCCACGCATTGAATTCGAGCTGGCGGCGCAGGACGTGCCGGAACTTGGCATCGGCTCAGGCCTGTCCTCCGCAGACCTGGGCCTAAGGCTCCGCTACCAGTTCGTCCCCGAGTTCGCGCCCTATCTCGGCGTGGGTTACGAGCGCCGCTTTGGCGACACGGCGCGCTTTGCCCGTGCGGAGGGAGAGCGGGCGGGCAGCTGGAACTTCCTTCTGGGCCTGCGGGCCTGGTTCTAGCCGCTTGCTGCCGGTGACGTGAGTTCCGGGATCACGGCTCTAAGTTCTTCGATCGTGGTGCGGGCCGAGCGATGGTGGATGAATATGCCCCCCGCCTCCTCCCACAGATGCCGGTATTTGACCGTGTCGTCGACGAGGATATCGCCGTCGCGCGCATGGCGCTTTTTATCGACTGCCATGCAGGTGATGATCCGGGTGCCGGGGAAGTGCTCGGCCGCCCAGCGCACCTTTTGCGGCGCCGCCCAGTTCCCGCGCGGCAGGCCGGTCAAAATGATCGGATCGAGGTGCCGCACCGCCTCGAACAGCTCCATTGCATCTGGCATCAGCGGCAGCGTGCCATAGAAGTCCGGATGCCGCGCCAGCCGCTTCCAGAACTCGCCCGGATTGTGCCGCTTTTCGAACACGCGCGGCGGCATGCCCAGCAGCTCGGTCGCTGCCTTGTCGAAGTCTGCGAGCACGCCATCGCAATCGAGATAAAGCTGCATCAAAGCCTCGCCGGTTGGAGCGTAATCGGCACCGGCTCGGCGAGCGGGCGCCAGCCGAGCGCGCGGATCACGTCGTTGCTCTCGACCGGCTTGCGGCCACGGCTGCGGTCAAGAGACCAGGTGATGTGATAGGTCGAGCCGTCCGGCCGATCGCTGGTGCCGCCGATCCGGACGATGAGTGCCTGCACGCCGGCGCCATCGTCGATCTCGCCGATCACCTCTCCCGACCGCTCCGTGGGCAGCGCGCAACTTCCGCCGAACTGAAGCGTCACATGGTCGGCGACAATGTCCCGGAATTTCGGCGCGAACCGATCCAGCAGCTGCTTGCGCTCCTCCGCGTCAAGCCGCCATCCGGTCACTTGAGATCGTCCCATTTCCGTCTCAACGGGGAACGTGCTGCAGGAGTTGCGCCGGCACCTGTGTGCCGTATCGGCACACAAGATTTTGCATGCATCGTGGCCAGGACATCATGGTTAATATATAGAAGACAGCGGAGTTCAGCTGCGTAAGGGGGTGGATATGCGCAAGTTATTGATTTCGGCACTTGTTGCCGTGACTCTGCCGGCGGCGGCGGGTGCCGTGACGATCGCGAACGGCAGTTTCGAGAACGGCATCGATCCCGGTAGTTTCACGACCTTGGGCGCCGGCAGCAATGGGATAACCGACTGGACCGTTCTTGGCGGCTCGGTCGACTATATCGGCTCCTATTGGCAGGCGTCTGACGGAGTTCGCAGCGTCGACCTTTCGGGCAACGCAATCGGTACGCTCGGCCAGGTCGTGACGGGCCTCACTGCCGGCCAGTCCTACACCGTAACTTTCGACGTGTCGCGCAATCCGGACGGCGGCGTGACGCCGCGCACGGGCGTGTTCACGGCGGGCGGCCAGACCTTCAACTTCAGCTATAGCGACGCGACCAGCAACCGCGCGAACATGAAATGGGAAACGGTTAGCTACAGTTTCCTGGCGACCGGCTCGTCGGCGCTGATCAGCTTCGCTTCGGACAGTTCGGGAGGCTGCTGCTTCGGCCCTGCGCTCGACAATGTCCGCATCGCCGCGGTGCCGGAACCGGCCAGCTGGGCGATGATGATCGGCGGCTTCGCCTTGCTCGGCGCGGCCGCTCGGCGCCGCCGGAGCAACGCCGTTTTCGCCTGAGGTTTTCGACCGATTGAAAGGGTGCGGAGGTTCGATCTCCGCGCCCTTTCTCGTGGTCAGGCGAGCGCGGCGTCAGCACCCATTAGCTGTGGGAAAAAGCCTTCGTGCGCGGCACGAAGGTCTTCGATGCTGACCACGCAGTCGCGCTCGGGCCGTTCGAAGATCAGCCGGTTCTTGATCGTGCGGCCGAGCGGCTCGACGGTGACCCCGGCGACGTGAGCGGTGTTGAGGAACTCGATCAGCGCGCCGTCGGGCACCGTCACGACGTAAATTCCCTGGTCCTCGCCGAAGAAGCTGCGCGCACAACCGAATGGCTGGGGCTTGTCAATCATTGCGCCAATGCCACTCGCCAGTGCCATTTCGGCCAATGCAATCGCGATGCCGCCGTCCGAGACATCGTGGCAGGCCGAGACATGGCCATGCTCGATCGCGGCGCGGATGAAGTCGCCGGTGCGGCGCTCGGCATCTAGATCGACGGGCGGTGGCGGGCCTTCTTCCCGGTCATGAATTTCGCGTAGCCAAAGGGATTGACCGAGATGGCCGGTCCGCTCGCCGACGCAGAGGATCACGTCGCCGACGCCCTTGAAGCCGATCGTCATCGACTTGGTCCAGTCTTCGAGGAGACCAACCGCCCCGATCGCCGGCGTGGGCAGGATGGCGGAGCCGCCGCCCGTCGCCTTGCTCTCATTGTAGAGCGACACGTTGCCGGACACGATCGGCATGTCGAGCCTAGTGCAAGCTTCGGCCATGCCTTCTATGCAGCCGACGAACTGGCCCATGATCTCCGGCCGCTGCGGGTTGGCGAAGTTCATGCAGTCGGTGGCGGCGAGCGGGCGTGCGCCCACGGCCGTGAGATTCCGCCACGCTTCGGCAATGGCCTGTTTGCCACCCTCCACCGGGTCCGCGAAGCAATAGCGGGGCGTGCAGTCGGTGGTGATGGCGAGCGCCTTCTCCGTCCCGTGCACGCGCACGACCGCCGCGTCGCCGCCCGGGCGCTGGACGGTGTCCGCGCCGACCATGTGATCGTACTGCTCCCACACCCAGCGGCGCGAGGCGAGGTCGGGCGAGCCGATCAGCTTCAGCAGGTCGGCGGCGATGTCGATATTCTCGCCCGGAACGTTGGACAGCGGTGCAGGCTTCGGAGTCGGAACCCAGGGCCGGTCATAAGCCGGCGCATCGTCTCCGAGCGGGCCCAGCGGAATGTCCGCTGCCGTCTCGCCCTGCCACTTCAGCACCAGCTGGCCAGTGTCGGTGATCCGGCCAATGACCGCAAAGTCCAGTTCCCATTTGCGGAAGATCGCCTCGGCTTCCGCCTCGCGCCCGGGCTTCAGCACCATCAGCATGCGCTCCTGGCTTTCTGAGAGCATCATTTCATAGGGCGTCATGCCGGTCTCGCGGCAGGGCACGGCATCCATGTCGAGCTCGATCCCCACGCCGCCTTTCGACGCCATTTCGACCGAAGATGAAGTAAGGCCGGCGGCGCCCATGTCCTGGATGGCGACGATGGCGTCTGACGCCATCAGCTCCAGGCAGGCCTCGATCAGCAGCTTTTCGGTAAAGGGATCGCCGACCTGCACGGTCGGACGCTTCTCGTCCGAAGCATCGTCGAAATCGGCCGAAGCCATGGTCGCGCCATGAATGCCGTCGCGGCCGGTCTTGGATCCGACATAGACCACCGGATTGCCGATGCCGGCAGCGGCCGAATAGAAGATCTTGTCGGTCGCGGCGATGCCGACCGTCATGGCGTTGACCAGGATGTTGCCGTCATAGGCCGGGTGGAAGTTCACTTCGCCGCCGACGGTCGGCACGCCCACGCAATTGCCATAGCCGCCGATGCCGTGGACGACGCCAGCGATCAGGTGCCGCATCTTCGGATGGTCGGGCCGGCCAAAGCGCAGCGCGTTCATGTTGGCGATCGGGCGGGCGCCCATGGTGAACACGTCCCGCAGGATGCCGCCGACGCCGGTCGCCGCACCCTGATAGGGTTCGATGTAAGATGGATGGTTATGGCTCTCCATCTTGAAGATGGCGGCGAGCCCGTCGCCGATGTCGATCACGCCGGCATTCTCGCCCGGACCCTGAATTACCCACGGCGCCTTGGTCGGCAGCTTTTTCAAGTGGATGCGCGACGATTTGTAGGAGCAATGCTCCGACCACATGACCGAAAAGATGCCGAGTTCGGTAAGGTTCGGCTCGCGCCCCATCGCGTGCAGCACGCGCTCATATTCTTCCGGGGACAGGCCGTGTTCGGCAACGATTTCAGGCGTAATCTCGGACATGCCCCGCGCCCTAGCTTCACCGCGTCCGAACGCCAACCGCTCCAAAAATAGGGACAGTCCCTATTTTCAACTGCCACTTGTGCGCGCCGGCGCTGACGCGTAGAAAATAGGGACTGTCCCTGTTTTTCGAGCTGATATGCCGCGTGGCCAGAGGATCGTCGTTCCCGGACTTCCGCACCACGTCATTCAGCGCGGCAACCGGCAGCAGCGGATATTTCACGACGATGCCGATCGGCGCCTCTATGTGACGCTGCTGCGCGATGCGCTGAGGCGCTTTGAGACCACGTGCCTTGCCTGGTGTCTAATGGATAATCATGTGCATCTGATCCTGAGGCCCACCACGCCCGACGGGCTGCGCGCGCCGCTCGCGAGCGTGCATACGGCCTACTCGTTCAGGATCAACAAGCGGCTGGGCGAGTCGGGGCACCTCTTCCAAGGGCGCTTTGCCAGTTACCCGATGGATGACCGTCACCTGTTGGCGGCAGTGCGGTATGTCGAGAATAATCCCGTCAAGGCCGGAATGGCCGCCAATGCGGCAGATTGGCGCTGGTCGAGCGCCCGAGCGCACCTTGGCCTCACGAACGATGGCCTGACAGAGATCGGCGAGCTTGGCGGGCTTGCGTCGAACTGGAAAGCGTATCTCACCGACGGAGCCGAAGCTGCGGATCGGGATGATGCTATCGAAGCAGCGTTGCGCAGTGGACGGCCGATCGGAAATACGGCGATTGGAGGAACGAGTGAACAGAGCCTGCGGCGTCCGCGCGGTCGTCCCCGAAAAATAGGGACTGGTCCCTATTTTTTGAGGTCCGGAGGCCGTTAGTCAGGCGATCTGCAAACGCTGGGAGAGAAGGTCTTCGACGACGGACTTCGGGGCGGGGCGGCCGAACAGATAGCCTTGGCCTGCCGAGCAGCCATGCTGGCGCAGGAAGGCGGCCTGGCGTTCGGTCTCGATGCCTTCGGCCACAACCGTCTTGCCGAGACCCTGGCCCAGCTTGATGATGGCGGAGACGATGGCCGCGCTGTCGACGCCGGTGTCGGCGAACAGGTCCTGGATGAAGCTGCGGTCGATCTTCAGCGCATCGACCGGGATTTCACGCAAATGGGTGAGGGACGCGTAGCCCGTGCCGAAATCGTCGAGCGAGATGCCGAAGCCGGCCTGTTTGAGCTCGGTGATCAGGTCGTTGGCCATCGGCGCGGAGCGGCCGACGAACACGCCTTCGGTCACTTCGATGACCAGCCGGTCGCGGGGGATGCCGGCGCCATCCATATGGTCGACCAAGCGGGTGATAAAGTCGCGGTTGCGGAACTCGGCCGCCGAGGCGTTGATCGACATCTTGCCGAATTCGAGCCCCTGGTCGCGCCACTCGATCATGTCGGCGATGACCATGTCGAGCATCGCAATGCCGATCGCTTCGGCCACCTCGAAATCGTTGAACGCTTCGGAGATGGTGCCCGGCAGACAGATCTGGCCAGAGCGATCGCGGCGGCGGAGCAGCGCCTCGAAGCCGACGATTTGCCCCGTCTCCATCGAGACCTGGGGCTGGTAATAGGGGATGAGCCGCTTGTTCTCGACCGCCTCGCGGCCGATGTTGATCATGGCGACTCTGCGCTGCATCTTGCTGCGCATCGCCGGCTCGAAGCTCATGAAGCGGCCGCGCCCGGCATTCTTAGCTTCGTAGAGCGCGATGTCGGCATGTTTGAACAGCTCCGACGCGTTGGTCGCATGCAGCGGGAAGATGGCCGAGCCGGCGCTCGCCCGGCAGTCGAACTCGCGACCGCCGAGCCGCAGCGGCGTCTTGAGCGCGGTGAACAGATCTTCCACGAGCGTCTCGATCGTTTCGGGGCCTTCGATGTTCGGCAGCAGAATCGCGAATTCGTCGCCGCCCAGCCGCGCGACCGTCGCCTCCATCGTGATCGTCTCGCGCAGCACTTTGGCGAACTGGGTGAGGAGCCGGTCGCCTGCATGATGGCCGAGGATGTCGTTGACGTCCTTGAAATGGTCGAGGTCGAGCATGACGAGCCCCAAACGGCCCAGCCCGTCTGCGGCGCGGCCGGTGAGTTCGTCGAGGCGCTGGTTGAACAGGTTGCGGTTGGGCAGGCCGGTCAGTGTGTCGTGCTCGGCCGCCCAGCGCGTCTCGATTTCGGTCAGCACGATCTCGTGAATGTCTTCGGTATAGCCGTACCAGCGGACGATATTGCCTTCGTCGTCGCGCCGGGGAAAGGCGCGCGATCGCATCCAGCGATAGCTGCCGTCCGCCATCTTGAACCGGCAGCGCACGTCGTGCGGAGCGCCGTTCATCATCGCCGTGCCGACGGTCGCCTGCATTCGAGGCAGGTCTTCCGGGTGGAGCACATGCATCCAGCCGAGAAAGCCGAGCGCCTGGTCTTCGCTCAGCCCGACCATCTTCAGATAGCGTTCGGTGACGCGGGTGACACCCTTGTCATTGTCGGCCACCCAGGGAAGCTGGGGGTTGAGTTCCACCGTGTACCAGAGGTGCTCGACCGTGCGGTTCAGATCGGCGATCTCTTCGCGCTCTTCGGTGCGGTCGATCAGGGTCACGAAGAGCGCGGGGCTGCCATCATCCAGATGCGTGATGCTGAAGCCGGCATCGACGTGCAGCACCGCGCCGCCGGTCGTCTTCCCCTGGACGGCGATCGTCACCGGCGAGCCGCTCAGCGCCTGGCGCACTGCCCGGATTACCACCGGTCCCATTGCGCGATCGACCAGGCGGAGGAGGGAGCAGCCTTGAGTTCGCGCCTTGCACGCGAGCAGGGCAGTCGCCCGTGGGTCCGCGGTCACCGTGCCTTGTAACGAAGGGACGATGAGGGTTGCGAGACCGGCAAGCTCGAGCGCCTTTGCAGCGGCCTCCGGGCTGCACAGCGCCCTTGCGCCTGGCCGGCTTTTCCCGACCTCCCCCTGTCGCTTCGCTTCCCTCACAAGAGGGGGGATACCGGCGAAGGGTTAACGCGTTCTTACCTTCTCACCCCCTAGCGCGGAAACCCTCTGTTAACCTTCTTGAGGCATTGCTTTAAACCGTGAGTGCCGCCCTTCGCCATGCCGCCCCCAATGATCTGCCCGCGACCGCGCGGCTGCGCGCCGGGCTGCTCATCGCTCCCGATACGGAGTCGTTGGTGGAGCTGTTCGCCGGCGCGCTCGCTGAGCACGGCATCTCCGGCCATTTCTGCCTGGCTCGCTCGGGCGACGCGCTGGTCCCTGTGGCTGGCGACATGCCGAGCTTGATGACCAAGGCCGACTGCCTAAGCGTCGATCTCGACGCGAGCGTGTTGCCAGGTGCGCGCGTGCTGCTCGCCGGCCCGGGCCGGCCCCTCGATCGCGACCAGCTGGCGCGGGTTCGCGGCTATGCGCAGTTGTTCGCGGCGCGCGTGCTCGCGCTTCAGGAACTCGCTGATGACATTGAGACGGATTGCGGCCTCACCTTGCGCGAGCGCTTTGTGCTTGGGCGGCGACTGGCCGGCTTCGCGCCGGTTGATATCGCGGCGGAAGCGGAACTGACCGTCGCTACCGTTGCCGAAGCGATGGACAGTGCGATCGGGAAGCTCGGCGCGGCCAGTTTGGGCGAGGCGATCGCCCTTGCCGCACGGCGTGGCTGGCTAGCTGTGACGAATCTTGAGAACTGCTCTTCAAGTTCCCAAAAATTCACGTATAAGCTGACCCAGAACGGTTAACAGCCGTCGGGGCGGGGGTCGCTTACCATGCTGCACGTTGTCGCGAAGGACAATCGCGCGCTCTACGAGCGTGAGATCGAGGAATTCCATCGCCTGAGAAAAGCCGTCTTCGTCGACGAGCTCGGCTGGAAAATCCCTGTGCGGGATGGTCTCGAGATCGATCAGTATGACGACGATCGCGCCGTCTATGGCTTCTCCTTCGATGCCAACGACCAGTTGACGATGGCGTGCCGTTACCGCCCCACGGACGATCGCTCGCTGCTGATGGACGTGTTCAGCCACGCCCTTGCCCCCGGCACGCCCGATCCGACGGGCCCGGGCGTGTGGGAGATCACTCGCGGCATCTGCCTCGAAACGGGCGGGGCGCGCCACAATCAGCGCCGGCGCGCTTGCCAGATGATCACGCCGCTGGAACTGGCCCGCGCTGCTGGCGGGACCCGTTGCGTCGCCTTTGCCGAGGTGCGGCTCTTGCCGCTATTCATTCAGATGGGTTGGCGGGTGAAGCTGCTCGGCGATCCGATCGATTTCGGCGAGGGCACCGGAATCGCATTCGAGATCGATGCCAGCGACGTGGCGATCGCCAAGATCCGTCGGGACTTCGACCTGCCTGAACAGGGCTATATCAAGCTGATGCCTGACGCGGCCGATGATCGGTCCGTTCACGAGCGGGCCGCGGACCTGGCGCTGTCCTCTGCTCTCACCGCATCGCTGATGCCGCAAGAGCATGATTCGCGGGAAGTCGCGCAGAGCATCATGCGGACGGTGTCGAACCCTAAGCTCAACAAGCGCGCGTTCGAATATGTCCGCCGCAATCAGTTCGGAGTGGCGGCCGCGGGCAGCGCGGCCTGAAGCGGGCCGGCGCTGGCGCCGGCCCCTTATACAAGCCGCCTAGCGCGTGCAGCTCTGCGCAGCGCCGCCATTGACGGCGATCTGGATGGTCTTGCCGGTGCCGGAGACCGAGAAGCCGTTGCCGCCGGTCATCGTGCCGCCTTCGGGGCCGGCCTTGACCTGGGTGGGCGTGCCGTCCTTCGAGGTGCGCACGTTCGCGCTGGTCTTGTCGCCAAGGAAGTCGACATAGACCACCGAGTTGTCCTTGCAGCGATAGATACCGCTGTCAGTCACTGCCGGCGGTAGCTCGACCGGCGCCGCATTGGCGATCTGATTCGCCATCGGATCCGGATTCGTGTCGAGCACTTCTGGCTCGTTGGACTTGTTGCACGCGCCGAGGACCAGCAGCGCCGCAACGGCGGAAAGGGGAATGATCTTCGTCATAGGAGTCCGGTCTTCGCGGGCGCAGCAACATCGGTCAAGTGTGTCGTTATTCTGTCACATGACGTTCGCCTGTCCAGCGATGTCATTCGTGGAAAATCCGCTATTTGGCCGGGCAATCGACGAGCTGCCGCCAGCGCTCGAGCTTGCGTTCGTAGGGAATCGCATGCGCCGGGCTGCTGGAGGGAAGCACGAGGAAACGATAGCGATTCGCCAGCCGGCCGAGCGCCGAGGTTCCGATCCGGCCAGCGGTGCCGCCGTTGAAGGCGATAAGGCGCAGCGACGGCAGGCTCAGAACGAGGCTTTGCAGATCGTTGGCGGCGGGATTCTTGATGGCGGCGTCCAGGCTGCCCTGCCGCTCGGCATCGGCGACCACGTCCCATAGCCCGACGCCGCGCGACAGCAGGGCTTGGAGACGTTCCTGGTAGCTAAGCTCCGGCAACGGCAGCCCCGAGACGTCGCCCATCAAGCGCCAGAACTGATTGCGAGGATGGGCATAGTAGCGACGGGCGGCCAACGATGCGGCACCCGGCAGGCTGCCGAGCAGCAGCGTATGCGTGTGCGCGTCGACGACCGCGGGGAAGGAAGCATGACGCATCGGTGCCAATGATCGCTTCGCCGTGGCGAAGACAAGGCTGCTTGTTCGCGCCACCGCTGCCGCCTACCTGCTGGGCATGACCATATCCGACACGCTGGCGCTCATCGGCAACACGCCGCTCGTGCGCCTTAAAGGGCCGAGTGAGGCGACCGGCTGCGAAATCTATGGCAAGTGCGAATTCCTCAACCCGGGCGCCTCGGTGAAGGATCGGGCTGCGCTCGGCATCGTCGAGGATGCGGAGGAGCGGGGGCTGATTACCCCCGGCGGCACGATCGTCGAGGGCACGGCCGGCAACACCGGCATCGGCCTGGCGCTCGTGGCGAACGCCAAGGGCTATAAGACGATCATCGTCATGCCCGAGACGCAGAGCCGCGAGAAGATGGATACGCTGCGGGCGCTCGGCGCCGAACTGGTCCTCGTCGCGGCCGCGCCTTATTCCAGCCCCTGCCATTTCGTGCACACCTCCCGAAGGATCGCGGAAGAAACGCCGAATGCGCTGTGGGCAAACCAGTTCGACAATATCGCCAATCGCCGGGCGCATATCCGCTGGACCGCCGAAGAGATCTGGGCCCAGATGGAAGGGCGGATCGACGGCTTTACCTGCGCGGTCGGCACGGGCGGCACTTTGGCCGGTGTCGGGCTCGGGCTGAAAGCCAAGGATCCGGAGGTCACCATCGCGCTGACCGACCCGCATGGCGCCGCGCTCTACGAATATTTCGCCTGTGGCGAGCTTCGTTCGGAAGGGAACTCGGTGGCCGAAGGCATCGGCCAAGGGCGGATCACCGGCAATCTGGAGGGCGCCCCGATTGATACCCAGTTCCGCATCTCCGACGCGGAAGGGCTGGCTTATGTCCAGTCGCTGCTGAAGGAGGAGGGGCTGTGCCTCGGCCTGTCGTCCGGCGTCAACGTCGCGGGTGCCGTCGCGCTCGCGCGGCAGCTCGGGCCCGGTAAGAGGATCGTGACCATCCTGTGCGATACGGGCTTTCGCTACCTGTCTACCCTCTACAATCCGGAGTGGCTGGCGGCAAAAGGACTGGCGTCAAACGCCTGATTTTGCGTTCGGCGTTTTTGCAAGTTACAGTTGGCCGCAATGTCGGATGACAAACGCGCTGGCATGCAGAGAATCCGCGTCGGGCTGACCGGCCTGGGCGCGGTGCTGCTCATCGTCGCCATCTCTGCCGCTATTTTCGAAACCGCCAGCCACCAGCCTGGCAGCGGCACCAACACGACGCTCAATCAGTCGGAGCAGAGTGTGGCCAACATGGTATCCGCCAACGGCAGCGAGGCGCCGAGCGAACCACTGGCCGAAATCGGCGTTACGCCCGGTGCCCCGGCTAACAACGCCCAAGCCTCCAAATAGCCTGCCAGGGGCAAATTCCCGTGCTTTCCCGGCAACAGAACATGAACAGCAGCCGCTCTGCCGGCAGACCCCTGCGAGAACCGTGCTTCCCATGCTGTAGAACCCGTATTTTCCCGTAAAATCCCGTTGTTTCCCACGGCTGCCCGAGTTATGACACTTGGACAGGCGGGGCTAATCCCTTGATGCGATTCGTGACCGGGCGGCGCGTGGCAGACGCGCTTTTCGGAACGAGAGGTTTTGCGCCCCGTCCGAGAGGGTGTGCGTGGGCGAAAGAGAGGCCTTTAACGGATTTGCGATGACCGCGGTCGACGGCAAAGGCCGCGTCGCGATCCCCGCATCCATGCGCGCCGTGATCGAACGCAATGTCGAAGCCGGCGGCGGCGATCCCCGCACCGTCGTCATTTCGCTTCACCCCCAGGATCCGTGCCTGATCGCCTACGACCCCGCCTGGTTGAAGCGCAGCCACGAGCGCCTGGAGCGCCGCGAAGAAACGCTGGAAGCGCAGGGCGACGCGATCGACTTCAACGCCAAGCGCCGGGCGCTTGCGCTCACCGAAAGCGCCGGCTTCGACTCCAGCGGTCGCTTCGTGCTGCCCGACTTCTACGCCATGAAGGCGAAGCTGCTGCCCGGCACCGATGCGGTCTTTTCTGGCGCGGGCAATTTCTTCGAGATCTGGAACCCGGACGTGCTTCTCGCCGCCCAAGGCGTCGATCCGACGCTCAAGGAGTTGGTCGAGTTCACCCGGGCCAAGCGAGGCGCCAAGTGAGTGCCGCTCCGCATGTGCCGGTGCTGCTGAAGGAAGTCATCGACGCGCTCGCCATCGCCCCGGGCGAGCGCCACGTCGACGGCACCTTTGGCGCGGGCGGCTATTCGCGGGCGATGATCGAAAAGGGCGCGAAGGTTTTCGCGTTCGACCGCGACCCGGACGCCGTCGCGGCAGCGCTCGAACTTCCCGGCCTGACCGTCATCGAGCGGCGCTTCTCCGAGATGGAGGAGGCGCTTGCGGACGCCGGCGCGTTGCCGGTCGATGGCGTCACGCTCGATATCGGCGTGTCTTCTATGCAGTTTGATCAGGCCGAGCGCGGCTTTTCGGTGCAAGCCGACGGGCCGCTCGACATGCGGATGGAACAGGCGGGCGTCAGCGCTGCCGACTTCCTCAACGAAGCCGACGAGGCGGAAATCGCCGACGTGATCTTCCGCCTGGGCGAAGAACGCCGCTCACGCCGCATCGCCCGCGCGATCGTCGCCGCGCGTCCCCTCTCGCGCACGCTCGAACTCGCCTCGGTGGTCCGCAAGGCCGTCGGCTACATAGCGGGCAAGGACAAGGACCCTGCGGTTCAGGTGTTTCAGGCGGTCCGCATTCACCTGAACCGCGAGTTGGACGAGTTGCAGGGCGGTCTTGAAGCTGCCGAGCGCGTGCTCGCGCCGGGCGGCCGGCTGGCCGTGGTCACCTTCCACAGCCTCGAAGACCGGATCGTAAAGCAGTTTCTGCGCGACCGGAGCGGCGCGGCGCCGGCGGGTTCGCGGCACATGCCCGCGGCCAAAATGCGCCGGCCGAGCTTCGAAAGCGTCAGCAAGGCGGTGCGGCCAAGTGCCGCCGAGGTCGCGGCGAACCCGCGCGCCCGGTCGGCGACGCTGCGGGTGGCGAAAAGAACAGCGGCGGAAGCCTGGAGTAAGGGAGAGGCGGCATGATCGCACGGCGTTTGCGTCCGATCGGATGGGTGGCGGGAGTCGCGAGCGCGGCCCTGGCCTTTTACCTGGTGTCGCTGCAGGTCGCGTCTGAGCGCACCCACCTGGAAAGCGTCGAGCGCAAGATCGCGTTGACCCAGCGCCAGATCCGCCATTTGGAGACGGAGTTCAGTGCCCGCGCCAGCCTTCGCCAGCTGGAAGAGTATAATGACGAGGTGCTTGCGCTCGCGGCGCCGAAGGTCGACCAGTATCTGACCAGCGAAGTGCAGCTCGCTTCCTATGTGCCGGGCGAAGGCCTGCCGCAGCCGCAGGCGCCGCGCACCGCGCTGGCCAGTGCGCAGACCGCGCCTGCCGCTCCGGCGGCGGCTCCCGCGCGGCCGGTGCTTCGCCCGGCAGTTGTGCCGGATGCGCGCTCCGAAGGTGCTCCGGTCATCCCGGCCGTCAAGCGTTCGCCGATGATGCAGGCGGTCGCCATGATTGAGGAACTGCCTCAGCCCCGCACCATCCCGGCGCAGGTGAAAGTCGCCAAGCCGAAGCCGCAGAAGGTTGCGCTGCTGGACGACGGCGCCCTGACCGAGATCACGCGCAAGGCCGCCAAGGAGGCGAAGGTCAAGCCATGACGGCGATTGCGGTAGCCCGTCCCGCTCACTTTCGGCCCCTGCCAGAGCGTCGCTCCGGGGCGGCGCTTTCGCATGTCCGGCTGATGCTGCTGATGCTGCTGTTCATGGGCGCGACCGCCACGATCGCGCTGCGCATCGCCTATCTGTCGGTCTTTACGGGCACGAGCACCAACCGCGCTCATGCGGCGCTGATCGCGCGTGGCGACATCCTCGACCGCAACGGCATTCCGCTCGCCCAGACGATCGACGCGTGGTCGATCGGCATCCACCCGGAAAAGGTGATCGGCGACAAGCGCGAGCTGGCGCGCCAGCTCGCCGCCCTGATGCCGGAGAAGAGCGCGGACGATTATCTGCGCATCCTCAACTCCAAGCTGACCTTCACTTATCTGCGCCGCCGTGCGACCCCGGAGCTGGTCGCCGCGGTCAACCGGCTGGGCGAGCCGGGGATCGGTCTCGGCCGCGAGCCGGAGCGCATCTATCCGCAGGGCATGCTCGCCGCACATGTGCTCGGCTTTACCGATTTCAACGGCAATGGCGTTTCCGGCATGGAAAAAGTGCTGGAGCCGCAGCTGACCGGCAGCGCCCGTGCCGGCGGCGTGCAGCTTTCGATCGACAGCCGAGTGCAGCAGGCCCTCGAATCCGAGCTGCTGAACGCGATGCACAAGTTCAGCGCGATCGGCGCGGCGGCTGTAGTGATGGACATCAAGACCGGCGAAGTGATCGCGCTGACCTCTCTGCCCGAGCTCAATCCGAACAAGCCTGCCCAGCAAGGGCCGGACGCCGCCTTCAACCGAGCGACGCTCGGCGTTTACGAGCTTGGCTCGACCTTCAAGCCCTTCACCGTCGCGATGGCGATGGATGCCGGTGTCATCAAGAGCCTGGGGCAGATGTATAACTGCCCCAGCGCGCTCAAGGCCGGCCGCTTCTCGATCAGCGACACCCACCCGTTCAACCGCGCCTGCTCGGTCGCCGAGATCATGCAGGAATCGTCGAACATCGGCACGGCGCAGATCGCGGCGCAACTCGGCACCGAGCGCCAACGCGAGTTCCTGAAGCGCATGCATTTCATGGAGCGGGTGAAGATCGAGATTCCGGAGCGTGGCCGCCCGCTCAACCCTGGCGCGAACTGGGGCGACATTTCGACGATGACGGTCGGCTACGGCCACGGCATCGCCGTGTCGCCGCTCCACCTCGCGACCGGCTATGCGACCTTGTTCAATGGCGGCATTTGGCGTCCGGCGACCCTGCTGAAGCACGATGCACGCAACCCTGTCCCCGCGGGCGAGCGGGTCTTCTCGGCCGACACTTCCTACAAGATGCGCGCGCTGTTGCGGCTGGTCGTGACGCACGGCACGGGCAAGAAGGCCGACGCACCCGGCTTCCGCGTCGGCGGCAAGACCGGCACCGCCGAGAAGATCGTCGGCGGTCGCTATACGGGCGCGGCCGTAGTCACCACCTTTGCCGGCGTGTTCCCGATGGAAGCGCCGCGCTATGTGATCGTCGCCATGCTCGACGATCCCAAGGCGACCAAGGACACTTATGGCTTCCACACCGCTGGCTGGAACGTGGCGCCGGTCATCTCCGGCACGGTCAGCCGGATCGGCCCGATGCTTGGCGTCATGCCGGACCCGAACCGGGAGGCCAATCTGGGCGAGGTGCTGCCTTTCGTCCGCGCAAAGGACTAGTCGATGCGGCTGAGGGATCTGGCCGGCATCGATTCAGATACTGAGGTCACCGGCTTCGCGATCGACCACCGGAAGGTAGCGCCTGGCACGGTGTTCGGCGCGTTTCGCGGCAGCCGCTTCAACGGCGAGGACTTTATCGCGCAGGCGGTCGCGTCGGGCGCTGCCGCCATCGTGGCGAGCTCGACCGCGTGTGTCGAAGGCGCGCCGCACATCGCCGCCGACGACCCGCGCCGGGTGTTCGCCCGGCTGGCGGCCCGCTTCTTCGCGCCTTATCCTGCCACCACGGTGGCGGTCACCGGAACGAACGGCAAAACCTCCAGCGTCGAGCTGACGCGGCAGCTCTGGCGGCTCGCCGGCCACAATGCCGCGTCGATCGGCACGCTCGGCGTCACCACCGCGCACGATCAGGTGCTGACCGGCCTGACCACCCCCGACATCGTCACCTTCCTGTCCAATGTCGCCGGGCTGAGCCGCGAAGGGGTGACGCATCTCTCTTTCGAGGCATCCAGCCACGGCCTCGACCAGAAGCGCACGGAGGGGCTGCCGGTGCGCGCCGCGGCCTTCACCAACCTGAGCCGCGATCACCTCGACTATCACGGCGATATGCACAGCTATTTCGCGGCCAAGCTGCGGCTGTTCGAAGAAGTTGTGGATGAGGACGGCACGGCCGTTGTCTGGGCCGATGACGGCGCGCATTCGCAACGCGTCGTGGAGGTGTCCCGGGCCAGGGGATTGCGTGTGCTGACGGTCGGTGAAGGAGGCGAAGCGCTCAAACTGGTGAGCCGCACGCCCTCGCGCCTGGGCCAGCAGCTCGTGATCGAAGCCGAGGGCAAGAGCTACAAAGTCACCCTGCCGCTGATCGGCGCCTATCAGGCGGCGAATGCATGCGTTGCTGCGGGTCTGGCGATCGCAACGGGCGCCGACCCGGCCAAAACGCTCGAACATCTCGCCCGGGTGACGCCGGTGCGCGGCAGGCTCGAGCGAGCCGCGATCACCCGGGCCGGCGCGCCGATCTATGTCGATTATGCGCACACGCCGGATGCGATCGAAGCGGCCGCGGCGGCGTTGCGCCCGCACACCAAGGGGCGGCTGATCATCGTGTTCGGCGCGGGCGGCGACCGTGATCAGGGCAAGCGGCCGGAAATGGGCCGCGTCGCCTCGCAGGTAGCCGAGCTGGTGATCGTCACCGATGACAATCCGCGAAGCGAAGATGCCGCGCAAATCCGCCGCGACATCCTCGCCGGAGCGCCCGATGCCCGCGACGTGGCCGGCCGTCGCGACGCCATTGCGGAAGCGGTTGCGACGGCAGGCGCGGACGACGTCATCCTACTCGCCGGCAAGGGCCATGAACAAGGCCAGATCGTGGGCGACCGCGTGCTCCCCTTCGATGACGTGACCGTGGCGCGGGAGTGCGCGGCGTGACGCCGCTCTGGACTTCGGCAGACATCGCGCGGGCCGTTTCCGGCACTGCCTCGGCTTCATTCGAGGCGAACGGGGTTGCGTTCGACTCGCGCGAGGTCACGGTCGGGGACCTGTTCATAGCGCTGCCCGGCGAAAATACCGATGGCCACCGCTTCCTGCCCCAGGCGTTCACGCAAGGGGCGGCGGGAGCGGTCGTAAGCGAGCCGGTCGATCACCCGCACATCCTGGTCGCCGATACGCGCGCCGCACTCGAATCCCTTGGGGTCGCAGCCAGGGCAAGGACGTCCGCCACCGTGGTCGGAATCACGGGATCGGTGGGCAAGACGGGGACCAAGGAAGCGCTGTGGGCAGCATTCGACCGCATCGCGCCGGGCCGGGCGCATCGCTCGCTCAAGAGCTATAACAACCATACCGGCGTGCCGCTGAGCTTGTCCCGCATGCTGGCCGACACGCGTTTTGGCGTGTTCGAGATGGGCATGAACCATGCGGGGGAGATCGCGGCGCACACGCGCCTCGTCCGCCCGCACATCGCGGTGGTCACGACGATCGCACCCGCGCATATCGAGAATCTCGGCTCGATCGAGGCGATCGCTCGCGCCAAGGCGGAGATCTTCGAGGGCCTGGAGCCGGGCGGCACGGCCATAATCCCATACGACTCCCCGCAGCGCGACATCCTGGTCGAAGCTGCGCGCCGCCATGCCGGTCGCGTGCTCACCTTCGGCCTCAGCCGCGAGGCGGATGTCTGGGCGATGGATACGGTACCCTCGAAGGCGGGCGGCACGCTGATCACCGTCCAGCTTCCCGAAGCCAGCCTGACCATGACGATCGGGCAGCCGGGCGAGCATTGGGTGTCCAACGCTTTGGCGGTGATTGCGACGGTGGAGGCGGCGGGCGGCAATCTCGCGGTCGCCGGTCTCGCGCTTGCGGAACTGCCCGGCATGCCCGGGCGCGGCGCGCGCGTGGCGATCGGCGTGCCGGGCGGCGAAGCGCTGCTGATCGACGAAAGCTACAACGCCAATCCGGCCTCGATGCGGGCGACGCTGAAGGTGCTCGGCGAGCAATATGCGAACCGGCGGGTCGCCGTGCTGGGTGCGATGCGTGAGCTGGGCGGGCACGGACCGCGTTTCCACGCCGAACTGGCGGAGCCGCTGCTGTCGGCGGGCGTCGATTTTGCACTGCTCGTCGGCGAAGAGATGGCGCCGCTCGCCGAAGCGCTTGAGGGCAGGCTCGACTTCGCGCATGTGGCCGCCGCCGCGGACGCGCTGACTGCTCTCGACGGGCGGATCGGTGCCGGCGACGCGGTTCTCATCAAAGCGTCCAATTCCGTCGGATTGGGTCGGCTGGTCGCGCAGCTTGCCGCCGGCGCGCTCGCGGGGAAGGACTGACATGCTGTATCTGCTGGCCGAGCAGCTCGGCTTCCCCGGCGTCCTGAACCTGATCCGCTATCTGAGCTTCCGCGCGGGCGGGGCGGTAGCGACGGCCCTGTTCCTGGGGCTGATCATCGGCCCGAAGTTCATCGGCTGGCTGCGGGTCCGTCAAGGCAAGGGGCAGCCGATCCGCACGGACGGGCCGCAAAGCCATCTCGCCAAGCGCGGCACGCCGACCATGGGGGGGCTGATGATCCTGACGTCGCTTGCAGTCTCCGTGCTGCTGTGGATGGACCTGCGCAGCCCCTATGTCTGGGCGTGTCTGGCCGTGACGCTCGGCTTCGGCGCAATCGGCTTCCTCGACGATTGGGACAAGGTGCGGAAAGCCAGCCATGCCGGCCTGTCCGGCAAGGTGCGGCTGCTGCTGGAGTTCGTCATTGCCGGGATCGCTTCCTGGATCATCGTCCAGAACAACGGCGCGGACCTGTGGATTCCGTTCGTCGCCGAGCCGGTGGCGGACCTTGGCTGGTTCTACATCGCCTTCGCCGCCTTCACGATCGTCGCGTTCGGGAACTCGGTGAACCTGACCGACGGGCTGGACGGGCTCGCGACCATGCCGGTGATCATCGCCTCCGTCGCTTTCATGATCATCACCTATCTGGTCGGCAACGCAAAGTTCGCCGAGTATCTTGGCATTCCCCACGTACCGGGAGCCGGCGACCTCGCCATCTTCTGCGGTGCCATCGCCGGGGCGGGGCTAGCGTTCCTGTGGTTCAACGCGCCGCCGGCCGCGGTCTTCATGGGCGACACCGGCAGCCTGGCGCTCGGCGGCGCGTTGGGGACCATCGCGGTCGTGGCGCATCATGAGATCGTGCTCGGCATCATCGGCGGCTTGTTCGTGGTCGAGGCGCTCTCCGTTATCATCCAGGTTTTCTTCTACAAGCGTACCGGCAAGCGCGTGTTCAAGATGGCGCCGATCCACCATCATTTCGAACAGCTCGGCTGGAGCGAGCCGACTGTCGTCATCCGCTTCTGGATCATTGCCCTGGTGCTGGCGCTGGCCGGCCTGTCGACGTTGAAGGTCCGGTGATTACCTCGCGCGCCTGGGCGAGCAAGAAATACGCGGTGCTGGGCCTAGCGCGCAGCGGGGTGGCGACTGTGGATGCGCTGCTGGCGGCGGGCGCGCAGGTGTGGGCGTGGGATGGCTCCGAGCAGGCGCGCGAAAACCTCCGCTCGTCCCGAGCGAAGTCGAGGGGCGCTGGCCCAGAGTCCGGAGAAGCGCCCCTCGACTTCGCTCGGGACGAGCGGGAATTGGTGATCGCCGACCCGCTCACCCTGGACCTCACCGGCTTCGAAGCGGTCGTCGTCTCCCCTGGCGTCCCGATCAACCGCCACCCGATCACCGCGCATGCGGCCAAATGTGGCGTGCCATTGATCGGCGACATCGAACTCTTCTCCCAGGCTCGCGCCGAGCTGCCGCCGCACAAGGTGGTCGGCATCACCGGCACCAACGGCAAGTCGACCACCACCGCGCTCGTCCACCACATCCTGAAGACCGCAGGCGTTCCGACGCTGATGGGCGGCAATATCGGCCTGCCGATCCTCGCCCAGGAGCCGCTGCCGGAGGGCGGCGTCTATGTGCTGGAACTGTCCAGCTACCAGATCGACTTGACCCACAGCCTCGACTGTGACGTCGCGGTGCTCCTGAACATCACGCCGGATCATCTGGACCGGTATGAGAGCTTCGACGCCTATGCGGCGTCGAAGATGCGATTGCTGAAGATGCAATCAGAGGGTGCCATATCGCTCGTCGACATGGCGACGGGCGTGCAGTGGGGCTTCGAAGGCTCACTGCGGAGCGACCTTCAGTACTTCGGGACTGACTTCGTCGTGCAGGGACAGGAGCGGTGGCCAAGTTTGCAAGGGCCACACAACTTGCTCAATGCTGAAGCGGCGATTGATACCTGCGACTGGCTCGATCTAGACTACGATACCATCTACCGCGGCCTCAGAAGTTTCACGGGCCTTCCGCATCGCATGGAGCGGGTGGCCGAGCGCTCCGGCGTGTTGTTCGTGAATGACAGCAAGGCGACGAACCCCACGTCCTCCGCGCCGGCGCTTGCCGCCTACCCTAATGTGCGGTGGATTTTGGGCGGCCTCGCCAAGACGGACGAGCTCGACGCCTGCGCGCCGCATTTTTCGCATGTGCGCTCGGCCTACACGATCGGTGAAGCAGGGGCATTGTTCGCGCGCATCCTTTCGCCGCACATGCCGGTGGCCGAGTGTGGCGTGCTCGACGAGGCGGTCCGGCGTGCGGCCAATGATGCCGAGCCGGGCGACACGGTGCTGCTGTCGCCGGCCTGCGCCTCGTTCGATCAGTTCAGGGATTATGAGGCGCGGGGCGAAGCCTTCCGCGCCGCCGTGGGGGCACTCAAATGACCGACACCGCCGCGATCCGCCGCAAGAAACAGGTGCAGAAATTCGGCCGCGCCGATCGCAGCCCCCTGGGCCTGTGGTTTTGGGAGATCGACCGTGTCCTGCTCATGCTGATCACCGTGCTGATCTCGATCGGGCTGGTCGCGGTCGCCGCCGCCAGTCCCTCGGCGGCGCATCGTTATTCCGGCGGCGATGTCAGCTTCGCGCCGCTGCACTATTTCTGGCGCCAGCTGTTCTGGGTGGCGCTCAGCATTCCGGTGATGCTCGGCATTTCGATGCTGCCCAAGATTATGGTGCGCCGTTTTGCGCTCGCGGGCGCGGCCTTCATGACGGTGATGCTCGCCGCCGTGCCGCTGATCGGGATGGAGAAGAACGGCGCCATGCGCTGGATCAGCCTGGGCTTTACCCAGTTCCAGCCGTCCGAGTTTCTGAAGCCGCTGTTCGTCGTCGCGCTCGCCTGGCTGCTGTCGCTTAAGCAGCAGGACAAGACGCTGCCGGTTGTGCCGCTGTCGGGCGCGCTGGTCGGCATTATCGCCATCCTGCTGATGAAGCAGCCGGACTTCGGCCAGACCGTGATCTTCGGCGCGATGTGGATGGCGCTGCTTCTGCTGTCGGGCGTGTCGGCCCGGATCGTCGGTTCGCTCGTCGGCGCCGGATTCGGGCTGATCGTTGCCGCCTATCTTTTCTATCCCGTGGCCACGAGCCGCATCAACAACTTCATCTATGGCGAGGGCGACACCTATCAGGTCGACAAGGCGCACGCGACGATCACCAACGGCGGCATCTTCGGCACGGGCCCTGGCGGCGGCACCGCCAAGTTCCACCTGCCGGAAGCACACACCGATTATATCTATTCAGTGATCGGCGAGGAGTTCGGCCTGGTCGCCTGTCTTGCGATCGCCTTGATCTTTCTCGCGATCGTCGTGCGCGTGTTCCTGAAGCTCCTCGACGAGGAAGACCCGTTCACGATGCTCGCCGCTGCGGGGCTCACCACGCAAATTGGCGTGCAGGCGCTGATCAACATGGCGGTCAATCTGCAGCTTGCTCCGTCCAAGGGCATGACCCTGCCGCTGATCAGCTATGGCGGCTCATCGATGATCGCGCTAGCGATCGGCCTCGGCCTGCTGCTCGCCTTTACCCGGCGCAATCCGTACCTCAATCGCTCTCCCTATGTGGTAAAATGGGGCGGGCAGAGATGAGCCATTTTGTCCTCGCGGCCGGTGGCACCGGCGGGCACATGATGCCCGCCCATGCGCTTGCCGAGGAACTGACCCGGCGCGGCCATAGCGTAGCGCTGGTCTCGGACGAGCGCGGCATGCGCTTTCCGGGGCTGTTCGAGCGGATCGAGACCCACGTCCTGCCAGCGGGGCGGCTGGGTGGCGGGCCTCTCGGGTATCTTCGCGCCGCACAGTCGATCTGGGCCGGACGGTCCGAGGCGCTGCGGCTGTTCGGCGAGAGCCGGCCGGCTGCCGTGATGGGCTTTGGCGGCTATCCGGCGCTGCCTTCGCTGCTGGCTGCGTCGAGCGCCAGGATCCCGACCGCGGTGCACGAGCAGAACGCCGTGCTCGGCCGCGTCAACCGGCTGGTCGCCGGGCGGGTCGATGCGGTGGCGACTGCCTATCCCGACATCCAGCGCCTGCCCCGCCGCGCCGCGGCCAAGGTGCGGCTGGTCGGCAATCCGGTGCGTGAGGAAGTGTTGGCGCTCCGCGACAAACCCTATCCGCCGCTCGACGCGGATGGCGTGTTCCGCGTGCTGGTCACCGGCGGAAGCCAGGGCGCGACGGTGCTGTCGGACGTGGTGCCGGAAGGGCTCGGCATGCTGCCCCCGGTGTTCCGTGCGCGGCTGCAGGTGACGCATCAAGCCCGGGCCGAGGATATCGAGCGGGTCCGCGCCCGATATGCGGAGCAGGGCATTCCAGCCGAACTCGCCACCTATCTGCCCGACCTGCCGGAGCGGCTCGGCATGGCGCATCTGGTGATCGCTCGGTCCGGAGCCTCGACCGTTGCCGAACTTGCCGCTGCCGGGCGCCCGGCCATCCTCGTGCCCTTCGCGGCGGCGACCGACGATCACCAGACCTACAATGCCAGGGAGTTGGTCGCGGCGGGCGGTGCTCGCGCCATTCCTCAGTCGCAGTTCACGCCGGTCGAACTCGCCAAGCAGATGCAGAAACTGGGCCTCGAGCCCGAAGCTCTTGCCAACGCTGCGCGCCGAGCGAAGTCGTGCGGCCGCCCCGATGCAGTTCGCGACCTGGCCGACCTGATCGAGGAAATCGGCGCATGAGGGGCGTCGGCACCGATATTGGAACGATCCATTTCGTCGGCATCGGCGGGATCGGCATGTCCGGCATCGCCGAGGTGATGCACAATCTCGGCTATTCGGTGCAGGGCTCCGATGTGGCCGAGGGCTATGCCGTCGAGGGCCTGCGCACGCGCGGCATCAAGGTGATGATCGGCCATGACGCCGCCAATGTGGACGGCGCGGCCGTGGTGGTGGTCTCGACCGCGATCAAGCGTGAGAACCCCGAAGTCGCCTATGCCTATGAGCATCGCATTCCCGTCGTACGCCGGGCGGAGATGCTGGCCGAGCTGATGCGCCTGAAGTCGACCGTTGCGGTCGCCGGCACGCATGGCAAGACGACGACGACCTCGATGATCGCCGCGCTGCTCGACGCCGGCGGCATCGACGCGACCGTGATCAACGGCGGCATCATCAACAGCTATGGTTCGAACGCCCGTCTGGGCGCGTCGGACTGGATGGTGGTGGAGGCGGACGAGAGCGACGGCAGTTTTCTGCGGCTGGACGGCACGGTGGCGGTCGTCACCAACATCGATCCCGAGCATCTCGACCATTATGGCTCGTTCGAGAAGGCGAAAGCCGCTTACCTCGAGTTCGTGCACAACGTGCCCTTCTACGGCGCGGCGGTGATGTGCCTGGATCATCCGGAAGTGCAGAACATCCTGCCGCTGATCCGAGACCGGCGCGTCGTCACCTACGGCTTCTCCGCCCAGGCCGATGTGCGCGCAACCTATGTGGCGCCCGAAAGCGGCGGCAACTGCTTTCATGTCGCCGTTCGTGGCCGGGACGGCGAAGTGCGCGCGATCGAGGATGTGCGGCTGCCGATGCCCGGCAAGCACAATGTCCAGAATGCGCTTGCGGCGATTGCGGTTGCGGTCGAGCTGGGCGTGGCGGACGACGCGATCCGCACCGGCTTCGCGAAGTTCGGCGGGGTCAAGCGCCGGTTCACCAAAGTCGGCGAAGTGAACTGCGTCACGGTCATCGACGATTATGGTCATCACCCGGTCGAGATCCGGGCGGTGCTGGCGGCCGCGCGCGAGGCGACGCGGGGGCGGGTGATCGCCGTCTGCCAGCCGCACCGCTACACTCGGCTCGCGGGGCTGCTGACCGAGTTCGAGACGGCCTTTAACGATGCCGACATCGTCTATGTGACGCCCGTCTATGCCGCCGGCGAAACGCCGATCGAAGGCGTGGACGCAGCCGCCTTGGTGCAGGGCCTGAAAGAGCGCGGCCACCGCGCGGCGGCCGAGATCGCCGATGCCGGAGCGTTGGCGCGCGAGCTGGCGAGCGTGGCACAGCCGGGCGATCTGGTCGTGTGCCTGGGCGCGGGCGACATCACCAAATGGGCAGCCGGTCTGGCCGACGCGATGCGGGAGGCGTGCCAATGACTCCCACCCCGCTCGTCCCGAGCGAAGTCGAGGGGCGCATGTCCCAACCTTCCGCGGCGCGCCCCTCGACTTCGCTCGGGACGAGCGGGGTGGGCGGGAAGCTGACCCCCAACGCCCCGCTCGCGCCCCTCGTCTGGTTCAAGGCCGGCGGTGCGGCCGAATGGCTGTTCGAGCCCAAGGATGCAGACGATCTGTCCGCATTCCTCGCGAATCTGGATCGAGCCGTCCCAGTGATGGCGCTCGGCCTCGGTTCCAATCTGATCGTGCGCGATGGCGGCGTGCCGGGTGTTGTGGTTCGCCTCGGCAAGCCGTTCGCCAAGGCCGAAGCGCTCGATGACGTGACGCTCCGCTGCGGCGGCGGCGCTTCCGGTATCCTGGTCTCCTCCACGGCGCGCGACGCGGGCATCGGCGGCGTCGAGTTCCTGCGGTCCATTCCCGGAACGGTCGGCGGCTTCGTGCGGATGAACGGCGGCGCCTATGGCCGCGAAGTAAAGGACATTCTCGTCGAATGCGAGGTGGTGCTGCGCTCGGGCGAGCGGCGGACGCTATCGCTCGACGAGCTCGGCTACACCTACCGCCATTCCGAACTGCCTGAACAGGCGGTTGTCGTCAGCGCGACGTTCCGCGGCCGCAGGGCCGAGCCTGCCGTTATTCAGGCCGAAATGGACCGCATTGCCGCCGCCCGCGAGGCCTCGCAGCCGCTGCGCTCGAAAACGGGTGGGTCGACTTTCAAGAATCCGCCCGGCACCAAGGCATGGGCGGAGATCGACGCCGCCGGCTGCCGCGGCTTGCGCATTGGCGATGCTCAAGTCTCTGAAAAACATTGTAACTTCCTGCTGAACCTCGGTAACGCGACAAGCGCCGAGATCGAAGCGTTGGGCGAGGAAGTGCGCGCTCGGGTCAAGGCGCATTCGGGGGTGGAGCTGGAATGGGAAATCCAGCGCGTGGGGGTGGCGGGATGAAATATGCGAACTCCCTGTGCTCCGGCGAAGGCCGGAGCCCTGTGACGCAACGCTCCGGCCTTCGCCGGAGCACTAGGAGGGTGTCTTGACCGCACCTCTCCACATTCTCGTGCTGATGGGCGGCTGGTCGTCCGAGCGTGAAGTCTCGCTGATGTCCGGCGCGGGCGTGGCGGACGCGCTGGAAAGCCTCGGCTATCGCGTGACCCGGCTGGATATGGACCGGCAGGTCGCCGCCCGGATCGCCGAGGCCAAGCCGGACCTAGTGTTCAACGCGTTGCACGGCACGCCGGGCGAGGACGGGTCGGTGCAGGGCATGCTCGACCTGATGGGCATCCGCTACACCCATTCGGGCATGGTCACGTCCGTTATCGCTGTCGACAAGCAGCTGACCAAGCAGGCGCTGGTGCCTCACGGCATCCGCATGCCCGGCGGCCATCTGATCAAGTCGGAAAGCCTCTATTTCGGCGACCCGCTGGCGCGGCCTTATGTGCTGAAGCCTGTCAATGAAGGGTCTTCGGTGGGGGTCGCGATCGTGACTGCCGAGGGCAATTATGGCGAGCCGATCGGGCGCGACGTGGCCGGGCCGTGGCAGGAGTTCGAGGAACTGCTCGCCGAACCTTTCATCCGCGGTCGCGAGTTGACCACGGCCGTGCTGAGCGGTCGCGCGCTTGGCGTCACCGAACTGAAGCCGAAGAGCGGCTTCTACGATTACGACGCCAAATATACCGAAGGTCTGACCGAGCATGTCTGCCCAGCAAACGTGCCGCCCGCCATTGCGGAGGCGTGCTTGGACATGGCGCTCAGGGCGCACAAATTGCTCGGCTGCAAAGGCGCGTCCCGCTCCGATTTCCGCTGGGATGACGAGAAGGGCGTCGAGGGCCTGTATCTGCTCGAGACCAACACCCAGCCGGGCATGACACCGCTCAGCCTGGTGCCGGAACAGGCGAAGGCGATCGGCTTGTCCTATGCCGATCTGGTTGACGCGATCGTCAAGGAGGCGCTCGCCGATGGCTAGCCGCGCCACCATCAAGCGCGGCAATGTGCGGCCGGCGCCGGCGCGAGGGCGCAAGCCTGCCGCCAAGCGCCCAGGCCTGCTCGCCAGCCTGCCGGTCAGCCCTGCCACCATCCAGAAGGCCGTCACTTGGTCGCTGCTGGGTCTCGGCGCCGCCATTGCGCTGCTGGTGCTGCAAGCGTTCGGCGTCTTCGCGCTCGCTGGCAACGAAGTCGCCAAGGCTTTCGGACAAGCGGGCTTCGAAGTGAAACGCGTCGATCTGCGCGGCATCCGCAACATGGACCGGCTGACCGTCTATGCAATCGCGTTCGACCAGCATTCGATGGCGATGCCGCTGGTCGATCTGGAGACGGTGCGGGCCAGGCTGCTCCGCTATGGCTGGGTACAGGATGCGCGCGTGTCGCGGCGGCTGCCCGACACGCTGGTGGTCGACATCGTCGAACGCACGCCCGCAGCCGTCTGGCAACACCAAGGCCGGCTGCGGCTGATCGATGCCAGTGGCGTGATCCTAGAAGACATCTCGGGCGAAGCGACCCGCGACCTGCCGTTGCTGATCGGACCCAATGCGAACCGCCACGCGGGCGAACTCGCATCCCTGGTCGCCAAGGCGCCATCCTTGAAGCCGGTGATTTCCGGCGCGACCTGGATCGGCGAACGCCGCTGGGACTTGCGCTTCCAATCCGGCGAGACACTGGCCCTGCCGGAAGGACAGGAGGAAGCGGAACGGGCATTGGTCCGCTTCGCGCGGATGCACACGGCGCAGCGCTTGCTCGGCCGCGGCTTCCTGCGCTTCGACATGCGCGACCCGACCCGCTTCGTCGCGCGCGTGGACCGTCAGGTCCGCGCGATCGACGGCACTGCCGTGCAGCCGCAGCCCGAACCGCCGACAGCGACCCCGGCTACCACCAGCCCAGCCCTTCAGAAGGTGAACGACACGATATGAGCAGGCGAGAGACCCGCGCCGCCGCCGCGCGCGCCGAAAAGCTGATCACCGCCCTCGACATCGGCTCGTGGAAAGTGTCCGCGCTGATCGCCGAACGAGGCGAGGGCGGCACATTGAACGTGCTCGGCACCGGCCAGCGCGAAAGCCGGGGCGTACGCCGCGGCTATGTCGCCGACATGAGCGCGACCGAGCTGGCGGTGCGCGAAGCGGTCGAGCAGGCGGAGCGCATCGCCGGCGTCAATATCGAGGATGTCTGGGTCAGCTTCTCGGCCGGCGGGCTCGTTTCCAACATCGCTTCGGTGGAAGTTGAACTGGGCGGGCACCGGATTGAGCAGGAGGATATCGATCAATTGCTGGCAGCCGGTCGAGAGTCGATCGATCCGGCCGGGCGCATGGTGCTGCACGCCCAGCCGACGCTTTACACGCTCGACGGCCTGAACGGGGTCAAGAACCCCAAAGGGCTGCATGCCGACAAGCTGGGCGTCGACATCCACGTCGTCGCAGCGGACGCTTCACCGGTCCGCAATCTCGACCTCTGCGTCCGCAGCGCGCATTTGGAAGTGAAGGCGATCGTGGCGTCGCCGGTCGCGACCGGCATGGCGTGCCTGTCCGAGGAAGAGCGGGAACTCGGCGTTGCGCTGGTGGAGCTGGGCGCTGGCGTCACCAATGTATCCTTGTTCGTCGGCGGGCTGCTGGTCGGCCTCGCGTCAATCCCGATGGGCGCGGCGGACATCACCGATGACATCGCTTCGGCCTTTGGAACCCGGCGGGCCCAGGCGGAGCGGATGAAATGCTTCTACGGCTCGGCCACGGCGACGCCGCGCGACAATCACGACATGATCGAGGTGGCACCCATCTCCGCCGAGGCCGGACAGGGCGAAGCCGCGCGCATCACCCGCGCCCAGCTGATCAGCATCATCCGTCCACGGCTGGAGCAGTTGTTCGGCGAGGTCGGCAAGGCGCTTGAGGGCCTCGGCTTCACGCGCGGGCGGCAGGTCGTGCTGACCGGTGGCGGAGCGGAACTGAAGGGCATTGCCGATTATGCACAAGGCCTGCTCGGCCGCTCGGTGCGGGTCGGACGCCCGCGTGGTCTGACCGGCCTGCCGGACGCACATAGCGGCCCCGCTTTCGCCACTCTGGCCGGCCTGACCCGCTATGCGGCGTCCGATCCGATCGATCTGCGCAATGCTCAGCTCGATCGAGGGCAGCAGGTGATCCGGCCGGCAGGATCGGCGCTGATCCAGCGGCTGGTGGCAGCCTTCCGGACAAACCTGTGAATAACATGTGGACGAGTTAACTTTTCGGTCGATTTGATGAGTCGGCTGATTCATATGAAGCGTTGCAATGGGGGTAATCGCTTCGCCGGCGAAAAGCGATAGGAGTCAGTGAGATGAGCATCGAATTCATTCCGCCAGAAGTCGACGAGCTGAAGCCGCGGATCAGCGTGATCGGCGTCGGCGGCGCCGGCGGCAACGCCATCGCGAACATGATCGCGTCGAACGTACAGGGCGTGGACTTCCTGGTCGCCAACACGGATGCGCAGGCACTGAACGCCTCGCCGGCCGAAAGCCGCATTCAGCTCGGCCTGAAGATCACCCAAGGTCTCGGCGCCGGCTCGCGTCCCGAGATTGGCCGTGCGGCAGCCGAAGAGACGATCGAGCAGGTCGAGCGAGCGCTGGACGGCGCGCATATGTGCTTCATCGCGGCCGGCATGGGCGGCGGCACCGGCACCGGCGCGGCCCCGGTGATCGCCAAGGCGGCGCGCGAGCGCGGCATCCTGACCGTCGGCGTCGTCACGAAGCCGTTCAGCTTCGAAGGCTCGCGCCGGATGAAGTCGGCTGAGGCCGGCATCGCCGAGCTGCAGAAGCATGTCGACACGCTGATCGTCATCCCGAACCAGAACCTGTTCCTGATCGCCAACCCGAACACGACCTTCAAGGAAGCGTTCCAGATGGCCGACCAGGTGCTCCAGCAGGGCGTGCGCGGCATCACCGACCTGATGGTCATGCCGGGCCTGATCAACCTCGACTTCGCCGACGTCCGCTCTGTGATGGGCGAGATGGGCAAGGCGATGATGGGCACCGGCGAAGCGTCGGGCGACAACCGCGCGATCGAGGCCGCCGAGCAGGCGATCGCCAATCCGCTGCTCGATGGCGTCAGCATGAAGGGCGCCAAGGGCGTGATCGTGTCGATCGTCGGCGGCGAGGACATGCGCCTGATGGAGGTCGACGAGGCCGCCAATCACATCAAGGAATTGGTCGATCCGGACGCCAACATCATCTGGGGCTCTGCCTTCAACAACGAGCTGGAAGGCAAGATCCGCGTGTCTGTGGTCGCTACCGGCATCGAAGCCGAGGCGAGCGTGCAGCCCGAGCCGGCGCGTGTCTTCTCCTTCCCTGGCACCAAGAAGGCCGACGAGCCGCGTCCCTTCGTAATGCCGACGGCAGCGCGCCCAGCCGAGTCGGCGCCGGCGCCGGTTGCCGCAGCGGTCGAGCCCGCTGCGCCCGAGCCAGTGGCGGAGGAAGAGCCGCTGACGCTCGACGCCCCCATGGAGGAAACCGCATCGGACGAGCTGGTGCTCGACACGCCCGAGCCGCTGATCGACGAGGAGCTGACCGGCAATCGCCGCTGGTTCAGCACTCCCAAAGCGGAGGAAAAGCCCCAGCCCGCGCCGGCGCCTGCTGCGAAGCAAGGCGGCGGCACTCTGTTCGAGCGCATGTCGTCGATCGCCCGCGGTAACGCTAAGGCGCCGGGTTTGGACGAGGACGACCGCAGCGACCCACTCGACATCCCGCGCTTCCTGAACCGGCAGAATAACCAGTAAGCCACTCCGTCGTTGCGAGTGAAGCGAAGCAACCCAGCCGGCGCCCGAACGCCTCTGGATTGCTTCGTCGCTTCGCTCCTCGCAATGACGAACGGGGCTCCAGTTCGTCGCCGCTCACGCACATTCCGCCGCTCGGCCGTGCCGTTCACATTGTCCTAAGCCGCGGGGCGGCATCTATGGTCGCATCGTGATCGCAAAGCTTACCCGCACCGCCAGCTTCGGCCTCGGCGCCTTGCTGCTTGCCTCCGGATCGCTCGTTTCGGCGCAATATGCCGAGCGGCCCGCGGACCGGCTGTCGCGCTACCTGCGCGAGCTCGCTTCGAACCCGGAAAGCCTGAACGCGCTCATGGGGGCGGGACAAGCCGCTCTCGACGTGGGCGATGCCAACGCGGCGCTGGGCTTCTTCGCCCGCGCGGACGAACGGAACCCGCGCAACGGGCAGGTCAAGGCCGGGCTCGCCCGCGCCTTTCTGATGACGGATCAGCCGCGCGACGCGCTGCGGCTGTTCGACCAGGCGCGCCAGCTTGGCGTCCCCGACTTTCAGATCGCCGGGGACCGCGGCCTCGCTTATGATCTGCGCGGCGACAATCGCCGGGCGCAGCAGGATTATGCGCTGGCGCTGAGCCGTGGCGCCAATGATGAAGTGACCAAGCGCTATGCACTGTCGCTCGGCATCACCGGCGACCGCGACCAGGCGCTGAAGCTGCTCGATCCTCTGCTGTACAAGCGCGATCAGGGGGCCTGGCGCGCCCGCGCCTTTGTGTTGGCGATGACAGGCGATCTGCGCGGCGCCAGCTCGATCGTGCACCAGGTGATGCCCGCACGGATGGCGCAGACGATGGATCCGTTTCTCGGCAAGTTGGCGGCGCTTACTCCGGCGCAGAAGGCTGCTGCCGTGCATCTGGGCGAGATGCCGGCCAATGTCCGCTTCGCCGCGAACACGGCCGTGCCGGTCCCGCAACCGGCCGCGACGCCGACGCCTCGTGCAATGCGCACCCCTGACTCGCGGGAGGCGAGACGGCGTCCGGGGGCCATGATCCCGGTCGGATCAGCGCCCATTGCGACGCGGGCTGTTGCCCGGCCGCAGCCTACTCCGACACCCACACCCTCACCCACGCCTTCGCCGCCAGTGCAGGTGGCGCTAGTCCCGGCACCGACGCCCACACCCACGCCGACGACAGTCGCAGCGCCGCCTCTTTCGAGCCTCCCGGTTGAGCAGCGCGGCGACCTCGAAGCCATCATGCGAGAAGTCCGAGCGGCGGCCGAAGCGCCGTCGTCACAGCCATCCGCATCGCCGTTGCTGCGCATGGCCCAGCCGAGCCCGACGCCCAGGCCGACCACATTGGCGTTGCGACCGGCGCCGCAGCCGACGCCGCGCGTCACACCTGATGCGGCTAAGCAGCAGCCCGCCAAGGCGACTGAGCCCGCCAAGCCGAAGGTCGATCCAGAGAAGGCCGCAGCAGACGCCAAGGCCAAGCAAGCCAAGGCCAAAGAGGCTGCGGCCAAGAAGAAGCCGGAGCCGCCGAAGAATCCGTCCCGCGTCTGGGTGCAGGTGGCAGGCGGCGCCAATGTCGGCGCGCTGCCCAAAGAATGGGCCAGCGTCTCGGCAAAGGCGCCGGAGCTGAAGGGGAAGGGCCCCTGGACCGCCAAGAACCGGGCTACCAACCGTCTGCTCGCGGGGCCATTCAAGAACGCCGCGGAAGCGCAGGCGGCCGTGTCGAAGCTGCGTAAGGCGGGCGTCGGCGCCTTTCAGTGGACGAGCGACGAGGGGGAAGCGGTCGAGAAGATCGGGGGCAAATGAGGGCGCCCAGCCCTTGGGCCTGCGATCCGGCGCACAGCCGCGGCCGTCTCTATCCCGAAGAACGCACTGCCCTTCGCGGTCCCCGCGACGAATATCAGCGCGACCGCGATCGCATCATCCATTCGATTCCCTTTAGGCGGCTGCGGCACAAGACCCAGGTGTTCGTCGCGCCTGACGGCGATCACTTCCGGGTCCGGCTGACGCACAGCCTGGAAGTGGCGCAGATCGGCCGGACCATTGCGCGGGCCTTGGGGCTGAACGAGGATCTGACCGAAGCGCTCTGCCTGGCGCACGATATCGGTCATCCGCCCTTCGGACATTCGGGCGAGGAAGCGCTGCAGGCCGCGACCGCATCGGCGGGCGGATTCGATCACAACGCGCACACGCTGCGCGTCCTGATGAAGGTCGAAAAACCCTATCCGCGCTTCGATGGGCTGAACCTCAGCTGGGAGACGCTGGAGGGCCTGGCCAAGCATAATGGTCCGGTCGAGCGGCCGAGCTGGGCGATGGCGGAGGCGGACGCCGCCTTCCCGCTGGAGCTGGGCAGCTGGCCTTCGCTCGAGGCGCAGGTCGCGGCGGTGGCCGACGACATCGCCTATGACAATCACGATATCGATGACGGCTTGCGGGCGGGCCTGCTCAGCCGCGAACAAATTATGGCGGTGCCGCTGGTCGCGCGCGGCTGGCGGACGGCAGCCGAACGCTATCCGGACATCAGCGAGCGGCGCCTCTTGTCGGAGCTGGTTCGCTCGCAGATCGGCCTGATGGTCAACGATCTGATCGCGGAGACGCGCCGCCGCATCCGCGAGGCGGGCGTCCAGTCGGTCGAAGATGTGCGCGCGGCTGGGCACGCACTTGTCGGCTTCAGCCATGCGATGCAGGCCGAGGAGCGGGAGCTGAAGGCCTTCATGTACCGCGAACTCTATCACCATCCCCGCCAGCTTGCCGCTTCGGAATCGGCGGCAACGATGGTCTCCGGCCTGTTCGCAGCCTATGCTGGCGATCCGGCCACGCTTCCGGAAGGCTGGCGCGAAACGCTGCCGGAGGAAGAGCCGGAGCGCACCCGCCACATCGCCGACTTCATCGCCGGCATGACCGATCGCTACGCCATTGCCCGCTACCGCGAGCTGGTCGGACCCATCGAACTGCCCGAGGGCTTCTAGATGAAGGTGCTGCTCATCGGCGCAACCGGGCTGGTGGGCGGCATGGTGGTCGACCGGCTGCTCGAACGCGGCCATGAAGTGCACGGGCTGGTGCGCCGCGCGACCGGCCGCAGCGGCAGCGGATGGCACGAGCATGTCGCGCCTGCCTTGGACTGGCCGGGCGTCGTTCAAGAGATCGGCTCGGCCGATGCTGCCATTTCCTGTCTCGGCACCACTTGGCGCAAGGCGGGCTCGGAAGCGGCTTTTCGCGCCGTCGATCATGACGCGGTGATCGCCTTCGCACGTGCCGCCCGCGACGCCGCTGTGGCGCATCTGCTCTCCGTCTCTTCAGTCGGCGCCGATGCGAACTCGCGCAATTTCTACCTTCGAACCAAGGGCGAAACGGACGAGGCGCTGCAGGCGCTCAGCTTTCCTAGGCTCGACATCTTCAGGCCTGGTCTGCTGCTCGGCGAGCGCGGCAGCGACCGGCGGCCGGGCGAGCGGCTCGGCATCCTGCTCGATCCGTTCACGCGGCTATTCCTGCGCGGCAGCTGGTCGCGCTTCGCAGGCATGCCGGCGTCGCGAGTCGCGGCTGCAATCGTCCGCGCTGTCGAGCAGCCAGGGGAAGGCGCGCGAGTGCACGAAAATCGGGATATCGATCGCCTCGCCGATCAGATGCTGACTTCGGGTCAGGCTCCGCGCTAAGGGGCGCGGCCATGTCTCTCTTTGCCAGCTTCACCCAGCGCCTGAACGCCATTCTCGACGATCTGCCGGAACTGGCGGGAGCGGCGCGATCGGGCGTCACCGTAGAGCCGCCGCGGGACCCCACGCATGGCGATCTCGCGATCAATGCGGCTATGGTGCTGGCCAAGCAGGCGGGCATGAACCCGCGTGCGCTGGCCGAGCGGATCGTCGCGAGGCTGCGCGAACTGCCCGATGTGACCAGCGCCGAGATCGCCGGGCCCGGCTTCATCAACCTTCGCCTGTCGGACGCGACCTGGCGCGGCGAGCTGCGGGCGATCCACGCAGAGGCAGCCGATTATGGCCGCTCCACCAGCGGCAAGGGCAAACGGGTCAATGTCGAATATGTCTCGGCGAACCCGACCGGACCCATGCATATGGGCCATTGCCGGGGCGCCGTGGTCGGCGATGCTCTGGCGGCGTTGCTGGAATATGCCGGGCACGAAGTGGTCCGCGAATATTATGTCAACGATGCCGGCGGGCAGGTCGATGTGCTCGCCCGCTCGGCGCACCTCCGCTATCGCGAAGCATTGGGTGAGGACATTGGCGAGATCCCTGAGGGGCTCTACCCTGGAGACTATCTGAAACCGATCGGCGAGCAGCTCGCGACGGAGTTTGACGACCGGTTTCGCAGCGCGCCGGAAGCGGAGTGGCTGGGGCTGTTCCGCGAGCGCGCGGTCGCCGCGATGATCGACCTGATCAAGGCAGACTTGGCGCTGCTGGGCATCCATCACGACCTGTTCTCGTCGGAGGCCGAACTCCAGGCCGCCGGGAAGCCCGAAGAGGCGGAGGCGTGGCTGCGTGCACGCGACCTCGTTTATGACGGCGTGCTCGAAGCGCCCAAGGGCGAGACGCCAGAGGATTGGGAGCCGGTCGAGCTGCCGCTGTTCCGTTCGACCCAATTTGGCGACGATCAGGACCGTCCGATCAAGAAGTCGAACGGGCAATGGACCTATTTCGGCGCCGACATGGCCTATCATTATCAGAAGGCGAGGGATGTCGACGCGCTGATCGACATCTGGGGCGCCGACCATGCCGGCACGGTCAAGCGGATCAAGGCGGCGGTCGCGGCGCTGACTGAGAACAAGGTCCAGTTCGACGTCAAGCTGATTCAGATGGTGCGGCTGCTGCGGGGCGGCGAGCCGGTCAAGATGTCGAAGAGGGCGGGCAATTTTGTGACGCTGGCGGATGTCGTCCGCGAGGTGGGCAAGGACGTGGTGCGTTTCACCATGCTGACCCGCAAGGCCGACGCGCAGATGGACTTCGACTTCGCGAAGGTGGTCGAGGCGTCGAAGGACAATCCCGTCTTCTACGTTCAATATGCCCATGCCCGCATCTGCTCGATCCGCCGCCGGATCGCGGAGGCGGGAATCAGCTGCGGCGAGCCGGACCTCGACCGCATCGACGCGGAGGAGCTGGCGCTGGTGAAGCTGGCTGCGCAGTTCCCGCGCATCGTCGAGAGTGCGGCGGCGGCGCGGGAGCCGCACCGCATCGCCTTCTACCTTTACGACCTCGCCGCGGCTTTCCACGCCTTCTTCAACATGGGCAATGACCGGCCGGACCGGCGCGTGCTGGTCGCGGACGATCCGGAAACCACCTGCGCGCGGCTTTATCTGGTCGAAGCAATCGGGCAGATCATCCGCAACGGCCTCGCCATCATGGGGGTGACGGCAGTCGAGGAGATGAACTGACGTGGCTCAAGCGCATGATCCTTACGCGCTGTCCGACGAGGACCGGCTGCCCTGGCTAGAGCCGGTCGACGATGTCGAGGAGGAGCGCGGGGCACCGGTCCGCTGGCTGGCGCCGCTGCTCGCCCTGCTGGTGGTGTCGGCGCTTGCGGTGGGCGGCGTCTGGTGGTGGCAAAATCGCGACGTCGAGCCGAGCGGCTCCGGCGAGCTGATCGCGGCGCCCGAAGGTCCCTACAAAGTGAAGCCGCCGGAAGAAGGCGGAATGAAGATCGAGGGGCAGGGCGAAATGGCCTTTGCGACCAGCGAGGGCGCGCAAGTGCAGGGCTCGCTCGACCTCAATGCCGTTCCCGAAACGCCGGTCGAGCGGGTGCCGATCCCGAAGCCCACGCCCACCGCAGCGCCGAAGGCGAGCGCAAGCGCGGTGATCATCGAGGAAAAGGGCGGCACGCTCGTCGCCCGCGCAGCGCCGGCGCAGACCGTCGCGGAAGCCGCGCCCGGCGCGACCATCCAGCTCGGCGCCTTCCCGAGCCAGGACAGTGCGAAGAAGACCTGGGACTCCATGTCGAAGCGTTTCGCCTATCTGGCAGACCGCAGCCAGTCGATCGTCAAGGCGGACGTGAACGGGCGGACCTTTTACCGCCTGCGCGTCGGCACCGGATCGCCTGCGGAGGCAAAGGATGTCTGTGCCCGGCTGCGGGTCGCCGGTGAGAACTGCCTTGTGGTGAATTGAGGCAATGAAGCCCGTCATCTTCGGTATGGCGGGGCTGGAGCTCAGCCCCGACGAGCGCGCCTTTTTCCGTGACGCCGATCCGGCCGGCTATATCCTCTTCAAGCGCAATTGCGGGAATCGCGAGCAGATGCGGGCGTTGACCGACAGCTTGCGCGACCTTCACGGCCGCGACGACCTGCTGATCATGATCGATCAGGAGGGCGGACGCGTCGCGCGGATGCAGCCGCCCGAATGGCCGGCCTTTCCGAACGGAGCGGTGTTTGGCGACCTGTACGAAAAGGCGCCGATCTCGGGGATCGAAGCGGCGCGCGCCAATGCCGAGGCGATCGGTCTGGCGCTCAGCGAAGTCGGCATCACCGTCGATGCCCTGCCGCTGCTCGATGTCCGTCAGCCGGGCGCCAACGATGTGATTGGCGACCGTGCCTATGGCTATGAGCCGATGCGCGTGGCCGCCATTGGCCGCGCGGTGCTGGAGGGGCTGCAGGCGGGGGGCGTCACCGGCATCGTCAAGCATATGCCTGGCCACGGCCGCGTGCTGGTCGACAGCCACAAGGCGCTGCCGGTGGTGGACGCAAGCGAGGCGGAGCTGGAGAGCGACATCGCGCCCTTCCGGCAGCTCAATTGGGCGCCGATCGGCATGACCGCGCACATCGTCTACACCGCTTGGGACGATGCGCGGCCCGGCACGCTCTCTCATTATGTAGTCCAGAAGATCATCCGTGAGCGGATCGGCTTCGACGGGCTGCTGATGACCGACGATATCGACATGAAGGCGCTGTCCGGCACGCCCGCCGAAAAGGCGTGCGGCGCGGTCGATGCGGGTGTGGACCTGGTGCTCGACTGCTGGGCCCGCATGGACGAGATGGTCGCGATCGCTGAGAAACTGCCCGATGCCGGCGAGCGGACGAAGGAGCGGCTGGCCGCGGCGCTCGCCTTCCGCAAGATGCCGGCGCCGGTGCGCTTTGCCGAGTTGGTGCGCAAGAGGGACGAGCTGCTAGGCTTGGCTTAGCCGTCATCCCGAACTTGTTTCGGGATAAGGGTAGTTGCGCGGCGGGACCGTCGTCGATCCGTCACCGGACAGCGTATCCCGAAACAAGTTCGGGATGACGTGTGAGGGTTTCCGTGCATACTTGCCGCCGTGACCCAGCCCGACTCGGACGCACTCACCATCGATATTGAGGGCTGGGAGGGGCCGCTCGACCTGCTGCTGTCGCTTGCCCGCGCGCAGAAGGTCGATTTGCGCGAAATTTCGATTCTCGCGTTGGTCGAGCAATATCTCGCCTTTATCACCGGCGCGAAGGCGCTGAAGCTGGAGATCGCGGCCGATTATCTGGTGATGGCCGCCTGGCTCGCCTATCTCAAGTCGGCGCTGCTGCTCCCCAAGGACCCGACCCTCGATCCGAGCCCGGAAGAGTTGGCGCTGCGGCTGCAGGTCCGCCTGCAGCGGCTGCAGGCGATGCGCGAGGCCGGTGCGCGGCTGATGGCGCGGGACCGGGTCGGGCGGGACGTTTTCCTGCGCGGCGTTCCCGAGGGCCTGCGCGTCGTGCGCAAGAGCTTGTGGGACGCCAATCTTTACGAAGTCATCGCCGCCTATGGCGCCGTGATGGCGCGGACTCAGCCGGTCGTGCACCAGATCGCGCGGCGTCCAGTCATGTCGCTGGAGGACGCGCTGGCGCGGGTCGAGGCTCTGCTTGGGCAAAAGGTAGAGTGGACGCGCATCGAAGCTTTTCTGCCGGTCGTGTCCGATCCGCAGCTGCGACGCTCCGCACTCGCCTCGAGCTTCGTCGCCGCGCTGGAACTCGCCAAACAGGGTAAAGCCGAACTGCGCCAGGAAGAGGCATTCGCCGATCTGTTCGTGAGGGCGGCTTGAGCCAGGTACGAGAAAATAGGGACAGTCCCCATTTTTCTGAGGCTGAGATCGATCCTGCGGTCAGGGCGGTCGAGGCGGTGTTGTTCGCGGCAGAGGGGCCGCTCACCATCGACGAGATCGCCGCCTATGTGGGGTCTGATGTGGACCTGAAGCAGACGCTGCGTCTGCTCGGCGAGGACTATGCCGGGCGCGGCGTCGAGCTGGTGGAGCGGGGCGGGCGCTGGCACTTCCAGACGGCGCCCGACATGGCGCACTTCCTTCGCCGCGAACGCGAGGAGCCGAAACGCTTGAGCCGGGCCGCGGTCGAGACGCTGGCGATCATCGCCTATCAGGAGCCGGTCAGCCGCGCCGAGATCGAGGCGATCCGCGGCGTCCAGATTTCGAAGGGCACGTTGGATGTGCTGATGGAAGCGGGCTGGGTGCGCCCGGCCGGCAGACGCGAAGGGCCGGGCCGGCCGCTGCTCTATGCGACCACGCAAGGGTTCCTCACCCATTTCGGGCTGAAGAACCGGCGTGACCTGCCCGGTATCGATGACCTGAAGGCAGCGGGGCTGCTCGATCCGCTCGATACCACGCCCGGAGAGCTGGAACTGGAAAGCGCCGACGAGAGCGACTAGATAGGCCGTTCATGCAGGCCGCGCCTGCCAGGAGATCATCATGGGCAGTTTCAGCATCTGGCATTGGCTGGTCGTCGGCATCATCATCATTCTGCTTTTCGGCAAGGGCCGCTTTTCCGACATGATGGGCGACGTCGCCAAGGGCATCAAAAGCTTCAAGAAGGGCATGGCCGAGGAAGACGAACCGCGCGCTACGGAGCGCCGCGTCGAAGCGCTCGACAAGCCGCGCACCGTCAGCACGGAGAAGGACACGGTCGAGGAACAGCGGCCGCTTTAGGTCACTCTCGTCATCCCGAACTTGTTTCGGGATAAGCCGTCCGCTGCTCCAGCGCGTGTGCGGAACTCTCCAACGCTGCGCTGCCCGTCCTTTATCCCGAAACAAGTTCGGGATGACGAGATTGCGTAGACCTATGTGCGCGTGATAGGCGCGCGCCTTTGACAGCCGGCGCTTCTGCCCGGCGCTGACCAGGCACATAAAAGCACGATGTTCGAATCTCCCGCTTATGCCCAGGCCGCCGGGGCCGCTGCTCCTTCAGGTGTCGCAGGCATCATCAACTTCATGTTTCCTATGGTCGCCATGTTGGCGATCTTCTGGTTTCTTGTGTTTCGCCCTCAGCAGCGCAGGATCAAAGAGCACCAGGCCAAACTCGCTGCGGTGAAGAAGGGCGACACCGTCGTTACCGGCGGCGGTCTGGTCGGCAAGGTGACGAAGGTCGAAGACCAGCATGTCGAGATCGAGCTGGCGCCGCAGGTCCGCGTGCGCGCGGTCAAGGGCACGCTGTCCGATGTGACGCCGTTCGGCTCCAAGCCCGCGAACGACTGACGGCCCAATGCTCGATTTTCCCCGCTGGAAGGTGTGGCTGGTCATACTAGCGACGGTGATCGGCGTGCTCGCCGCGATCCCGAGCCTGGTGCCTGAGCGCAACTGGCCGGCCTTTTTGCCCGATCCCCGCATAAACCTCGGCCTCGACCTTTCGGGCGGCTCCCACATCCTGCTCGAAGCCGACACCAAGGACGTGCTCGTCCAGCGGCTCGGCCAGATGGAAGAGACCATCAAGACCGAGATGCGCCGCGGCGATCCCCGGATTGCGATTGGCGACGTGTCGTCCAGCGGCGGCCGGCTGACCTTCTTCGTTCGCGACGTTACCCAAGTCGATCGGGCGGTCGAGCGCATCCGCGCCCTCACCACGGGCGTCGGCGTCACCGGCCAGCGCGACTGGAATGTCGAGGTGCGCGACACCAACCGCGTGATCGTCACGCCGACAGAGGCCGGCCAGGCCGACGCGGTCGACAAGGCGATGGAAGTGGCAACCGAGGTCGTCCGGAAGCGGATCGACGAGCTCGGCACGCGTGAGCCGACGATCATCCGCCAGGGCAAGACGCGCATCGTCGTGCAGGTGCCGGGCCTGCAGAATCCGGAGGCGCTGAAGGCGCTGCTCGGCAAGACCGCGAAGCTCGAATTCAAGTTGGTCGACCTGACCGCTTCACCTGCCGACCTTGCCGCGGGTCGCGCTCCGGTCGGTAGCCAGGTGCTGCCCTATCCGGACAATCCCGCCGGCGGGCCGATCATTGCCGTCAAGCGCAGCGTGCTGATCAGCGGCGATCAGCTGATCGACGCGCAGCAGGGCTTCGATCAACGCACCAATGCGCCCGTGGTTAATATCCGCTTCGACGGGCAAGGCGGCCGCCGTTTCGCCAAGGTGACGCAGGAAAACGTCAACAAGCCCTTCGCAATCATCCTCGACAACAGCGTCATCTCGGCGCCGAACATCAACGAGCCGATCCTGGGCGGCCAGGCGCAGATCAGCGGCAATTTCACGGTCGAGACCGCCAACGCGCTCGCCATCCAGCTCCGTTCGGGCAAGCTGCCGGTCGCGCTCCGGGTCATCGAGGAGCGCACCGTCGGCCCCGATCTCGGCGCCGACTCGATCCGCAGGGGCGTGCTTGCCGGCGTCGTCGCCACGGTCGTCCTGATCGGCTTCATGCTGATCACCTACGCGCGCTTCGGCGTGTACACTTCGCTGGCGCTGATCGTGAACGGCTTGCTGGTGCTGGGCATCATGGCGCTGCTCGATGCGACGCTCACATTGCCTGGCATTGCCGGCTTCGTGCTGACGATCGGCGCCGCGGTCGACGCGAACGTGCTGATCAACGAACGCATCCGGGAAGAGCAGCGACTGCGCGGCCGCGGGCCGATCCAGTCGGTTGAGTTCGGCTATAAGGAAGCAAGTACGGCCATCTTCGACGCCAACATCACCAACGTCATCTCCGCGGCCATCATGTTTGCGTTCGGCTCCGGTCCCATTCGCGGCTTTGCAGTGGTGCTGGCGATCGGCATCATGACGTCCGTCTTCACCGGCGTGACGTTCACCCGCTTGCTGGTCGCCGACTATCTGCGCCGCAACCGTCCCAAAGAGATCGTAATCTGATGCGCTTCCCGCTCAAGCTGGTCCCCGACGACACGAACATCCCGTTCCTGAGGTACAGGAACGTGGCCATGGCCTTTTCTCTGCTGCTGATCATCGGCTCGCTGGCGCTGGTGGCGATCAAAGGCTTCAATCTCGGCATCGACTTTGTCGGCGGGCAGATGCTGCGCGTCCAGTTCGCCCAGCCGGTGCCGATCGAGCAGATCCGCGAGAAGGTCGATGCGCTGGGTCTCGGGGAGGCGACGATCCAGCAATTCGGTTCGCCACGCGACGTGTCGATCCGCATGCCCCTGCCGCCGGGCGGCGAGGAGGGGGCGAACCGTGCCGCCAGCCAGGTTCGCCAAGCGGTGAGCCAGGCTTTTCCCGGCGCGCGCTTCGACGCGGTCGAGACGGTCTCCGGCAAGGTCTCCGAAGAGCTGTTCCGCACCGGCGCCTGGGCGCTCGGCCTCGCGATGCTCGGTATCTCGCTCTACATCTGGTTCCGGTTCGAATGGCAGTTCGGCGTCGGTGCGCTGTTCGCGCTGTTCCACGACGTCGCCCTGACTTTGGGCTTCTTCGCGCTCACTCAGCTCGAGTTCGACCTGAATATCGTCGCCGCGATCCTGACCATCATCGGTTATTCGCTGAACGACACAATCGTCGTCTACGATCGTATCCGCGAGAACATGCGCAAATACCGTAAGATGGACATGGCGGCGTTGCTTGACCTGTCGGTTAACGAGACGCTCTCGCGCACTGTCGTGACGTCGCTGTCCCTGGGACTGACGCTCGGCATTTTGCTGGCGCTGGGTCCGGACATCATCTTCGGCTTCACCGCCGCGATGTTCCTGGGCATCGTGATCGGCACTTTCTCGTCGGTCTATGTGTCGGCGGCCATCCTGCTGTGGCTGCGGGTGTCCAGCGACAGCTTCGTGCCGAAGTCTGGCACGCCGGCGAATGCCGAGCGGATGGGTACGGCGGAGCGCGTGCCCGGCAAGTGAAGCTGGAGCGCAACCAGCGGCCTGCCGGTCCGATCGTCACGGGCTTCTCGGGCTCCGGGTTCAAGATCGATGGGGAGTCGACGTCCGGCGGCGTGCTGCTGGCGCCGGAATGGTGGCGGTCATGGGGCGGGGAACTCAGCGAAGCGGCGCTCGACCCGCTAGTCGCGCTGAGGCCCGAGTTTATCTTGATCGGCACCGGCGCTGCGCTTGTGCGACCGCCCCGCCCGCTGGTGCAGGCGCTGGAGGCAAAGGGCATCGGCGTCGAGCCGATGGACAGCCGCGCCGCCGCCCGTGCCTGGGGCGTGCTGCGCGCCGAGGAGCGGTGGATCGGCGCGGCGTTGATGGCGCTCACCTAAACGTCTCCGTTCGCTTCGAGCGAAGTCGAGAAGCGCGCTTGAGCCATATACCGTTTCTCGACTTCGCTCGAAACGAAGGGCTAAAGGTGGGCAAGGGAGAGCTTCCATGATCCTTCTCGCACTCGCCGCCGCGGCCACCGCCCCGAACTACGCCGATCCCTCCGCATGGCTATGCCGTCCCGGCCGGCAGGACGCCTGCGCCGCCGACCAGAGCACGACGGTGATCGACGCGAAGGGCAAGCGCACGATAGAGCCGATCGGGGCGGCTGCCGTGCCGCCGAAAGTGGACTGCTTCTATGTCTATCCGACCGTGTCGACCGATCCGGAGGATAATAGCGACCTGAACGCCGGCGCGGAGGAGCGCTCCGTCGCTGCCGTGCAGGCCGCGCGCTTCCAGTCGGTCTGCCGACTGTTCGCGCCGCTGTACCGGCAGGCCACTCTGACGTCGCTGCGCAATGCGATGCTGTCTGGCAAGCCCAGGCCGCAGGCGGCGATAGACCTCGCCTTCCAGGACGTGAAGGCGGCCTGGAGCGACTATCTGAAGCGCGACAATGGCGGTCGCGGCGTCGTCCTCATCGGGCACAGCCAGGGCGCGGGCATGCTGAAGCGGTTGATCGCGGAAGAGATCGAGGACAGGCCCGAAGCAAAGAAGCTCGTCTCGGCGCTGCTGATCGGCCACAATGTGCTGGTGCCCAAGGGCAAGCTGGTGGGCGGCGATCTCAAGTCCACGCCGCTGTGCCAGAGCGCGGGCCAGACCGGCTGCGTCGTCTCCTATGTCAGTTTCCTCGCCGACTCGCCGCCGCCGGAGCGCACCCTGTTCGGCCGCGCTGCCGATCCGGCAATGCAGGTCGCCTGCACCAATCCCGCGAACCTTGCGGGGGGCGCAGCAGCGACCAAGCCCTATTTCGTCGCGCGCGGCATGGGCGAGCGGGCGACACCCTTCGGTCCGTGGAGCAAGGACGGCGCCCCGGTCACAACCACCTTTGTCTCCACGCCCGGCCTGATCACCGCCCGCTGCGTGGCCGACGAGAAGGGCTCCTATCTGGCGATCAGCGCCACGCCGGCCGAAGGCGACGTTCGCAGCAGCCAGATCGGCGGCGAGGTCAGCTATGGCGGCATGGTGCTGAAGGACTGGGGCCTGCACCTGATCGACACGAACCTGGCGATGGGCGATCTGGTGGCGCTGGTCGGACGCCAAGCACAGGCTTGGCGCTAAGCCTTAGAGTTCACTTTCCCTTCAGCATCGCACGAGCTAGGAAGGCGGCCGATGCGTATTTCCGTGCTGAAGCCCGTCGCGGCTGCCCTGACCCTTGCCCTTCTGACCACCGGCTGCGCCACTGGCGGGAGCGGCAAGAAAGAACTGGCTTATGTCGCCCGCGATGTGAACTCGCTCTACGGCGCGGCCAAGACGCGGCTCGATCAGGGCCGCTATGCTGAAGCCGCCCAGCTGTTCGACGAAGTGGAGCGGCAGCACCCCTATTCTGTCTGGGCCCGCCGCGCGCAGCTGATGAGCGCATTCAGCTATTATCTCGCGCGCAACTATCTCGAATCGATCGGCTCGGCGCAGCGCTTCCTCGCCGTCCACCCGGGCAACAAGGACGCGCCCTACGCTTATTATCTGATCGCGCTCGATTATTATGAGCAGATTAGCGACGTCACGCGCGACCAGAAGATCACGCAGCAGGCCCTAGATGCGTTGGGCGAGCTGATCCGCCGCTACCCGGACACGCCCTATGCCGCCGATGCGCGGCTGAAAGTTGACTTGGTCAATGATCACTTGGCGGGCAAGGAGATGGAAGTCGGCCGCTTCTATCAGCGCCGTGCGCAGTGGCTGGCGGCGTCGATCCGCTTCCGGCAGGTGATCGACCAGTATCAGACCACCACCCACACGCCCGAAGCGCTGCACCGGCTGACCGAATGCTATCTCGCCCTCGGGATCAAGGACGAGGCGAAGAAGGCGGCGGCGGTGCTCGGTGCCAATTACCCCGGCAGCGAATGGTATCAGCGCGCATACAAGCTGATGCAGGAGCATGGGGCTGATTGAGCCTGTTCCCCGGCGCAGGCCGGGGCCCAGCTGCGGCGAAGGAGTGGACTCCGGCCTCCGCCGGCGAACAGGAACGATTTGCGGCGTTCCCTTTCTGTCCTAAGAAGCGGCCATGCTCCTCAGCCTCTCGATCCGCGACGTGGTGCTCATCGAGGCGCTGGAGCTGAGCTTCGGACCGGGTCTCGGCGTGCTGACCGGAGAGACCGGCGCGGGCAAGTCAATCCTGCTCGACGCGCTCGGCCTGGCGCTCGGCGCCCGGGCGGAGAGCGGACTGGTGCGCCAGGGTGCGGCGCAGGCGGCGGTGACGGCCACGTTCGAGCCGCCCGATACCATCGCCGGCCTGCTCGCCGACAGCGGCATCGAGGTCGAAGCAGGGGAACCGCTGATCGTCCGCCGCACGGTCAAGGCGGATGGCGGCAGCCGCGCTTTCGTCAATGATCAGCCAGTCTCTGCCGCGCTCTTACGTGAGTTGGGCTCGGCGCTAGTCGAGATCCACGGTCAGCATGACGACCGCGGCCTGCTGAACGCGCGCGGCCATCGGGACTTGCTCGACAGCTTCGGCAGGCTCGACGTAGTTTGTGTCACCCAGGCCCATGCAGCGTGGCGCGAGGCGGAGGCGGCTTTGGCGCGCGCGCGGGACGAGCTCGAAACGGCCGAGCGCGACCGGGAGTGGCTGGAACATGCCGTTGCCGAACTCACCTCTGCCGCCCCGGGATCCGGTGAGGAAGAGGCGCTTGCCGAGGCGCGGACCAACATGCAGCGCGGGGCGCGATTGTCGGACGATCTCGCGGCGCTCGACCAGCATCTGCAGGGTTCCGGCGGAGCGCTCTCCAACCTGCGCCAGGCGGCACGGCGGCTGGACCGGCTCGGCCCGGAACATCCGCTGCTTGCCGAGGCCCTGTCCGCGCTGGACCGCGCCGTCATCGAAGCCGCGGAGGCGGAAGACCGGATCGAGCGTGCTCGGGAAGCCTTGGCTCACGATCCGGCCCGGCTGGAAGAGATCGAGACGCGGCTGTTCGACCTGCGCGCGCTTGCCCGTAAATATCGCGTCACGGTGGACGGCCTGCCCGCATTGGCCGAGGAGCTGTCGGTTCGGCTGCAAACCATCGAAGCGGGTGGCGAAGGACTGGCTCAGTTGGAGGCGGAGGCACGCAAGCGCCGCGCCGATTATGACACAGTCGCCGCCGCCCTCAGCCAGGCGCGGGAGGCGGCCGCCAACCGGCTGGACGCAGCGGTGGCGGCGGAACTGGCCCCACTAAAGCTTGACGCCGCCCGGTTCCGCACTGCCATAGAGCGGCTGCCGGAGGAGCAATGGAGCGCCGCCGGCCGCGACCGGGTCGAATTTCTGATCTCGACCAACCCCGGCGCACCGTTCGCGCCGCTGGTCAAGATCGCGTCGGGCGGCGAACTGTCGCGTTTCATCCTGGCGCTAAAGGTCGCCCTCGCCGAGGAAGGCGGTGCCGCGACGATGATCTTCGACGAGATCGACCGCGGCGTCGGCGGCGCGGTGGCGAGCGCGATCGGGGAGCGGTTGGCGCGGCTGTCCGAGCGCGCGCAACTGCTGGTCGTCACCCACAGCCCTCAAGTCGCGGCGCGGGGCGACAAGCAATGGCTGATCGCCAAGAGTCATGACGGCCTGGTCACCCGCACCGGCGTCCGCGCGCTTGACGAGGAGGAGCGCCGCGAGGAGATCGCCCGCATGCTCTCCGGCGCGACGATCACCGACGAGGCCCGGGCCCAGGCCGGCAAGCTACTGGAGGCGGCGTGAACGAGGCGGAAGCGGCCGAGCGCCTGGCCTTTCTCGCCGCCGAGATTGCGCGGCATAACCGGCTCTATCACAGCCAAGATGCGCCCGAGATCAGCGACGCGGACTATGACGCGCTGGTGCGGGAGAATGCGGCGCTGGAGGCGGAGTATCCGCAGCTGGTGCGGGCAGATTCGCCGTCGAAGCTGGTCGGCGCCGCGCCGGCTGCGCACTTAGCCAAGGTGCCGCACGCGCGGCCGATGCTCAGCCTCGACAACGCCTTTTCCGAAGAGGATGTGCGCGAGTTCGTGGCGCGCGTGCGGCGCTTCCTTAACCTGGCCGAAGATGAGCCCGTAGCGCTGACCGCCGAGCCGAAGATCGACGGCCTCTCCTGTTCGCTGCGCTACGAGCGGGGGCGGCTGGTGCTGGCGGCGACGCGCGGCGACGGTGCGGTGGGTGAGGATGTCACTGCCAATGCGCGGACGATTAGCGATATTCCTGCTACCCTGCTCCCCGGCGCAGGCCGGGGCCCAGCTGCATCGGATTCTGGGCCCCGGCCTGCGCCGGGGAACGTGCCTGATGTGTTCGAAGTCCGCGGCGAAGTGTACATGTCCAAGGACGATTTCGCGGCCTTGAACGAGCGGCTCGCAGGCGAGCGGGTGTTCGCCAATCCGCGCAACGCGGCGGCGGGGTCGCTGCGGCAGAAGGACCCGCAAGTCACCGCCTCGCGACCGCTCCGCTTCCTCGCTCACGGCTGGGGTGATGCGTCGAACCTTCCGGCGGACACCCAGTCCGGCGTCATTGACGCGATCAGGGCCTGGGGCCTGCCCGTCACCGACCTGCTGGTCCGGGTCGAAAGCATCGACGATGCGCTCGCCCACTACCGCAAGATCGAAGCGATGCGCGCCGACCTACCGTTCGACATCGATGGCGTCGTCTACAAGGTCGACCGGCTCGACTGGCAGGCGCGGCTGGGGCAGGTCGCCAAGGCGCCGCGCTGGGCGGTCGCGCACAAATTTCCGGCCGAGCGCGCCCAGACAACGCTGCTCGCGATCGACATCCAGGTCGGCCGGACGGGCAAGCTGACGCCGGTCGCTCGGCTGGAGCCTGTGACGGTCGGCGGCGTCGTCGTCACCAACGCGACGCTGCACAATGCCGACGAGATTGCGCGACTGGGTGTTCGGCCGGGAGACCGGGTCACGCTGCAGCGCGCCGGCGACGTCATCCCGCAAATACTCGAAAACCTCACGCCCGAGGTCGAGCGGCCCGACTTCGTCTTTCCCTCGGCCTGTCCCGAGTGCGACTCCGATGCCGTACGCGAGGAAGGCGAAGTCGATATTCGATGCACCGGCGGCCTGATCTGCCCGGCGCAGCGGGTCGAGCGGCTGCGGCACTTCGTCAGTCGCGGCGCGATGGACATAGAGGGTCTGGGCGCCAAGCAGATCGACGACTTCTTCCATGACGGGCTGGTGCACAGCCCCGCCGACATCTTTCGCCTCACCGAAGAGCAATTGGTCGCGCGCAAGAAGGACGGCCGGGTTTGGGCGGCGAACCTGCTGCGCGCAATCGACGACAAGCGGGAACCCGATCCAGTCCGCTTCCTGTTCGGCATCGGCATCCGCCATGTCGGCACCGTCACCGCGCGCGACCTGATGCGGCACTTCGGCACGGTCGAGGAACTCGCCCGCGTGGCCACCGCGGCGGGCAGCGACCCGGCGGCCTTCGAGCAGCTGACTCACGTCGAAGGCGTCGGGCCTGTGGTCGCACAGGCGCTCGCGGACTTTTTCGCTGAGGCGCATAATCGCGGGGTGTGGGACGACCTGCTGAGCGTCGTCAGCCCCAAGCCGTTCGAGGCCAAGGAGCGGACCTCCGAGGTCACCGGCAAGACGGTTGTCTTCACCGGCAGCCTCGAGACCATGTCGCGCGACGAGGCCAAGGCGCAGGCTCTGTCGCTCGGCGCCAAGGTGGCAGGCTCGGTGTCCGCCAAGACCGACCTGGTGGTGGCAGGACCCGGCGCCGGGTCGAAGCTCAAGAAAGCCGAGGAACTAGGCATCCGCGTCATCGACGAGGCCGGCTGGGCAGCGATTATGGCGGAAGCCACCTGACGGAACTGTGTCAGGCGCCCTGCGATTCACGAGTTATGACGGACAAGCCTCCTTTCGGCCTCACCGAAGCACTCGAGCGCAATATCGAGGCGCTTGCCGAGCGGCGACGGAATGAGCGCGCCCACGCTTCGCTGCAGGAGCGGGTGGCGGACCGGATCACCCGCTTCACCGGCAGCATGGCGTTCGTCTATGTCCACCTCGCGATCGTCGGCCTGTGGGTGGCGGTGAATGTCGGTGCGGTGCCGGGCGTCACGCGCTTCGATCCTACGTTCGTGATCCTGGCGACGGCGGCGTCCGTCGAGGCGATCTTCCTCTCAACCTTCGTACTGATCAGCCAAAACCGGATGCAGGCCGATGCGGACCGACGAGCGGACCTGGACCTGCACATCAGTCTTTTGACCGAGCATGAACTGACCAAGCTAGCGGGCGTCGTCGCCGCGATCGCCGAGAAGGTCGGCGTGGATGCTCACCGCGCCGAGGACGTGCAGGAGATCGAGACGGACATCGATCCGGAGCGTGTTCTCGATGAGATCGAAGCGCAGAAGAGCTAGAGTCTTAGCTCGCATCGTCATTGCGAGGAGCGCAGCGACGAAGCAATCCAGCGGCGTTCAGGCTCAACTGGATTGCTTCGCTATGCTCGCAATGACGAGCAGTCAGTCCAAGCTGGTCATGCTCTAGAACCACTGCATGACGGTGGCGCTGAATGGCGTCCAGGCGCCCACCCGCACGCCGGCCTTCGTCAGCATCTTGGCCGTCCACCAGTTGCAGGTGCGGATGGCATCGTAATGGCCGCGGCCGGGATAGAAGACGTCGGCCACATCATAGCCTCGGATTGGTGTCGTGCCGCCGAAGCTGCCGCGGATCGCGGCGACTAAGGTGCGATATTGTTCCGGGGACAGGCGAATGGGCCGGGCGTCGGGCCAGGGCTCGAGCAGATGGTCGACATGGACGAGCGTCTGGTCGCTGCCGATCGCGGCGCTGACCACGGTGCGCGGTGAGACTTCGGCCCAGGTCGGCGTGTTCAGATAGAATTCGCGGTCGCCCCAGCCGAACCACAGATAGCGTCCGGCATAGCGTCGGTCGGCGATGTGCTCCGGCCGCACCAGCGGTGACCAATCATGCTCGGCGGTGCGGGTCGGCAGAATGAGGCCGGTGTGGACACCGTTCGTCGCGACCCAGATGGTGACCCCCTGCTCGGCCTCGCGCCAGTCTGGGTTGCGCGGGATCGCGCCGCCGATCGCTCCCGCCGCGAGGTAGAGCAGTGGAAGGAGAAGCAGGACCTTTAGCGGCTTGGACAAGTGAACCCCGTCATCCCCGCAAAAGCGGGGATCCAGCGTAAGCGCCCGGTGGCCGGACCGTAAAGAAGAAGCTGGGTTCCCGCTTTCGCGGGAATGACGATATGGTGGATTGATGGAGACTCACGTACTCGATCGCCCGCCCGAAGGCGCCAATGCCGATTGGACGATCCCGCAGAACTGGTCGGCCTATACGGCGGAGGAGCATGCCACCTGGGACCGGCTCTTCGAGCGGCAGTCGAAGCTGCTGCCCGGCCGCGCATCCCAGGCGTTTCTGAACGGCCTCGACGTGCTGCGCCTGTCCAAGCCCGGCATTCCTGACTTCGAAGAGCTAAGCGAAAGGCTGATGAAGCTGACCGGCTGGCAGGTCGTGGCGGTGCCCGGCCTCGTGCCCGACGCGGTCTTTTACGAGCATCTCGCCAATCGGCGCTTCGTCGCCGGCAACTTCATCCGCCGCCCGGACCAGCTCGACTATCTGCAAGAGCCGGACGTATTCCACGACGTGTTCGGCCATGTGCCGATGCTCGCCGACCCCCGATTTGCCGATTATGTCGTCGCCTGGGGCGAGGGCGGGCTCAGGTCGATGAAGTACGACGCCATTCACCGGCTCGCGCGGCTCTATTGGTACACGGTCGAGTTCGGGCTGGTCGAGGAAGAGGGCGACCTGCGCATCTATGGCGCAGGCATCGTCTCGAGCAAAGGCGAGAGTATCTTCGCGCTGGACGATCCCAGTCCCAATCGGCTCCGCTTCGACCTCGCGCGGGTGATGCGGACCGCGTATCGGATCGACGATTATCAGCAGAATTATTTCGTGATCCCCAGCTTCGACGAACTGCTTCGGGTAACCGTCGAGACGGACTTCGCGCCGCTCTACCGGCAGCTCGACGGCACACCCGACATCCCGATCGCCGAGATCGTCGAGGGCGACCAGGTGATCACGCGCGGCACTCAGGACTATGCGCGGGAAAAGGCTAGTCGGACTCCCGCGCCAGCCACTCCTCAAGCCACTTGATCGTATAGTCACCCGACTGGAAATCGGGTTCGTCGAGCAGCGCCTGGTGGAGCGGGATAGTCGTCTTCACCCCCTCGATCACGAACTCCTCGAGCGCGCGGCGCAAGCGGCGGAGTGCGCCTTCGCGGCTATGGCCCCAGACGATCAGCTTGGCGATCATGGAGTCGTAATAAGGCGGGATGCGGTAGCCGGAGTAGAGGCCGCTATCGACGCGAACGTGCATGCCACCCGGCGCGTGGAAATGCTTCACCAAGCCCGGTGAGGGGGCGAAGGTCTTCGCGTCCTCGGCATTGATCCGGCACTCGATGGCATGGCCGCGGAACTCCACGTCCTGTTGGCGGAGCGTGAGCGAGTGGCCGTCGGCGATGCGGATCTGCTCGCGGACGAGGTCAAGGCCGGTAATCGCCTCGGTCACCGGATGCTCGACCTGCAGGCGGGTGTTCATCTCGATGAAGTAGAACTCGC
>JAESFT010000213.1_pt1 | contig 59640 bp, 45 predicted proteins | sample 9269451 | NCBI WGS metagenome assembly JAESFT01 (sample SAMN14502557, study PRJNA617106) | algae metagenome | isolation source: Scytonema hyalinum WJT4-NPBG1 and co-occurring heterotrophs from well... | place: USA: Mojave Desert, Joshua Tree National Park, California | collected 2006-05-25
TAGTGATGAATATTCCTCTTGTGTGAGGTTAACGATGTATTTTTCTGCCATTTGTGAATACCGAGATTTTCAACTAGTTTCTCAGTAACCTGGACACCTGTCAAAATCTCTGTGGTGAACTACTAGGACACTAAGAAGTTTTGTGTCTTTACATCTTTGCATCAAGTAAATTCAAAACAAATATCAGCCTCCATTCAACTGATTGTCAATGTGGAAGTTGGTTGAAGATTAGACTTCTTGCATTCATTGCAAAACAAAGAATAATTAACCACAGATGGACACAGATGGACACAGATGGAATCAAACAAATGCAATCTTGTCTATTGAACAGAGGTAGGCGTTTTCAGGATAACACCGTCAATTAAGCCGTAAGCCTTTGCTTCTTCAGCACTCATGAAAAAGTCTCGGTCTGAATCACGTTGAATCTTCTCTAAGGGTTGACCTGTATGAGTAGCTAATATCTTGTTGATAGTGTCTTTGGTACGCAAAAGTTCTCTAGCTGCAACCTCAATATCACTAGCCACTCCCTGAGCGCCTCCTGAAGGTTGATGAATCATAATCCGAGCATTTGGCAAAGCATATCTTTTGCTCTTAGTACCTGAAGAAAGCAAGAATGCTCCCATTGAAGCCGCAATACCGACACAAACAGTACAAACATCTGAACGAATTTGGTTCATAGTATCGTAAATAGCCATTCCCGCTGTTACTGAACCTCCTGGACTATTGATGTACAAAAAGATATCTCGCTCTGGGTCATCAGCATCTAGAAACAACAATTGCGCAACTATCAAATTAGCTGTATCATCTGTAACTTCACTCTTCAAAAAGACAATCCGCTCTGCAAGTAAACGCGAATAAATATCAAAGGCTCTGTCTCCTTTGTCTGATGGTTGAATAACCATTGGGATGCTGGATTGATGATTGCTCATAGTGTTTGTCTCCAAAAAATAGACAATTGTAAATTAACCTAACTGCCCAAAGAGCTAGGATATTTTCAAAAAGGTTTTCTTGACCTAGTTTCAACTAGGAAGCTACCCAAAAACTCCCATCTTACCAAGACGAATAGTCAATATTTAGACAGATGTGATTGCTCTATGGGGACCATTTTTAGTGTTAGCAGGTGTACACCAAAATGTTGCTGTTGTGCATTCACGCCCCCCTGTTTCGATAGTTCCATTAAGAACATAGACATACTCGTCACAGGGATGAAAATGAACTGGAATTACTGTACCAGCAGCCATTTGTAATTTATGGATTGAGCCTTGTGGTACCCCTTCAGCCAATGACAGTATTTTTGTTCCTGGAAGTTGCTCAATGTCTTCCCACTGTCCAGTGTGAGTGTCAACAAAATTTTGTTCAGTCATATTTAATTGCTCAAGTTTGAAACTTATATCATGTCCGGTTATATAACCGTGGGGAAGTTCGTAGTGAGGACTTTAGTCCTCTTTACCGACAAAGCAAGGACTCGTGTCCTTACTACAAATAAGTTTTATTCTGGGCAATTAAGCGAACATGATATTATCTGACCAAAGTTTGTAACGCTGCAAATATCGACTTGTCACAAGCAACAGAATCGGCAACCTCTGTAGCCTTGAGTTTTAAGTTTGCCAAGTATGCAATGCTGTTTGAGAACGCCAAAAAAAGCCGTTGTTCTCTGGCTTTGTTCATTTGTCCGTGCAACACGAAATCACTATTTTCCTTGCGAGAGAACTTGCCTCAATGTGCATTCAAGTTTGTACTCCCACCTGCCAGAGAAATAGGAAGTAAGAATCATGCTAGTCGATGCCTGAAATTCTATACCTCTCGACCAACAACTAGGCGATTGATGTTCGCCACTCGTTCTTATTAAAGTTCTTGTCTGCACGGCAGGTGCTGATTTTATCTGTACCAATGACTTCCTATATAGAGCGTTTGTTGTCGTTTGCTCATGCATAGACTCACCTTGCCACGGTTCTCGCGATCCAGTCATGGCAGTTTCTAGAATTCTATGTTGTAAGCGCAACTGGGTACCGCCTTCTTGTGATTCCAAAATCCAGGTGACAATGGAAGGCTGAGGCATGAATTTATCCTGCCAAGTGTAGGAAAGCCGTTTTGGCTCTTCTAGTTCAATGACTTCGCAATCAATACTTTCATCGAGTCCTGGCAGTGTAGACTCCTGAAATCGGAATTTGTGTCCTACACGCGGCTCAAAGTCATTTTCCATCAACCATGCAGCTAAGGCGCGACGGTTAGTGAGTACCTGCCAAACCCGTTGCGGTGGATATGGATAGAAAACTTCCTTGTTCAAGTTTCGGAGCATGAATCTTCCTCCAGATAGTTGCTTAGGGCATCCAGTTTTTCTTGCCAGAACTGTTCGTAATGTGCAATCCAGTCAGAAATCTGCTTGAGAGGCTCCGGGTTCAGGCGATATAACCGCTGTCGCCCTGCTTTTCGCATTTGTACTAATCCTACTTCACAAAGCACTTGCAAGTGCTGAGAAATCGCTGGCAAGCTCATGGCGAAAGGCTCAGCCAACTGTTTAACTGGTTGCTCACCAGTACGTAACTGATCCAATATCGCCCGTCGTGTTGGATCTGCGATCGCTGCAAAAACATCAGCACTGGCAGCTAGTCTACTCATAGCGATTTTGGATTGTGGATGTTCCATTTTGGAGCGGGTAAACCAGGCTAATAGGCATTGTCAGCCCATCGCTGCATCGCTTGAAAAAGCAAAAATCTGATCATTGGCGTCATCCCAATACTTAAGCGAATACTTAACTCTTTTTATAATAGATAAGCAATTGCTTAAATGTCAATACGCGTTGTTAAGAAATGTTACGATAACACGTTATTTAGCGTAATGCTAACCTACTGGAACTGAGTAATAAGTAGATGTGGGAGTACAAGCCCAGAATACCTAACTTTTGTCGGCTGCATAAGTGCCATGAGTAGTTCCCTATAAAGTTATGTTGCTTATGTCAATAAAAGCCACCGCTCGTAATTAACTGGACTATTTCCGGAGGAATTGAGGAATTAATGATTGTGATTATGAAATCTGGCACTCACGGGGGCGGGAATTGCGCGGTTCAGTCTGCAATGCCGTTGACACATAATACCGCAGAAAAGTATGTGCCAACAGGACGTGGAGATTGTTCCTATACCAGTGTTTGGATGGCACAGAAGACAGTGAAAAAAATTCTGGTGATTGAAAATAGAGCAGAAACCCGAAAACTTTTTCTAAAATGCCTGGAAGCGGAAGGTTTCTACACTATAGGTGCTGAAAACGGTCTTATCGGTGTCCAGCGAGCACAGGAAGAGTTACCCGATTTGGTAATCAGCGAAATTACGATGCCAATACTCGATGGTTACGGCGTCCTGACTACGCTGCGCCAAAACCCAGCCACAGCGATTATCCCCTTTATTTTTGTCACTGGCAAAGTGACTCAGGCTGACATCCGCAAAGGTATGGAACTGGGAGCAGATGACTATCTCACTAAACCCTGTACACCAGAGGAATTACTCAGGGCGATAAGAGCCCGATTGGAAAGACAAGCCACCCTCCGGCAATGGTACGCTGCAAACTCACAATCAGTCCGAGAACCACCATGTGCTGAAATTATAAGACTGACTGCCCCTGAGTGCATCTTTCCGTCTGACCCTCAGTTAAGTGAGGTCTTTGGCTTCATCGAGGCAAATTATCACCGACCGATTACCCTAAGTGACGTGGCTCTTGCTGTTGATTACTCTCCAAGTTACCTCACTAACCTGGTGCGACGTCAAACGGGACAAACTGTGCAAACCTGGATTATTGAGCGGCGCATGGCAGCAGCACGTTCCTTGCTCTTGGAAACCGATGAGAGAGTGGAGGAGATTGCTGCTAAGGTAGGCTATCAATCTATGGTTCATTTCTTCCGCCAATTTAGAAGACATCACGGGACAACTCCCCAAGCTTGGAGAAAGTTACAGCTCACTCAGCACAAACAACAGTAATTCTCCTTTTCAAACAATGTATACATTTTTATTGCCTGTTTGGCTGCTTATAATATCAAGCAAGAATAAGTATCTATCTAAAGAATTAAAAAAGAGCGTCTTTGAAAACAACTAGTGTTGTATTATTAATTTCATCTTGACTCACATCTTGCACCTGGCCGTATAAACCGAGGCTAGGTAAAAAGCAGTGCGATAAAGTTACATTACTTTTTTGGACTTTTCGCGCTAAATTAAGGGCTTTGAGTTTGATGCTGAGTGATGAAACAACATCAATTTTTTTTGGTACGATATGTCAGTTGAGCGATCCAGTCTAGAACTCTGCCGTTGGCAGATCACACTGTATAAAAGTATAGGCAAGGAGGAAATGGTGATTAGTTTGGCGGGCAAACCAACCAAATCCCTCCTCTACCCTCTACAAATACAAAACTCCAGTCCTGTAAATGACCAGTGTTTAAATGGCAGAGGAGACAATGAAAAAAATTCTGGTGATTGAAGATGGGGCACAAACCCGAAAACTTTTTCTAGAATGGCTCAAAGCAGAAGGTTTCTACACTATAGGTGCCCAAAACGGTCTGATTGGTGTCCAGCGAGCACACGAAGAGTTACCCGATTTGATAATTAGCGAAATTATCATGCCAAAACTCGATGGTTACAGTGTCCTGACCACGCTGCGCGAAAACTCAGCCACAGCGATTATCCCCTTTATTTTTGTTACTGCCAAATCGACTCGATCTGACATCCGCAAAGGCATGGAACTGGGAGCAGATGACTATCTCACTAAGCCCTGTATGCTAGAGGAATTACTCAAGGCGATCGCTGGCTGCTTGGAAAAACGAGCCTCTTTCCAAAAGTGGTACGCTGCACAGTTCCAGCCAATTTTAGAACCACCGCAAGCTGGCATTAAAAGAGCGGCTGACTTTCAGTGGATTTTTCCGTCTGACCCTCAGTTGACTAAGGTCTTCCACCTGATCGAGGCAAATTATCACCAATCGCTTACCCTTAGCGACGTGGCTGTTGCTGTTGGTTACTCTCCAAGTTACCTCACTAACCTGGTGCGACGCCAAACGGGACAAACTGTGCAAACCTGGATTATTGAGCGGCGGATGGTAGCAGCACGTTCCTTGCTCTTGGAAACCGATGAGAGAGTGGAGGAGATTGCTGCTAAGGTAGGCTACCAATGTATGGTTCATTTGTTCCGCCAATTTAGAAGAGATCACGGGACAACTACTTCCGCTTCATTGACGCAATGCCCACGCTGAAGAAGCCAGGGACTGTCATGCTCTGGACTAACTGCAAACATCCATATTACGACCGTAACGTTACTAATGTTCCAGACTATATCTCCAGTGGTCGTGAGCGCACAGATCGTAAATGGGTCGGCGATATTTGGAAATATTTTGATGCAATCCACCGGATCGAAACAATGAACTTGAAAGCCATTTTGGAGTATCGCTTTGCTAATGGCTAGAGCATTCGTGACAAGTTAAGGTCGCATCCAGTTTGTCAATAGATAATGATACTTAAATTAGCGATGAGCCTGTGGTGGAAAACGTACAATTTGGGGAAAGTTTGTAACGTAATCTTAAGCAAACCACCTCTCCGTACCCTGAAAAGTCACATTCAAGGTTAGTTTGATACCTAAATTTGCCTCAGTATTAAGCATAATTGTTTATTGACAAATGCAATTTTATCTGAAATTGTCTCGAATGAGCTGTGAGTTACCAGTTTCTTTAGAGTTCTAATCTCACACAATGTTTTCCATTAGACCATTTAACAGTTTTGTTCTGTAATCAGAGGAAAAGAGCCTTATGTATGATGTAATCGTGGTCGGCGCTCGCTGTGCGGGTTCGCCCACAGCCATGCTACTTGCCCGCAAGGGCTATCGGGTGTTGCTAGTGGACAAAACCACTTTTCCGAGTGACACTGTTTCAGCCCACTATATTCAACAGTCTGGCGTTGTTCAACTCAAGCGCTGGGGTCTCCTGGACAAACTCGTGGATTCGGGCTGCCCACCGATCCAAAGGGCTACTTTCAACTTCTTTGGTTCCGTTGTTTTGACTGCTTGGGGACTGTCGGTGGAGGGCGTAGCAGAGGGGTACGGTCCACGGCGCACCGTAATCGACAAGATTCTCGTTGACGCTGCTGTAGAAGCTGGGGTCGAGCTACGGGAAGGCTTCGTATTGCAGGAGGTCTGCATGGATGGCGATCGCGTCACTGGCATCCGTGGTCGGACGAGTAGCAGATCGACCGTAACCGAGAAGGCTCGCATCGTCATCGGATCAGATGGGAAGAACTCGCTGGTTGCTCGTAGTGTCCGTGCCCCTGAGTACAACACAATACCTTCCCTCGGCTGCTATTACTACAGCTACTGGAGTGGCGTTCCTATGGAAGGAGCGGAACTTTACACTCTAGACAATCGAATAGTCGTCGCTTGTCCTACAAACGACAACCTTCTGAGCATATTTATTGGATGGCCTAACAGGGAATTTCACAAAGTTCGCACTGATATCGAAGGGAACTTCCTAGCAACGCTCGATCTTATTCCCGAACTAGCTGAGCGTGTCCGGAGTGGCAAACGCGAAGAACCATACTATGGTACAGGTCACGTTCCAAACTTCTTCCGTAAGCCATACGGGAATGGCTGGGCGCTAGTAGGCGACGCTGGATGCCACAAAGACCCAATTCTAGCCCAGGGGATGAAGGACGCTTTCTTGAGCGCCGAGCTTTTAGCAAACGCAATTGATATCGGTTTGTCTGGACGTAAACCACTTAATGAAGCGCTCGCCGAGTACGAACGGCAGCGCAACGAAGCCATAATGCCGCAATATAAACGCGCCTGCGAACGTGCTACCTTTGAGCCAGCGTCTCCAGAGGCAATGCGGTTACTAGCTGCTCTTCAAGGGAACCAGAGGGAGATAGATCGCTTCTGGGCTGTCGAAGCGGGTACTGTGCCAATTCAAGACTTTTATTCACCTGAGAACATTCAGCGCATCATGGGTGCAGCCGCAGTTGGTGTTGGGTAAGGACGTAGGTGTGTAGCCCATGTTTTGATTGGTAGCTCTGGCAACATAATCCACAACCTGTTGTCTTACTTTCCATGCTGGGACTGAGTAAGTATAATCCACGAGCAACGTTTGACTATTACAAGGACTCTCTCGACAAAGAAATAGTATGAATACAACCGAATCGTCGCCATCAATGGTAATGCTTCAGATGATAAGCGCTACCTGGCTTTCACGGTTAATTTACGCGGCAGCAAAGCTTGGTATCGCCGATCTGCTAAAGGATGGACCGAAGAGTAGCGAAGAGCTTGCGAGTTCCACTGGAATGCACGCACCTTCTCTCTACCGAACACTGCGTGCACTCGCTAACTATGGCATATTTAAAGAGGTTAAACCCAATTGCTTTGAAATGACGCCTCTTGCAGAGACTCTTCAAAGCAGAGTACCCGGCTCAATGCGTAACATGGCGATTACTTGCGGGGAAGAGTATTATTACTACCCATTCGGAAAGATTCTCTACACTCTGCAGACTGGTCAACCGGCATTCCATCATTTCCATGGTATGGATCTCTTTGAGTATCTAACGCAGCATCCTGATAACGCCAAGTGTTTTGATGAAGCAATGACCGAGTATGTATCGCAGATGCACACTTCATTTGCTGCCGTATATGACTTTTCTGGAGTGAAGAAGGTCGTCGACGTGGGTGGCGGTCATGGAACTCTTATGAAGCACATTCTAAAAGCCAACCCAACAGTGACCGGAATTCTCTTTGACAGACCATCTGTGATCGAGGGGTCAAAGAAAAACATCGAAGCTGCCGGGCTTTCGGATCGGTGTGAGGTTGTTGGTGGAGACTTCTTTGAATCGGTGCCAAGCGGCGGTGACATCTATATTCTCTCATCAATCATCCACGGAAGGAATAACGAAGACAGCGCTAGTATCCTCAGGAATTGCCATCGTGCAATGGTGGATAATGGCAGACTTTTGCTTGGCGAAGTGGTCATCCCTACAGGAAATGAGCCATTCTTTGGGAAGATACACGATATCAACCTTATGATAGCAGCTGAAGGTGGCGGGGAACGAACCGAGGCAGAATTCCTAAAGCTGTTTGAGATGTCTGGCTTCAAGCTAACAAGGATTATCCCGACACAGTCCCTTGGGAGCATAGTTGAGGGAGTACGCATTTAATAGACCTCAAAGAAGCAATGAACTTGAAAGCTATTTTGGAATATCGCTTTGCTAATGGCTAGCTGTGAGTTACCAAATTCTTTAGAGTTCCAATCTCACGCAATCTTTTCATTAGAGGATGTCTGAGGAGAAATCAGGTTTTATGTATGACGTCATTGTCGTCGGTGCTCGCTGTGCTGGTTCGCCGACAGCCATGTTACTCGCCCGTAAGATCGCTGATTTATTGAAAAATGGCCCTTTAAGTTGCGACAAATTGGCTTCCTCTACTGGAACACACGCCCGTTCCCTTTATCGAGTGATGCGTGCGCTTGCCAGTGTGGGTGTCTTTGCGGAAAAAGAGCAGGGCGATTTTACACTTACACCTCTGGCTGCCTGTCTCATGAGCGATGTGCCTGACTCGATTCGCGCTGCAGCAATTATGTTGGGTGAGGAACATTATCGAGCTTGGGGAGACATCCTGCATAGTATACGCACTGGAACTAGCTCCTTTGAGCATTTATATGGCATGGGTTTGTTCCAGTATTATGCGCAAAACCCGGAACCCGCAAAAATCTTCCAAAAGGCTATGACGAGTGTTTCTGCAATAGACAATACTGCGGTCACTCTTGGTTATGACTTTTCAAACATTCAAAAGTTGGTTGATGTCGGTGGTGGACACGGAAGTCTAATTGCCTCTATCCTCAAATCCAACCCTAATATGAAAGGGGTTTTGTTTGATCAACTTTCCGTGATTGAAGGTGCGAAACATTTGTTAGACAACCAAGGAGTATCCTCACGCTGCGAACTCATTGGTGGAGATTTCTTCCAATCTGTGCCAGCAGGGGGCGATGCCTATATTCTTAGACACATCCTTCACGATTGGGATGATGAGAGAGCGATCGCTATCCTCAAGCACTGTCACTTTCCAACAGGCGACGCATTTCAATTTAATGTTGTTAGTGTACCTCTTTCTAAGATAGATCTTCCGATAACAAATGCAATAAGTAGCAGCGAATATGCTACTCCTTTTACCGCTACTGTTGCTTTCATTCCACCAGGAGGTGGACCTACGCCCCATGTCCACTGGTGGGAGGATGAATGGTGGTGGGTTCTTAAGGGTAAGTTGGATTGGTATATAGGCGATAATGTCTATGATATAGGAGAGATACCCGGAGTAAATGCCCCTCTTGAAGACAACTTCAGTCGCGTTCAACTTAGTACCGGAGAACTGTCCTATAGTAATGACAAACGCTTGCATGGATATAGAAACAACACGGATGAAACATCTATATTGATACACTTTTGGCGTCGTCTTGAGAATACTGATGGGGGGATTGAACAGTTTTTTTTAGATGACGAAATTGGTAAATTGGTAGAAAGTCCATCTGATGCTTTGTTACCTAACAACTTTTTTGACCTAGAGAGGCTCGCAAAATGGCAAGAAAAATTCCCCGAATACAGAGCAACGATAAGTTCTTCTTTTGATGAATATCTGACGAAAAATGCTCTTGTTGAAGGTCTTGATCCACAAAAATTGAAGGACAACAAAGCTGAAGAGTTGATCGCTTTGCTGAGACAGATTCCACAGTTCAGACAGACTCCACAGACTCGAGCGGTACCCGAACCTTCTGTTACATTTGGACTCTTCGCATTTGGTGGTTTGTTTGCGATTTCAACTTTAAAGCGGAAAAATAAACGTATCCGTTTGGGTATTGTCAACTTAAACTAGTCTTGACAAGATTAAGCACTACCTCCCCCTGTAAGAGGCTCTCCTGCGTTTGTGGTGAGAATGTATCAATTTGATACAGATTGACTGACTGCGTAGAGGCTGGAAGGCTCGAATATGCAGGATTATAAGTTAGCGTTATCACCTTAAGTACAGGAGAGCCCTGTAAGAGAACGATGGCTTCGGTTATGCAGCTGTCTTGATGCCAGTCAACTCGCGCCACCGGGAGGTGTTGTAGAGTTGTTGATGAGGTATTAAATTGATATGGCAAACTCATAGCGATTAATGAATAGCCCAATCACAATGGCGATCGCCTTAATATTTCAGGTGCAAACACAAATCTTTCTGGTAACTAATCAGCATTGTTGGCTTCTCTACTTTTTGACAGTAGGACTGTCAACTTATCTAAACAAATGTAACAAGAACTGGACATTTATCTAGTATTTTCTAAGATATATTTCTTATTACAAGATAAAAGATTAAGGCAACCCCAATGGCGAGATCGGCGTTGATGGCATCATTACGGCGAGCTTACAAAATCACCAAGGCATCTGTTGAAACAGGAATTCCTGCGGACGAAATCGTTGATATTCTCCACCAAAAGACTACTCGTCGTCGCCTGATCTATGGGGGTTTGGGATTAGCAAGTGCCATCAGTGCGGTGACATGGCATGGTGGAGCTGATTCTGCTGCATTTGCCACAATTCCCAAAGTATTGGTAGTCGGTGCGGGAATTGCTGGACTCGTCGCGGCTTATCGTCTTTCTCAAGCTGGAGTGCCTGTAGATATTATCGAAGCAAGAAATCGCGTTGGCGGTCGCATATATACATTACAAAATGTTGCTGGTACTTCTATACCTGTAGACTTGGGTGGAGAATTTATCGACACAAATCATACCACCTTACGCTCTTTGGCGCAGGAATTAGGTTTGCAAATTGCAGATTTGTATACTGCTGACAAGGATTTGATACAAGGTACATCGTATTTTCAAGGACGTAAAATTTCAGAAAAAGAAATCCTACAGTGGTTCACTCCACTGGTGCAGAAGATAAAGCAGGATTTAGCTGCTCTTGGCAAGACACCTGTAACCTATGGCACACGCAATCAAGTTGCGATTCAGTTGGATAATACCTCTATCACTCAGTACTTGAACGACGGGCAAATTCACCCAATTCTTAGTGAGATAATACAAGTCGCTTACACTGGTTTATACGGTCGAGAAGCGAGCGAGCAGTCTAGTCTGAATATGCTGCTTTTTATTGGCACAGATCCAAGCAGCTTCGAGATTACTGGGGAAAGTGATGAACGTTATCAGATTGTTGGTGGAAATGACCAAGTCCCTCGTTTATTAGCGCGATTTTTGACAAATTCTATTGAAACAGGGACCGAATTAGAAGCGATCACAACTCGAAGCGATCGCACTTACCGAGTCAGTTTACGTTCTGGTAATCGCTCGTTTGAACGCACATATGAGCGAATTTTGCTGGCGTTACCATTTACTACTCTGCGTCAAGTCTCGTTAAATGTCGATTTGCCAGCAGTGAAAAAAAATGCGATCGCCCAATTAGGTTATGGTAACAATGCCAAGTTAATTACTGCTTATCAAGAACGCATATGGCGCACACGCCATAACTCAACTGCATTTGTCTCTACTGACTTAGACTTTGCAAGCATCTGGGAAGCTTCTCGTTATCAACCAGGTGCAAGTGGTGTACTCACCAATTTTACTGGCGGTCAAAAAAGTTTACCTCTAGGGCTACGTTCGCCTGAATCTCAAGCTCAAAAACTGCTATCACAATTAGAAAATATTTTCCCAGGAATGAGTAGTGTACGCCAGGGTCAACCCATCTGTGCTTATTGGCGCAGAGAACCGTATACACAAGGCTCCTATGCCTGCTATCTTGTTGGACAGTGGACAACAATTGCAGGAGCTGAACAAGAACAGGTGGGTAAGCTGTTTTTTGCTGGCGAACATTGCTCGCAAAAGTTCCAAGGTTATATGGAAGGTGGTTGTAGAACGGGTGAAATGGCTGCTGTCCAAATTCTACGTTCTTTGGGTTTGAAAAAGAGCGCTGCTCAACTAGAAAAGCGAATCACTGCTGATCAATAATCTTTCCAGTCTCTTTATGGCGTTTGCACAACAAACTTAGAATGAGTTCACTCTTGATTTGTTACGTATACCTGTGAGCCTATATCTAAAGCAAATTGCAGTGGAATTGGTGAATCTGCTTCTTGATTGCTGCGATTGATTTGAAAAGAGAGCGATCGCACTCTTTGCAAATCCAATTGGAAGCCATCAACAAGTCTGCCACGAATCTTTGCTCTAAAGTGGCTCAAAGGAAGCTTTACCTTTGTCCACTCTGTCCCAACAATAAACTCTTGCTCAAATGTGAGAGTACCAGTGTCCTGTTGAGCTTGCTCATCTTTAAGTGTGAGGGTATAAACAACTCCAGGATCTTTGGACTTAGCGTAAAACTCAATGTACTTGTATGCACTTAAATCTAGCGATAAAGGTGCTTCTACAAATGCAAACCCGACAAGTCCCTCATTACCCGCAATAGCAGCCAGTTCACCCTGAAATTGTAGTTCATTTTCGGCTTTAAGCAATGTCGCAGAACTACTACCAACTTGCGGTCTTTCAGTTTTATCAGTCTTGATTAACCAATCCGCCTCAACAGTTGAGAGCGTCAGTCTGGGGTCTTCAAAATTACTGATTTGTGCGCTTGCAAAAGAAGAGTTCATCAAACAAAGAAAAATAGAGGCTACAACTAACTTTTTTCTCATGTCAAGAATTTTATAAGTAATTGAATCACATATCGCAATTTTCTCACAATTCACTTTCATACCACGTAAGTTCGACAGAGTGATTAAACCGTAGTAGTTGTAGCCAAGAGCAAACAACAGGATTTTCGACCTAGACTTGCGCGATAGGCGTTACGGCGTCCTGCGATCGCACAATCTATAATCATGTCTAATTGGCTGGGTAAGTATAATATTTTTCTATCGTCAAAGTAACAAAAAAGCCATAATTTTTGATCCGACAAGAGGCTTTTTAGCTATTTGCAAAAGAATAGAGGGATTTTCCGAAAAATTTTATATTGTGAGTCAATATTATATATGTAATTTTATATACTTATAACCCATTGATATTACCCGAATGCCCAGCAAATCTTATCTTGAGAACACAATAAGAGTGTAAATTATGAAAATTTTCCCCAAAACTATCAAAACAGTCATCATTGCTAGTATAGTTGCTGCTCTAGTCGTGTTTGGAAGTCCCGCACTTTCCCATAATGCTCAGCATCAACAGGCATCAAATGCGATCGTCAACGGCAGTTCTAATACCAAGCTGCCAGTATTTTATAACGCTGATTCTACTCTTGCTCCTGCAAACAGCAAGGGTCTTATTAGTAAAAGGATTCCTCCTTATAGAGCACGTGTTAGAAGGAACGTTGTTGACCTGACCTCATCTGAGAAACAAGCATTCGTTCATGCTGTGCAGACATTAAAACATACATTCCCAGAAGGTAGCAATGTCAGTATCTATGACCAGTTTGTTGCAGTCCATCTGGGAGCAATGGGTTTAATGTACGATAGTGCCCAAGGTCCAGCAGCGGGGCATGATGGTGCTCATGAAAGCGCTCTATTACTACCGTGGCATCGTGAGTTGGTATACCGATTTGAAAAAGCCTTACAATCAGTAGACCCGAATGTGACGATTCCCTACTGGGATTGGACAGATCCTAAGGCGTTAGAAGTGATCTTTCAAGATGACTTTTTGGGACCAAATGGTCAAGGAGTCAATCTCAACATCCCCCAATTAGGTAATGTTCAAGGAGGACCTGTTGTGTCTGGTCCTTTTACAAAAGCCAATGGATGGGTTATCAACCCAGACTTACATACTAAGCCCTCGGGAAAATCATTGGGCGACACACTCTTACGCTTTATGCAATCGCCTCCTACAAATAGTTACCCTCTTCCTAAAGAAGATGTAGAGCAAGTCCTTGCTATCGACGACTATGGAACTTTTCGTCTAGCTTTAGAAGGATTTATCAAACTGGATGGTTCTAGTCAACAACCAACGCCTGGAGTGTTTCAACATAACTACTTTCATAGCTTCGTCGGTGGGGCTACTTTTGACCCTGCGGTAGGTCGTCCCGAAGCTCTTGGCACGATGGCTGACCTTGCTTGTTCTATCAACGATCCAGTATTTTGGCTGATTCATTCTAATGTAGATCGCCTTTGGGCTGAATGGCAGGCAAACGGACATGAAGGTAGCAATTATTATCCTGCATCAGGTGGACATTACGGAGAAAATCTCAACGATCGATTGTGGCCCTGGGATGGCGGTCAGTCCACTCCAGCGAATTGGACTCCAGGGGATTTGTTATCCTTACTACCTGCTTTTTCAGCAGATGATATTGTCACACCAAGAGACACTTTGGATTTGAGAAAGTATGGTTACAGCTATGACACCGTTATTAGGGCAAATGTCATCAAGCTGATACCAAAAGCAAAGTAAGCTTTAAATCTTGCATCTTGTCAACCACAGGAACCTGAGCCTGTGGCTAAACAAACAAAGCCTGCCGGAGTTTACCCGCCAGCGATGCGTAGACACCCAGAGGGCGGCTTCTGGTAGATTTCATTTGTGCTACTGGCAGTCATACTTTTGTACTAGGTCATCGAGTTCCGCTTGCATCATCGCACGAACCCTTTCGTAACAAGTATCTACGTAACCACGGTCACGAGCAGCGGCACAACCGTAACGCTCAAACACAATCGGTGCACAGACACGAGTATGAATCTGCATGGGGAGCGGGAAATTTGGTACAGGTCCAATCCCCACCCCCCAAGGCAGCCCAAGGTAAACTGGGAAGACGCCCGTGTTGCCATCAAGTAGCCAGGGAAAGCCCCATTCATGCAATTGTTTCACCTGTTGGTAGAGGTCAGCTAGCACAATCAGAGTTGAGTGTGCACCATGAGAAATAATCGGCACAATTGGCACCTCCTCCCGCAAAGCCAGCTTGATGAACGCCTTATTATTTGCCAGATGAATTCGGTTTCGCCAACTGTAGGGACGAAACAAATCCTGGGCACCTCCTGGGTAAACGAGTAGCGCTGCATCTCTTCGTAGAGCAGCGATCGCCATTTTGGGATGCGCTATAATTGCCCCCACCTGGGCACCCGGCAAAGCGAAGATGGGAGTTTGCCAGGCTGACGGGTGCATCAAAGCGTAGACTAATCGTTCATAGCCAAAGGTGCGGAACCAGTCATACATAAACATCGATGTATCTGGTGAAGCCAACCCGCCATTATGGGAACCGACAATCAACACTTTTCCAACCGATGGCATATGATGCCAACCAGAGGTTTGAACCTGAAAATAGTAGCGGTAGAACCATCCCCATATCGGCATCCAAGCTTTTATCGCCTCAGGGTTTCGCTCCGACAAAGACCAACCATCGAACCTACGACGCGAGGCTTTATCGTCAGCACCCGAGTTGTGTGTGAAAATACTTAACTTATCTAATAGTTCCTCAAACGGGTTAGAGATTTTGTCGCCTTCGCCCTGGCTGCCCATAAAAATATTCAAGTAGCTTAACAATGATTATTACCCTTCTAACCACAGCATTTTTTAGATTGACACTCTGCCGCCTAAAGGCAGGCAGATTCTAAAGAGATTTCGCTCTTTATATCCCTATTACTAGGGTTCTCTGGCTCACCACGTTTGCACTTTGTGCGTGGTGATTTTGTCCTAGAGCGTTTAGAACCAAATGGTTCAGGTTTTGCGGAGTCCCCGCATACCATACTAGCTATATTATTCATAGCTAGTTTTTTTATGTTTTTTGCAGCATTAATGTCGGCATGAGCCATGTAACCACAAGCAGAACAGATGAATTTCTCCTTGTCACGACTACTCGCATCAATGTGACCACAAACATTACATTTTTGAGATGTATATTTAGGGTTTACCTTGACAAAAACCTTTCCTGACTTGACAGCCATGTACTCGATTTTCTGGCTCAATTCACTCCAACTAGCGTCAGAAATGCTGCGATTCAAACCTTTCTTTCGGCTCTGTCCGTTAAGTAAAAACCTACCAGTTGTTTCATCCATTTTTACTCGACAGCGCTTAAGCATACCGGAAACATTTAAGTCTTCTACTCCAATTGCATCAACTCTTCTAGACGCAATTTGGCTTGCTACTTTCCATTGGTAGGCTTGACGCTTGTCACTGATTTTCTTATGAAGTTTGCCGACTCGTGCAGCCGCCTTGGTACGATTCTTGCTACCTTTCTGTTTACGACTAATTCTGCGTTGCCTAATCCTTAGGATGCGCTTAACTTTTTTATTGGTTGCGAATTTGGGATTTTTAATCTGATGTCCATCGGATAGATGTACAAGTTTTGTAATTCCCATGTCACAACCAACAATAGACTTGACATCAGCTAAGGCTACAGCAACGTAATCAGGAACGGTCTTATCTTCAATTCTGATAGATACATACCATCCATGTTGACGTTTACGAACTGTTGCAGCTTTGACTGTAAACCCTTGTGGTATTGGTCTAGAGTTGTAAAATCTCATCCAACCTATCTTAGGTAGATAGATTTTATTCCCTTGAACTTTTACCCCCATTACATAGGTAAAAGATGAAAAACTTGACCGATTTTTAAACTTCGGGAACCCCCTGCCGCTAAAGAAATTTTCGTAAGCTTTATCTAGCCGTTTAACATTTTGTTGCAATACTGTAGAGTCAATTCCAGCATACCAAGGTCTAGCTTTTTTAAGCTCTGGTAACGCTGTAATCTGAATATCTCTAGCATTGCGACGCGGATTCTTTGCCTTTCCGTCTTTATCTACTTTAGTATCTTTCCACGGTTCACCAGTTGCACCATTCTTGCTAACAAAGCACGTAATAGGACAAGCTTCACTATACGTTTTAATATCACAATAATTACCTTGAAGGAACTGCTGATTGTATTGAGCAATTCTATCAGCCGCATACCAATTATATTGACTACGAAGCATATTCACCCAATTTTCCATTGTGCTTGATTGGGTGATATTAGGACGTAGTTTGTAAAGATAGTTTGTGAGCAACTGGTAATCACCGACTGTTATTTGCTAACCTTTATTTAGCATATCGAGGTGTTCTCATCATGTCAACAGGGAAAGGTGTCAAGCGAACAAAAAATCAACCAGTCTTTTATAACGAACCGAAGAAAGAACATTCTTTGATGCTCACTGATACCGTATGGAATATTTTGAAAGAAAACGCCAAATTAAATAAAATGAGCGTCAGTGAATATGTAGAACAAGTTTCACGGGGCTTAAAAGCCCCTCCTCGCCCTACATCCACCGCCTAAAGTACAGATGAGGCTGCCTTTTACCACGTGCAGCCTCATATTCAGTGGTTTTGGGCTTCGTGTCCTTTCTTATAAATTTCTTGCAAAAGTCATCTATGGACGAGATACCCGAAGGGTCAAATTGCCCCCCTCCAGAGATGTCGGGGTAACGACAGTTAATTTGTGGGGTCGGCTCCCAAATAATTTGTGATTCGACACCTGGGTTGTTGCCTATACTTGTATGAGGATATCAACACTCTCTTACTAACTTACAGGGAGCATCTCAATCATGTCACGCAAGATAAAGACTTCACGGCGGGGTTTTCTCAAAGGGGTAGCAGTCAGTACAGCCACTGTCACCGCAGCAGAGTTACTCAGAAAACAACAGGCAGATGCTGCCGAGGAAAACCCCAATAGTGCAGGCAATCCCCAATCAACTCAATTCGACTTTACCCAGAAATCAGGTGCGTTGCAACCAGACAAGATTGTAGATAGTGCCTGCCAATTCTGCAATTCTCTGTGCCGTTTAAAAGTTCATGTGAAAGACGGACGCATTATAGATGTCTTAGGCGAACCGGATGACCCAGTACAGGCAGGAGGCTTTTGTGTCAAGGGTCCGATGATGACCCAATTGGTGTATAATCGCTTCCGCCTCACTCACCCGATGAAGCGGGTTGCAGGGCAAAAGGGTTCACCCGATTCTCAATTTGAGCGGATTTCTTGGGACGAAGCGTTAGAGACGATCGCCGCCAAGTTTCTGGCGTTGAGGGATGCAGGGGAAGCTAGGGCGATCGCCAACAAAACTTCTGGTAGATTACCACGCGGCACTGGTTCTCTAGTCGGACGCTACTTCACCCTCTTGGGTAGTCCGAATGACACTGATGTAGGTCCTGTCTGCAATGATGCTGGTGGAAATGCTTTGGCATGGACTTTTGGTTTAGGTAATTTTACTAATGGCTACGGTATCGATGGCGCAACGGGCAAAGAAGACCTAGGGTCTGCTAGATTTTTTCTCTTCTTAGGAACCAACCAGGCGGAAACTCATCCAGTGACCTTTGCCTATCTTCTCAGAAGCCGCGCTCAGACTAAAGCGAAGCTAGTCGTCATCGACCCTCGCTTAACTCCTACAGGAGCGCAAGCAGATGAATGGATTGCACCCAAGCCGCACACTGACCTAGCTCTGGTGTTGGCAATGCTCTACCACATTGTCAGCAACAACTTGTATGATACTGCCTTTGTGCAAAAGTGGGTACTGGGCTTTGACGAACTCAAAAAGCACCTTGTGAGCAACGGTTATACGCCGCAATGGGCTGCGGAAATCACGGATATTCCAGCAACTAAAATCAAACTTCTTGCTGAGGCTTACGCAACAACCAAGCCCGCTGCCATTTTCTGCAATGCTGGTATTTCTCACCAAGTGGGAGCTTTCGACACCTACCGCACTCTGGCATTTCTTGCCGCGATAACAGGTAACATTGGCATCAATGGTGCTGGTTGCAACTTCATGCACAACACCTGGCCCGGAGGGCTAAATCTGCCACCCATCAAAGGCAACACACCAAAGAAAGATGTTGCCCTGCCTGTTGGACCAGAATATTTTCCTGAATCTATCCTCACAGGCAAACCTTACCAGCTAAAAGCCATTGTTACCCAAGGCAATCCCCTTCTCGCCTCCTCGCACACAGCTAAAGTACAGGAAGGGTACCGCAAATTAGACTTTTACGTCTACACGGGATTGTTCATGGAGGAGTCTGCCTACTACGCCGACATCATTTTACCTGTCACCAGTGGCTTTGAAATGGAAACCGTTTATATGCGACGAGATGACCGGGCAATCCGTTGGCAAAAGCAAGTGGTTCCCCCAGTAGGAGAGTCCAAACCAGACTGGCACATTTGGATTGACCTGGCACACGCCACAGCAAAGTTAGACAAACGCAATCCACCCGAATACTGGACAGAGAACTTTTCCCAGGCATGGAAAGACTACCGCAATCTCTGGGCAACTTTCGTGGCAAACACTCCCGGTATGGGTGGTATGACGACCGAACGCATGTCCAAGCGTTCAGAACCCTTGCGCTGGCCCTGCCCATCAGTGGATCATCCCGGTGTCAGTACTCTTTACCTGGATCATCCTTCTTGGTATAAGGCAGCACAGGCTATCAACCCTCAGAATAAAGGCAAGCGATTCCTCACGCCCAGTGGCAAGGTAGAGATTTATACGCCCGAGATACAAAAGCAGCTAGCGATCGCTGGACACGCCGCCCTACCCATTTTCTACACTCATCCGGAGGTTACTGGTCAGCATCCCACCATCGAGTATACAACGCAACTAGTAAAAAATCCGGTGAACCCGCAGGCATTCACCCAAAAGGTCAAATTAGGGAAAGTCTCTTCTGGGGAGGTTCATCGGCAGTATCCGCTTATGGGCATGACTGGCAGATCCAGTGTGGTTCATTTTCACTCCGTCACACACTGGACTTACACGGGTAAACAAATGAACGGTGTTCGCTTAGTTCAAATCCATCCCAAAGTAGCGCAAGCAGCAGGTATTAATAACGGCGATGAGATCATTGTCGAAAGCCCCAGAGGGTCTATCACAGGTACAGCTTTAATTTGGGAGGGAATTCGTGAGGACACAATTTTTGTGCCAAATTGGTTTGGTCAAGAGCAGAAAATGGCAGAAGAACTCCGTACTCCCTACTACAAAGCAGCTAACCAATTGATAGACGACCAGTACTACGACAATCTTTCAGGACAGCTTGCCTTTAAGTGCTTTGCCTGTCGTGTGAAAAAGGCTTGACATCCTCGCCGCCTTACTTTTTCCTTCCTTTTTAAGGGGGGCTTTATTCCCCCCTTTTTTAGCTACGGTGTACACACATCTGGCTCAAAACCTCACCCTCGCTTTTAGCGTAGCTAAAATCTTTCCCTCTCCTTATTAAGGAGAGGAATGCCCGACAGGGCAGGGTAATACCAATTCAAAATTCAAAATATGTCCTGCGGGCACGCTACGCGTTAGTGAAACTCCTCCGGAGGAGGCACAAAATTCACGCATTAAGAAAGCCAGATATAACTAGGGTTTGGGAGTGCGTATCTGTCGCATTCTTTTTTCAAATTGGTATAAGGTTCGGTGCGCGTACAAAAGGAATTTTGAGTCATTCGATGACTTGTGTGTATACCGTAGCCTTTTTAGGGGAGGGGAGATCAACTCTTATCTAAACCTTATTGGCTTTTAATTTCCAATTGGTGGTGCTAAAGGTTGGCGTGGTGTACCGCCCCCACCAATGCTGTTCGGTCCGTTGTTGTCCACAACCTTCACCGCACCAATGATTTTGGCGAAGTCAGCTTGGAGTGCGGCATCTCCATGAACTTCATGTCCGGTGACTTGCTCGTACTCTTGCTCGGCACTGCGCTCAAGGCAGAGGTAATTGTAGTCCCACCCGGAATCGTCAACAACGTAGGCACCGTAATTTTGCATTGCTTCAAATATTTTCTTGCCTGCTTTGGAGGTCAGTCCGAGGCTCTGTGCTGTGACATTAGGCGGAATTGCTAGCAACGAACCCATGACCAGCGCCGGATTGGAGCCATGGTATTGGTTTGGTGCATTAAAATCAGCGAGACGGGCAGGCCAGCGGCGACCAGGGGTTGACGATGAAGAATTGTAGTGCAACCATTTGCCCCAGAGAACAATCTTGAGTGCATGACGAATAGGCTCGTCGTTCAACAATTCACCTTTGCGAATACTACCGCCAATGCTCGACATTCCTGAGCCACCATGCCCACCGTCAATGCCATCGCCGTAAATGTCCTGTTGTCCAAACCAAACACCGTAAAGCGGGGCACCCTCCTGACAACGGGTGGTGACGTTATAAGATACCAAAGTTCTGCCATCCGGCATTAGGAATGCCGAGGAGTTGTTTGGAGTAAATCCTGGCTTTGCATCCTCAATGACAAGATCGTAAGGAACTTTCAACGGTTGACCGGCTTCCGGATGCCACTGTGCTTGCTGCTGTGGCGTAGAGCCGGTGCAGCGACCTTCACCCCAGGCACCAGGCATATAGGTGGACACACCCGGATCGCTTTCCTTGGTTATGATGAACCAGTCGGTGTCAACTCCAACGCTCTTTGAGCCGATATAAGCATCAACGTATTGGGCGTTTGATCCAATCGGCATATTCCAAATGCTGTCGCAGGCGAACGGTTGTGTGTACTTATCACGTGCTTGACCAGAACCGCATTTGCTGCTATCTGAGCTGAATGTTGGAGTGCTGGCTTGGGCTATGAAAGTGGGAGTAGTAGGAGTTGGGTGTGAAAGCCTTTTTGAGCTATTTGCTAGCTGCGATTTGGTATCTTTACTCAGACTCAAGCTTGATTGATTTTTAATGCTAACGCTGATTCCAGAAGCAGCATTGAGAGCATGGCTAATAGTACTTAAGGTACTAGGTTCAGAAATTATCATTTGCCTCTTCTCTCCTCATCAAGGTTGTTTGAAGCTCAGATCTAGTGAGTCTTCTTGCTCCAAGTTGGTAGAGGCAAAACCCTGAAAAACTGAAATTTCATTCTAAGGGATTTGACGCCCTGATCGGATTTGAGCTTACATAAACCCAGAGTGGAATTTAGTTTGCTTACGCAAGTAGGGTTGCTCAAATTTTTCTAATGGTCATCTCATCAACGCAAACTTGTTAACAATATGTCAAAACCTATAAATATGTCAATCCGTAAGTTCTAGCTCTGCCACTAATAAAGTGTGCCAAGTAAGTCTGCAATTGTAGCAGTAAATTATACCAATTCAAAAAATGAACCGGAAACGAGTCTAAAAGATATACCGTACAATTACTAGTCTCTTTAAGTATCATCTATGTTTGATGAAATAAATTGTTGATTAGCATCAAGACATTATGTAATCGCCGTTTCAATAGTAATTTTTATAACATAATTGGTGTCAAATTATCGCCTTTCATATAGCTATAAGGCTTACTAGAAGAACCGTCGAACAATATTGCTGCTCTGAATTGCAGTTGTAATCATTTATGCATAGCTCATTTCACGGCGGCAATCTTCATCATGTCCAATCGCTTTTAACAAATCCTCGATTGACACAGGGGAGGTAATTGTTTCATTGTTTGTATAGCCCGTTTGTATAGCCTCAGAGTTCCAATCTGAGGGGTGAGCAAAATTTACACATTTGCGATGCTCCGATTTCACAGTCTGGAGAGTGTCAAGATGGTTACTACTTCACCAAGGGTCTGACTTGGATGTTAGTCACTTCAGCGGTGCGGGGCAAACTGAGGGCGTTAATCACACAAGCAGCCACATCCTCTGGTTGCAGAAGACGCTCAGGGTTATATGCTTTACCCTCCATCTTATAAATAGCCGCCTGCATGGGACTAGCGGTGCGTCCCGGATATACGCTGAGAACGCGCAGTCCTAAAGCGTTTACTTCGGCTCTCAAACTGTCAGCGATCGCCTTAAGTGCAAATTTGGTAGCAGCATACTGCCCTGCACCTGCTTTAGCAGTTAGCCCCGCACTCGAGTTGATGAAGACAATTTGCCCTTGACGGGGTATGAGCATGGGAAGCAAAGCTTGTGTCAGGGCGTAGGGGGCGCGAACGTTCGTGCGGTACTGCAAGTCTAAGTCTTCAACTGGTGCTGTTTTCATTTCTCCTAGAGAAATGATGCCAGCGCTGTGAATCAGCAAGTCGATCTGCCCAAAATCTTCCACTAGATGGCTCTTGAGCTTCTGAATGTCTTCGTCTAAAGTTAAGTCTACTTGATAGCTCACAACTTGAGGTGAAGTTTCAACGCTCTTAGTAATGGCTAACAGCGTATCCAACTTGCGACCTAAAAGGCAAAGTTTTGCTCCCTGCGCCGCCAGTCCCAAGGCGATCGCTTTGCCAATACCACTGCTTGCTCCTGTAACAACTGCGACTTGTTCCTTGAACACTGTCATCTTATTCCCATTTCTATCACTGAACTCCAAAAAATAAATTATTCAAATTTCTGGACTCAACACGAGTTTTCCTTCCCCTGTCTCCCTTCTCCCTGCTCCCCTGCATTCATAGCGATGGGATATTTTTTTATTTGGAAGTCCCTTACTGTGAGCGTAAGGCTTGGACTGGGTCGATCTGGCTGGCTCGCAGGGCAGGAGGCAAACCAGCACCCACCCCCACCAGTAGCGCTGATCCTAACGCTAGCGTTGCGATAGAGGTGTCAAACTCGTAGGGCAATTTAAAGGTATCAGTGACTACAACCGTCAATCCATGCACCACCCCAAGACCAACTGTTCCTCCTAGTAAACTTAAAAGCGCAGCTTCCAGAATAAACTGCAGCATGATTTCCTGCTTTGTTGCTCCCACTGCCCGTCTCAAACCAATTTCAGCAGTTCGTTCCGTCACCGAGGCAATCATAATATTCGCAATGCCGACACCGCCAACCAAGAGGGCGATCACTCCCACCACCGTCAGTCCCTGCGATGCCATCTCAAAAGTTTTCTGCTGCTGTAAGATGTCTGAGACATTGTTCCATAACTTAAATTTTTGACCTGGGAATCGCTGCTGCAGCAGTTGTTCGGCTTGCTGGCTCAAGTCTTCCACGTCTTCGAGTTTGTCGGGACGCATTTGGATGCTACCAATGTCACGGCTACCAGTCATGGCATTGTAAACAGACATTGGTACATATAGTTGACCCTCTGGAGGTGCATTTTCATTTAGACTAGTCGCTACCACCCCCACAACGACATAAGGTCTGTTCCCAGTATAAATCATCTTACCCAGAGCCTTTTGCCCACCGAAAAGTTGTTCTGCCAGTAGTTGATCGATGACCACTACTGGTCGGTAGCTTGCAAAATCTTCAGCCGTAAAGAACCGTCCGGACACTAATGCTTTTCCTGAAGTCAGCAAAAAATCTTGGGAAACAGGTGACATGGGTGGAGTGAACTCCTTGTCCTGAAATACAGTTGGCGTAGCACCAGCCCAATTAAAAGAACTGATTGCCCGCAAACCCACCACCCGTTCTCGTAAGAATTCCATGTCTTCCAACTTGAGTTGGGTGGTCCGACCACCAGAATCCCAGTTTGGGTATACTGAGACCTGAGGTGCGCCTCGCTTTGCCAGCTGCTGAGCAATCATAGCTCGGCTGATGTTACCGACCTGAAGTGTAGCGCTGACAGCAGCCACACCCATAAACACTCCTAAAGTTGTCAGTCCAGAACGCAAAGGATTCTTACTCAAGGAGCGAAAGGTGATATCCACTAAATCTAAAGGTGAAAGACCCATAAGGCAAATTCAAAATTCAAAATTCAAAATTCAAAAAAATTAATTACTTTGGAATTCAAAAATTTTAAATTACAATTCAAAAAACGGCGTTGCCGAATCAAGATATGAATTTCAAAATTCTCATTGATGTAGAACTTTCGGATGCAACGTCTCTACAGAGATTGTAGGAATTGCAGGAAATTGAACATCGTGCTACAACCATAATTTATTACCAAATTCAGCAACGCCCAAAAAACTAATTTTGAATTTATCATTTTGAATTTTGAATTCCCCCAGAGGAGGTGACTGGGATTCCTGGCTGTAATTGCAACTGGGCGGACGGCAGTATGACCTGTTCGCCAGCACGCAAACCAGAGGTCACTTCTGCGGTCACTAACCCCTCCAATCCCAAGTTGATGGTTCGTTTCTGAGCCTTATTTTGACTATCCCGAACCCAGACAAAGGGCTGGGGTCCAGAGCGTTGAATAGCTTCTGTGGTTAAAACAACTACGTTTTGCCGTTGTTCTAAAACAACCTCAACATTCACCCGGCTACCAGGGAGCAACTTGGTAGTTGGGGTATCAAGCAGCACTGTTGCAGGTACGGTTGCTTGAGTTGATTTGTTTTGACTGCCGCCTTCCTGTTTCTGAGTTTCTTCAGGTGTCAGTGCTTGAGGATACAAACTTTGCACATATCCAGTGTACGTCTTTGCTGATGGTCCGATCGCACTGACGCGGGCAACTTGGTTGACCCGGACTCGGGCTGCATTGAGGGTAGAAAGCTGGAGCTTCACGAGTACTTGCTTAGGGTCGCCTAAGGTGAGCAGGTTGGTGCGTAACTCAACCCCCTCACCGTCCTTAACATAAATACCCAAAACTGCGCCATGAAACGGTGCAGTCACGGTGGTGTCTTGCAGTTCCTGCTGAATACCTTGGCGCTCCAACTGTAGGCTTTGCAGTTCGAGGGCGGATTCACGGGCTTCTTTTTGAGCTTCTCGCTGGTCAGCCCGAGCTAGGCGAACTTCGTCCTCTTGCTGCTGGAATAGTTGTCTTGTAATAGCTCCTTCTTTCATCAAGGGACTAAGCTTCTGGAGTTCCCGTTCCTCGGCTATTAGCTTCTCCTGAGCCTCGGTAATTTTCTGCTGACTGCGTGCGAGCTTGAGTTCCTCTTGCTGAATTTTCAACTGCTGCTTGGCAAGAGCAATTTTTCGCTCGGGGTAACGCAGGGTGAGTAGCACTTGACCAGCCCTGACTTTCTCCCCTGGCTTGACCAGTACCCGATCCACTGCACCCTCTGTTGGGGACTTGAGAACCCGCTGTTCCCGCAGTTCAACAGTTCCGCCCTCTGTGATTGTGGTTTCAACATTGCCACGCTCTACAGTAAGCAAGCGTACTGCCACTGGCTCGGGAGATTGATTTAAAACTAGGAAATACGTCAGCCAGCCGCCGACGCCGACAACAGCCAGAGCAGCTGGCCACGCTAGCCATTGCACTCCGGTTTTGAATTTCTTTTTTTCCTTTTGCCAGATCATGAACACTTCACCCGATCAGTTTGCAGTTCACTCTTAAGCGAGTGCAGCCCAAGGCTCTCACCCCATAATTCATGTCAGAAAACCTCGTGGTTGCAGGTCGAACACGACGAGGCAACTGTTGTGCAAAACGCAATGGTAATTTGAATTGAGATAATTTCTTAGCTTAGAGTAATAATCAAGCCACCAGAATGCTGGCCATCCGATGACCATGAAGCTTGCTCCCCCTTGACGCATTCGCTCAAGTTCCCGAATGGCGGTTTGGTCATCAGGTGGGGCTCCCCAGTACTGTCCCTCATGTTCGAGAAAGGGAAGGGCATCGAATTGGGGCAAAATCTCGGAACCCCAGTGATTGTCATCCACCAAAATAAAAGACTTCCCTGTTGGAATGACAGCTAAAATGTCCTGAATAGCAATCTGCAGTCTTTCTGACCAACTCAAATTGATTTCGGGTATAAGCTGAGACGTAAACTCACTGCGGCGCATGCTGATATGTAACAGCCGCTCTGCCAGCCATTGACGATACGACGCATCCTCTGCACGCGGCGACTGTAGCAAATAAGCGATCGCATCAGTACGTTCTGCCATCACAGCCACCGGACCTGTTCCCCCAAGGGTAAAGTTAACCTGGGAATCCTGTTCAACGTGATACCGGACTTGGGCCAGTTCTTTAGCAATAAAGAAGAGATCGAATTGCGCTGCTATGCGTAAGTATAAGTTCAAGTCTAGCATATACTTAGAGTGCGGTGCGTCGATTGCCCCAACCGCTGCAAGTGCTGAAGCGCGAAACAGGATTCCTGAAGAAAGCAAAATCCATTTCCGCCCATCTACAATTTGATGGATGAACTCTAAGCCGTCGATTAGCCCTTCTGGTAAGTTGTCTGAAAGTTCTCTGCCTGTTATACGCACTGAAACACCATTAGTGTCTATAATTCCAGCTTGGCCAACTGAGAAACCAGCATTTGGATGGTTGTCCAATGCTAAGACAGATTCGCGGATGAAGTTCGGCAGCAGTATGTCGTCGTCTGATAAGATGCTCAGATAGGGGCTAGAATTTACCTCAACAGTCCGCTGCCAATTGCGAAATATTCCGATATTCGTTTCGTTACGGATATAAGTGATTCGCGAATCCGCGAATGAGCGTACAACTGCCTCTGTATCATCAGTAGAAGCATTATCCAACACAACAACTTGGAAATCTGAATAGTCCTGTGCCAGTACGCTCTGAAGGCTAGTTTTTAGTAACTCCGAGCGATTGTAGGTCGGGATGGCGATGGTAACTTTGGTTTTAGGTGTCATATCGTTTGTGTTCACACCCTCTTTGGTAATAACGCTCACACAGTATCAAGCTGCTAACCGCAAATCAAAGACAACTAAGCGCTCATTGTCTAAAACACAGCGAAATTTGTTACGCAGATAGCGAGCAAATTCAGCATAGTAGTCAAACCACCAGAAAGCTGGCCATCCAAACACAATGAAACTTACACCTGCACGGTGCAGGCGCTCGAACTCCTTAATGGCAATGGCATCATCTGGTGGTGCTCCCCAATACATACCATCTTTTTCTAGCAAGGGGATTGATTGGCAATTATCCAGGAGCTGACCAGAGCCCCATTCGTTCATATCAACTAAAATATACTCTTGCCCTGGTGGAATTAAAGGAGTTAGTTCCTGCTCTAACGCGCCCAGACGTTGGAGATATTCATACTCAGAACCCTTCCAGCGTTCAAAAGCATCTTCAACTTGAATGCCGTGCTTATGCAAAGACTCGCATAAGGCAGTTATATGATGGTGATATTGGCTAAGTTGCCAACTATAAGTACGCTTACTAGTGCCATTATGACCATGAATACGATACAGGGATTGGTACTCAGCAATGCGCTTGATTCTGCCGAAGAAGGGAGACAGAAACGTTAAGTACGCATCAGCATTGATGCAGTAGTAAATGTCCGGCAGGGGGAAAATTTTCTCTAAATAGCTGCGCGACCAGGCATTGCCGCTCGTGGGTGAGAAGACATGGCTGTCAATCGTACCATGGAGATGCACATTGCGCAAATCTCCTTCTGGCAGAGGTTGATCGGGAATAAACTTTTCCAATGGCTTACCATCAGCATCTATAGCGTATAAAGGCCAGTGTACCTGCACTATATTCGGATCGCGCAGCAGTTCAACAGCTCTTGCGATCGCACTGGGCAGCAAAACATCATCTGCATCCAAAAAACAGATAACCTCACCACGGCTCTTGGCAAAACCGGCGTTGAATGCGGAACCCTGTCCGCCATTCTCCTTCAGTAAAGGAATAATCTGTTTCCCATAATTGGCAATGATTTGCTGTGAACCGTCTGTTGAACCATCATCAACCACAATGACTTCTATTGGCTGATAATTTTGATTCAGAGCACTGTCAATTGCCTCCGGCAGAAAACGTCCATAGTTGTAGTTGGTGATAATAATACTGGCTAGAGGCTTGTTCATGAGCGTAGGTCAAATGCAATCAGATGGTCGTTTTGCAATAGACAGGGAAACTTTTGACGCAAATAGTTATGAAATCCGGCGTAGTATTCCAGCCACCAAAACGTGTGCCAAAGGAAAACAATCGCGCTTGCACCAGTTTGACGCAGGCGATCGAATTCTCGAATAGCCATGTTGTCATCTGTTGGGGCTCCCCAATACTGTCCGTTATGTTCAGTAAAGGGTATAGTCCGAAAGCCCTCGATGATTTTGTTACCTTTTAGGCGATCCTCATCGACTAAGATGAAAGATTCCGGCGGTGATATCAGAGATTTGAGTTTCTCTCTTACCTCATACAGGTGACCGATGTGATTGCGTTCTGTAGCAAAACTTAGGTCTCCGTACAGCGAAACCAGATTCCACTTTTTTTGAATACGATCAAGACTCTTAGCGGATTGTTCAAGATCCCATCTCATGAAGAAATAGTCGAGCTCATCTGGATGGGGAGGATAAGGGTGCCAGAAATGAACAACAGACTTTGGCTCAAAGACAACCGGAACTTTGGCATTATATAAAGCCAAACTAGAATCGAGATGATCTAGAAAGATAACCTCTTCATCAAAAGGAGCGACTCGGTCAAAAACGCTTCGGCGGTAGAGCCGACAGTGAGCCTCTCCAGCTAACTCTAGCATCCGGCGATGGTTTCCTTTATCGAGTTGCCCATCGCCCGTGGCTGGAAGGAGTTCCCATTTGACGCCGTCGGCTGTTTGCACTGACCGAACCTGACCCTGATTTGGGTCCCAGTGAATGGTTGTCGCTCCCAAAGGACCCTCAATAATACGGGGCACGGCTACATCAGCGGGTTGTTCTTTGCAGGCGGTGATGAGATTGGACAACCAACCTTCCTCAACAAGAACATCATTCTCGATAAAGCACAAAAAGTCATCTTTAGCTTCCTGAATCACCAAGTTTCTTAACTGGTTGGCCTGCAAATAATGATCTTTATGAATGACTTTGACATTACTCCGACCTCTTAATACTTGCTCAATTTGCTGCCAATACACTTTAGGAGTATTGCAATCTACTACAATCAGGTTGAACGGAATGCGGGTGTACTGAAAAATTCGCTGCAAAGATTCAGCCGCTAGGCAGAACTGTTCGCGAGGAAAGAACCCAATAGTTACTGTTGACACAATGATAGCTCCTAACTCAATGATGGTTAACTCATTGCCGCTTCTAGCAGAGATGAAAGAACTTTATTTGAATCAAAATATTCCTCTGCTAACCTCCGTGCTGCATGCCGATGTTGTTCATAGTCAGTGTTGATGGCTTCTATAGCGTTCACTGCCTCCGATAGGTCATGGAAGGTCAAAATTCCTTCTCCTATCGGTAGCCAATCGCCCAAACCGGTGTCTTGGATCAGAATAGGTTTGCCGGAAGCCAAGTAACATACGCTGCGATCGCTAAACCAGCCGCCCTTTGTAGCAACATAACCGTGTTTTGCGACTCCAAACTCAGCGCGGGATTCTTGAACGAATGTCTGGTAAGACTCTGGTGTAAAAGACGCAATCCATCCGGGCATCACCTGCCAGCCGTTCTGGGATAGCTCATCGGGAAAGCCGCCGCTCAGTGCAATCCGAAACGGTTGTTTTGTGAGTTGCGGTATATCAATAAACTTTAGGAACTCTTTATCCTTGTTGCCGTAGGTGACTCCTTCGTAAATCACCTCCCGATAACTGTGCCACTGCATGATAGAACTGAAGTGGGTGGCACCGTCGTCCTCAGTCGCTGGCCAGTAAGGCAATGCTACTGGAGGTAATGTCAAGAGCCAATCCCTACCCGTTGTAGGGATGAGACAGTCTTCGGCACCAATGCGCTGCCCGATTGTGAACAGGCGATCGCAATGTTCAACGGTGTTCGCTAATTCCGAATCACCACTGGCAATATTAATCTGAGTGAAACCCGGATCTGCATCAATATAAATGCGGCGCTGCGGCCACTTATATTCCTCTCTCCACAGAGAAATTGGTGAGCCACGGACAATCATCAAATCAGCTTTATAACATATTTCTTTAAAATTGTCAATATCCATCCCAACGGAACGCTCGCCAGCTCGATAAATCCATTGATTTTCAAAGCCAAGCCCTTCCAGGCAGTTTCTCACATAATTGGTGGGATATTCCAAATCCGTCGTGAGTTGCTCAGTTTCCCAGTTGTAAACCCACGACTCTGGTCCACATTCTTCCAAATAGAAAACATTATGCCCAAGTGTACGCAAACCCAAAAGGTACTGTAGGTCAGACCAGGCATTGCCTCCTATGGGAAAACGACCGATAGCACTAGCAAAAATGATGATCATCTTACCTCGACTCTCCTTGACTCGTCTCGAGCATTAATTGCTGCTTGCAGTAGTCGAGGCAACACGACTTTGTAACTGAAGGTTTGCTCGGCTATTTCCCGTGCTGCAAGGCTTTGCCCCGGATAATCTGCGTTGACGCGCTCTATGCAATCTATCGCTTCGTCCAAGGATGAAAACGCTAGCACGCCGTGACCCGTTGGTAACCAATCGCTAAATCCGGTATCTTGTAAGATAACCGGGCGACCAGCAGCGAGATAGCAAACGGTGCGATCGCTAAACCAACCGCTACGAGTTTTGACATAAGCTTGTTTGGCAACGCTAAATTCTCCCCGCGAGCCAGTAATGTAGGTGATGTAAGTTGATACGTTAGCGCTAAGAACCCTAGCATCTCGAACTAACCAGCCTGCTGTCTGTAGAGACTTGGTAATCTCTGCTATTTCTGTGTCCTTGCCCGAGAGGGCGAGTTCAAGTTTTTGTACACAGTACTTTGGGAGTTCCAGCAGGCGCATGAATTCCTCATCCTTCTGTCCATAGTGTTCGCCCTGGTAGATAATGCCACCATAGGCAGTCCAATTGGCAACGGTTGTCAATGGTATATCTACCCATTTTTTCCCACAATCTTCTGGAGCGAGTACAGGGCTTTGCCAGATCTCTGGCACAACAGGCGGTACAGTGGGGAGCCACTCTATACCATCACTCGGAATCCTGCAATCGGGTTTTCCGATATTCACACCATAACTAAAGTAGGCGTGATAGTCGTTGCGACCCTCAGCGGCGAATGTCCCAGTTTGAGTAAAGAATGGGTCCATATCGATTAATATCCGGCGCTTGCACAGAAGGAATTCAGGCAACCAGCAAACTCCACCGATATTCAATAGCAGATCCGCCGTCTTGAGCATCCGCTTTAGCTCTTGCCAATTCGCACCGTAGACGGTTCCCGTGTCCCGATTCACATAGCACACAGTGGCATTGACGCCATAGGTGTTTATAAGTGTTTCCACTGCATCAATACCAACGCGGGGGTCATCACTGTAACTGCGGTTTATCGGGTTATAGCAGGACCCAGACCAGCCGCTTTCCTCCAAGTATAGGACTTCATGCCCCAGAAGATGTAATCCTAACACATAGTGGAAGTAGGCAAAAAGATTACCAGCCAATGGATGACGGATCATATATCCGCAAACAACAATGCGTGCCATATTTATAACCCCGCTCGCTCCATAAGACTACCAATCACCTTCTCGGCAGCAAAGTACTCTGAAGCAATTTCGCGGGCTGCAAGGCAATTGCCTTCGTAGTCGCTTTCGATCGCGTCGAGTGCTGCTAGAATATCTTCCATAGTGTTGAAGGCAAAAAGTCCTTTACCTGTTGGCAGAAATTTGCTGAATCCTGTTTCCTGAGTAATCACAGGACGACCAGCTGCTAAATAGCAGGCAGAGCGATCGCTAAACCAGCCACTCAAGAGGCGCGTGTATTGATCCTTTGCCACCGTGAATTCCCCGCGCGATCGCTGGATATAACTGCGGTAGCGATTCATATCTTGGGAGAGTTCCATCGAGTCTACCTGGCTCCAACCATGTTTGTGCAGCACAGAGCGCACATTCTCGCTTACGCCAGCCGCCGCAATCTCAAATGACACTGGACGCTGGTGCGGGAGTTCGATAAATTTTTCAAACTCACGTGCCTTTCGCCAGTAGTAGATTTCACCCTCATAGGTAATGTCTTTACCCCCCTTGTTGTCCCAGGTGGTAATCGTGTTGTAAGCGATACCTGGTGTATTATTTGAAGCGTCCCACAACTCTGTCACAATCGGTTGACGAGTCGGTAACCACTGGAAGCGAGCGATCGGCACTCCACAGTCGGATGCACCCAAATTTTCCCCAAAGCTAAAGTGTGTATCATGGGCAACCAGGTCATCAATCATGGTTTTGTCCCCGTGAGCCACCCGAACCTGAGACGCAACTGGATCGGACTCAACATAAATGCGGCGACGACAAGCCAAATGCTCTTCGCGGATTTCCTGAGCGCCGGTGACATTCAAGAATGCATCTGCTTCGCGATATAACTTCAGGATTTGGGCTTCGGTCATGCCATAACACTCACCCCCAGGATAATGACCGCGAAACGCCCAACGCTCTGTGAAGCCAAACGCCTCTAAAATTGGCGCGACTCGCTTAATGTTCTCGCTAGCGTCCCCAGAAAGGTCGTTGATTTGAGGGTTGTAAACCCAGCGTCCCGAATCTTCGATGTAGTAGGGGTCATAGCCGAGGCGACGCAGCCCTAGCAGGTAGTGGAGGAACTGATAAGTCACCCCTGCTAGGGGATACCAGAACAGAATCCCGAAGACAATAATTTTTCCCTTACTAGGGCGTTCACTTCTCATGATCAATCCCTCTAGTAATGCCTCCTGCATCTAACTGCCGCACCACACGGGCAGGATTGCCAGCTACAACGGTGTACGGAGGAACATCCTGAGTGACGACAGACCGAGCACCGACGATCGCCCCTTCACCGATTGTCACCCCTGGTAAAATACAGGCATCAAACCCAATCCAAACGTTATCCTGAATCCAAATTGGTTGCGCTGGGACATCGGCGCTAGGGGAGCGAGCAGCTGTGTCCGCTGCTCGTTCTAAAGCTTGTCGTCGCTCGATTAAGCCGAATGGTAAACGGTAGGTATCCATTAGGACGACTTGCCAGGAGATCAAGGTATAATTGCCAATCTTCAGTTCGGCATCGCAGACGATCCGCGCACCGTGAATCAAGGCATATTCCCCCACCTCTACCCTACCGTGTACACCAAGGTCGAACATAGTGTCTTTATATACGGCACTTCCTCGACCCAATCGTAGTCCTACGGGCGCTTGGCTGCGGCAAAGCTCAAAGCTGAGACTCGTTTCGATGTAAGTGTCATCTGCCAGAACAACGTTGTCGGGAATCGTGCCCGGATACCAGTCCCACGGCAGTGTGCGTGCAGAACCCATGTTTACCCCACCTCCCCGATCACTTGGGCTGGATTTCCAATCACTCTGGAATATGGCGGGACATTCCGCGTTACCAATGCCCCTGCCTCAATCCAAGCTCCGGCACCGATGCGAACTCCTTTAAGGATTGTGACATTGGGACCAACCCAAACATTATCCTCGATTGTCACTGGCTGTCGCATGACAGGAGGGCGCGGTCGTCCTTTGCCCAGAGGAGAGCAGGCAATGGCATCTGCAATCCGTTCCGCAGGTGCAATAGGATGAAAGTCAGTGTCAGCGATCGTGGTATTCCATCCCAAAACCACATAATTGCCGATGCAAATTTCTTGTTCGCAAAGCAGAATGACACTGGTCAAATAACAATAGTCTCCAATCTCAACCCTGGCAGCTTCTCCCAGGGCAAAGTGGACATAATCCATTGTGCAGTTTGCGCCAACGACCAGCGCGGGGTTGATGCGGCTGCGAAAGCGAGCAAAACAGCGCTGATCATAGTTGATGACAGTATTAAGCCCAACCTGGACATTGAAAGGAAGAGCTAGACTTATTTCGCGAGTGGATGGTACGCTTTCTAAATCATTCACAGTTGCTCTCCTCATTTATTATGTCTCAGTAAAGCTTTGTGTAGATTCGACTGGATTTGGTAGAAGTGATGATAGGAACCACGAGCGTTTAGCAATGCTTCATGGGTCCCGCTCTCCACAATTCGTCCTCCTTCCAACACCACGATCCGGTCTGCTCGTTGTACTGTCGAGAGGCGATGGGCAATAATAAAGGTAGTTCGTCCTGCCATCAGTCGCTCTAATGCCTCCAGCAGCAGAAACTCAGTTTGAGCATCCAGGGCAGAGGTGGGTTCATCCAAAATCAAGACTGGAGCATCCTTGAGCAGGGCACGGGCGATCGCCAACCGTTGCTTCTCTCCCCCTGAAAGCGTAGCTCCTCGCTCACCAATAACCGTGTCATAACCTTGGGGTAATCGTTGAATAAAGGTATCAGCATTGGCAGCTTGGGCAGCGGCGATGATCGCTTGGCGGCTAGCACCAAAGCAACCATAGGCAATGTTCTCGGCAATGGTTAGCGGTAGTAGAAACGGCTCTTGTAGCACCAGGGCAATCTGCTCGCGCAGGCTTTGCAGTTGCACGTCTCGGATATCCACCCCATCGAAGAGGACTCGTCCCTGCCAAGGATCGAAAAAACGGGGAATCAGGGAAACCAGCGTAGTCTTACCGACTCCTGTCTCTCCTACTAGGGCGATCGTTTCCCCTGGCTGTGCTTCCAAGGAAATGTCCTGGAGTACGGGTTTCCCATCCTGGTAGCCAAAGGTAACTTTCTCTAGGCATACGTATCCACTCGCTTTACCAGGTTGTAAAAGCAGAGGTTTGGCATCAGCAATTTCCCGTACCTCTTCCTTGGCATCTAACACCTCTAGCACTCTCGTAGCACTAGCTGCTGCTGCTGCAAAACCAGACGACATATAAGCCAAAGTCTCCATCGGCACATATAATGAGGCGAGATAAGAAAGGAAGACTAGTAAAGACCCAATTGAAAGTGACTTATTCAGAACCTGGAAGCCACCAATGAGCATGATTGCTGCTGTTCCTACTGCAGTTGCCCCGCTCACCCCAACTTTAAATTGCATTTGAGCAAGGATAGCGCGCACATAAGCCTGGAGCGCTTTCCCGGATAGGTAGCGAAAGCGTTCATCTTCGTGTGCTTCGCGACCGAATGCTTGAACAATTGGTAGCGCTGTTAAGGTCTGCTCGCCAAGCGCCATAATCTCGCCTTCAAATTGTTGATGCTGATAGGTTCGCTCAATCATGGGCTTGTTAAAGACCCAAATGAGTAACACAATCAGGGGAGCAACGAGCAGCGAGAGCTGTGAAAGGAGGTGATCAAGTTGCCACATGACAACGAACATGACTACCAGATTCACTACGGAAGTGAGCACGGGCAGAAAAACCCCCATCGCCAAATTCCGAATACAGATGCTGTCAGTCATGACTCGCCGGACGAGATCGCCAGCTTGCTGTTGGTTGTGAAAGTTCAGGGAAAGATGCTGTAGGCGATCAAACAGTACCGCTCCGAAGTCATAACTCATTTGACTGCCAACGCCAGCACCAACATAATCTTGGAGCAGACGAACTCCTTCACTGGCTAGAAATAAAGCGATTGTAGCACCCGCTAAAGGACCGAGTAGCTGAATATCGGCACCACCAGCTAAGGTTTTGAGCCAAACAAGAGTATTTGGCAGGGGTTGATTGCCCAAGACGCAATCAACAATCAACTTCAAAGGCCAGGGCTTGAGCACATTCAGCCCTACATTAATTAGCATGAGCAGGAGCACAAACGCGAGTCCGCGCCAACGGACTCGGGCGTAACGTGCCAGTCGCAGCCACCACAGTTTCATAACATGACCTCCTGCGGCGGATCGGGAAATTGCAAGGAGTGCAAACGCTTGTAAAGACCAGAACCTGTCAGTAATTCCTGGTGCGTTCCCATCTCCACAACCCTCCCCTGCTCCAGCACTACGATCCGATCCGCCCGGAGAATAGTCGAGAGCCGATGGGCTATGATAAATACTGTCCGCCCCTGCATCAGGCGCTCTAAAGCTGCCAGCAGTAAACTTTCAGTGCGGGCATCCAGAGCAGAAGTGGGTTCGTCGAGAATGAGTACCGGCGAATCCTTAAGCAGCGCGCGCGCGATCGCCAGCCGCTGTTTCTGTCCGCCGGAGAGGATAGCTCCTCTTTCACTCAGAACGGTGTCATACCCCTGAGGCAGCTGCCGGATGAATTCGTCCGCCTTAGCGGCTTTGGCGGCTGCGACAATCTCCTGTTGGCTGGCTCCCGGACGACCGTAAGCAATGTTCTGTGCCACCGAGAGTGGCAGGAGAAACGGCTCCTGTAGCACCAGGGCAATCTGCTCGCGCAGGCTATTGAGTTGCACACCTCGTACGTCCACCCCATCGAATAGGACTCGTCCCTGCCAGGGATCAAAGAAACGAGGAATGAGAGAGACCAACGTACTCTTACCAGCACCTGTCGCACCGACCAGAGCAATCGTTTCTCCCGGTCGCGCTTCCAGGGTAATGTCTTCTAGCACAGGATAGCCAACTTCGTAACCGAAGGTAACTCCCTCTAGACATACATGTCCCCGCTCAAAAGCTGCACGAACAGGCAATGGTTTGGCTCCTAAGGCATCCTGCACCCCATCTTTAGCATCCAAAATCTCTAGGACTCTATCCATATTGGCTTCCACGGACTTCAGGCTCCCGTAGATGCCAAACAACCCCCGAAATGCTCCTTGTATGGATTGTAGATATGCCAGGAAAACCAGCAGGCTACCGACGCTCATGGCTCCCGATAACACCTGCTGCCCGCCCACATAGAGGACAACCGCATTACCAACCGTTGTCACAGAACCATTTGCAAGACCGTAGGTACTTTTGAGCAGGGTTTCGCGTTGCGAAATCGTAACTGCGTCTCGAGCCAGGTGCTTAAACTGCTGGGTATTGTAACTCTCCCTGCTAAATGCCTGAACCATTGGGATTGCTGTAAGCGTTTGGTGGATAAAACTGGTGAGGCGAGACTGCGCCTCGCGATTAAGCTTTGTCCGGCGCTTGAGTCGGGAACCAAAGACGAGGGCAAAACCAGCCATCATTGGTGCAACCAATAGTGTTATCAGCGTCAGTGAAGAATTCAGGTTCCAGGCGACGATGCTAATAGTGAAGAGCATAAGCAGATGCTGCACAGGTGAAATCAGCACAGCACCGACCAGGGTATATACACAATAGGAATCTCCTGTCAAGCGGCTCAAAGAATCGCCGACAGTACGCTGGCTATGGAACAGCAGTGAAAGGCGTTGAAGACGATAGAACAGAGCCTGGCTCAGTTCGTAGACCATACCTTGCCCGGCAGCACTCCAGGCCCAGTTCAAGCCCGTGTCAAGGGTCGCGTTCAAAGCATAAAGTCCGAGGCTACCCAAAGCAGCAACAATGACCAGCAGTGGCGGCGTCAGGGATACGTTAAAGTTCCCAAACGAAGAAACTAGGGGGGGAAGGGCTGCCTGAGAGAGGGCATAATCCACCAGGATTTTCATTGGCCAAGGTTGAAGTGTTGCGGTGACTGAGGTGCCAGCCGTGAGACCGAGGATTGCTATTATGGTGCGCCACTGCCGTAGCGGATATTGGAGCAAGCGCCCGTATCGGTGCATCATTGCTTTTAACCCTTGCCTCATTTACAAATTCACCTCTCGTCTGACCATTTGCTTATTAGTATAGAGAAGCACCAAAACAAACGTTATGCTTGTATGACTGCACTTTGTACGACAGACTTGGTGCTCTTGGCGTGTATCGGCAGCAGGTGGAGTTTTTTGGCGACCATCTCCAGCACGTGGTAGAGAATACGCCCCAAACCGAAGTTCTGATAGAAAATGACGACGGCGTTGAGTACCCCTACTACAGATGTAACTAAAGCGACTTCTGGCATTCCCAGAAGGATTGCCACAACTGTGTAGACGAAATACGCAACCATAGCCATAGTGGCAAACTGCGACATCCTCAGTCCACACCGCACCCTCAGTAATCTCTTGTTGCCACCGTGATTTTCAGTACACACATTCACCTGAATCTTTGACCAGATCCCCCGGTGAATCTCCAAATCCCAGTTGCTCCACCCTTGATCGACAGTGATGAAATAGTTGTAGGGCAGGAGGAAATCCATGACCTCTTGAAGCAGGTTCTCCTTTTCCAGTCCTGCTTCTGTCCAATAGGACAACTCATAAGCGCAATCGCGCCAACAAATGTGTACTCTCTGAGATGATCGAGCAAACTTTGTCAACCCCGGTTGAGTCAGTATTTGACTCTTGTTATTAGAAACTGCTTCCATTTTTCTTTACGGCTTATCAAACTTTATCGGCTCTACTTTAGTGAGTTGTTTTATGCGCCAGCGGTAGCGTTCTACACTGCGTACAATAGGACCCAGGTAGATCAGCACAGCAACAAGCAGGCGTGCCTTTGCTCCCTGAAACCGCTCTTCAATGCGTGCTTGTAAGGCACCAGCTATACACCAGACAAAAGAGGTGAGGAACATTGCCGCCGCCACCCACGGATAATCACCAGACACAAGCGCAGACACAAATAAAACACCAGCCGCCACATTCCACTCCAGCGTTAGGGGGAGGTAAGAAATGAGGGAGCCAGAAGGCTCATATAGGGTTTGAAACAACCCCCGACCAAACACCCCAGAGTAGATAACTGGTTGACCAAAACGAAGAAACGAGGATAAATCTCCGTAGATCCTCCCGGCCCAGCTGGGCTGTCCCAGAAGGTTAAAGCGGTTGGGATGCTTAAAATAAACGAGCGCCTCTGCCTTACCATAGCCTCGCTGCTGCTTAAGATACGCATCTACCGTGTTACGGCGAAAGTGCCATACTATTGCAGCTGGGCTAAAGCCAATTGCGTAGCCTTTGTCTTGCAGCCGCCAGCATATATCAACATCGTCACCAGCGGCACGATACTGCCGGTCGAAGCCGTCAATTTCCTGTAGAACCTCCCGACGAAAAGCCATGTTGCAGCCAGCAATATGTTCGGCTACCTCATCGCTCAAAAGTACGTGGGTGGGTACACCCGGAGACACAGCAACGCAGGCTGGGACAAGAGAGTCTTCAGGAGGAGATAAGTTTGGACCACCGACGGCTGCCAAACCCGAGGAGAGAAACTTTGCGACCAGATAGGTGAGCCAGTCTGGATCTGCCATACAATCAGAATCGGTAAAGGCAACAATCTCGCCCGTCGCGGCGGCGATGCCGACGTTACGTGCCGCGCTCAGTCCCTTGTTTTCTTGGCTAATCAGGCGTACGTAGTCGTAGCGCCGAGTAATTTCTAGAGTGCCGTCAGTCGAGCCATCATTGACTACGATGACTTCATAGTTGGGGTAGTTGAGCTCTTTGAGAGAAGCTAGGCAACTATCCATAGTCCGCTCAGCATTGTACGCGCATACAACCACTGAGACTTTAGGATACTCAGGTAGCACTGGCGGCAGAGGTGCTGTGTAATACTGCTGAACCGTGTCGAACGCAGGCTTTTTGTTACGTTCAGCATCAACCAAGCCAAAAGCCCAATCTTGTATAGCATATCCGCCGGTAAACCACTCATCCGTCCAAGAAAAGACTATCGTCCCTGCCGCTCCCATGTCAAAGCTTGATGACAATTTCTGGGAGAGGATCTGTGCTTGTTCCTGGGTTCCCTCACGGATCGAGTCAACACCAAACTCACTCAGCACTAGAGGTTTATCCCCCGCCAGGTTATGGAGTCGGGATAGGTAGCGGCGAAAATCTTTTTCTTGATGCAGGTAGACGTTAAAGCATAAAAAGTCAGTAAAGTCAATATTTAGATATTCAGTACAGGGGTAATTGGCATAGCTTACCAGAGCCTCTGGATCTGCATCTTTTGCTACCGCCATTAACTCTTTGACAAAAGTACGAACTCGTTTTTGACCATGCCATCGTACAATATCTGAAGGAATCTCATTGCCCACCAAATAGGCAAAAGCAGCGGGATGATTCCGGCAGGCTTTAACTCCGGTGGCAATGCAGTTACGGATTTCTGCCTGAACAGCAGAGGAGTCAAGGAAGGCGATATGTTGAGACCAGGGGATGCCGATAAGCAGCCGCAAACCGTAGGTTGCAGCTAGATCCAAAAGCCAATCAGGTGGAACGGTATAGATACGTAGACAGTTAGCGCCCAGCTGTGCCATCATGGCAAAGTCTTTCTCCACAACTGGTTTTTCTGGAAAAGGCTGACCGTGCGTGCCGGTAGAGAAAGGACCGTAGCTAACTCCTTTGAGAAAAAACTTCTGATCTCTCTTAAAGAAAAATTTGCCCTTTACTGTAACTGCCTCCCTATCTGCAAGCGTTGTAGGGCTGCGGCTAGAAGATGACATCAGATTTTGCAAAATACCCCCACCATTGACTGCAAATTCGTTAGCTCGTTACGAGCTATCTTTACTCGCAACACACCCGTATTATCCCCCTGGGGTGGAACCAACTGTTTATAAAATAACAGTGTGCAATCAGCGTGTTTGCGATCGCGTCCTAGAAAATGTATGACTTAACGTATAAGTTTGGTTTGTTTTTATCTCGAGCTCGTTGAGGAGAACTCAGAGAATGTCTGAAAAGTTAAATTCTATGTCAATCGCCTCAACATCAACCGAACTAGGGTGTGGTCAAAACCAGTTGGTCAGTATAGCCTCCAACAGATACTTGTGATGTCCAAAGCGTACGGCAATCTAGAGAAGTAAACGAGAATAATTAAAAAATGCTCGCTTAACCTGTTTACTCTAACAGCAGTACAGCAAGCAAAAAAAAATCAGGGCAGCAGAGTCAATACAGCACGAAATATGGTAGTGTTTTTGAAAAATGTTGATCAGTTATTAACACTGCCATGAGCCAAGGTTATATTGAATATATTTGAACAAATTAGTTCAAGTGTTCAGTTAAGTAGCTTTCATATTGTCGGTTACAGTGGACGAAACCAAAAATTGCAATGCAGCAAGTAACTGCTAGCACAAAAACGCTGGTTAAAAGTGAGGTTTCAGCTAAGGAATCTATTGATACTGGTGTGGAACTTATGTGGAGTGATCTACGAGTATGCAGCAGGATTTTTCCACCACCACCAGACCGAGTTATTAACCTCGGCATACCAGAACACCGAATTTCCCTTCACATTTCAAATCAAGATTATTTGGAACGGCGACTCGACAACGGAAAACTGCTATGTGCTCCGACAGGTCCAGGTGTTTTCAACTTCATACCTGCTCATAAAGAAGTAGAGTCCCTATGGTTAGCTGAAGTTGAATTACTGTCTATCTATCTACCTCCTGCGCTACTAGAACGGACTGCGATTGAAAGTAGCGAACGCGTGCCTCAAACGATTGAATTAATTGATCGCTTTGTCATTCATGACCCTTTTCTAGAGCAGCTAGCTTATGCCTTCAAGGGGGAACTAGAGCGTGGAAACCCTGCCGATAACCTCTACCTTGAATCTCTCCAAACCGTGTTGGCAGGGCATCTTCTTCGACATCATTGCTCTGTCAACATTGCTGATGCTTCTGTATCGGGAGGACTGCCCAAGTCAAAATTACGTCAAGTGATTGACTATATTCAAAGCAATTTAGATCGTGAAATCAGTTTGGCAGAGCTAGCCCGGATCGCTCAAGTAAGTACTCATCACTTTGGTAAGCTCTTCAAGCAAAGTATGGGAGTTACCCCACATCAATATGTATTGATGTGCCGTGTCGAGCAGGCGAAGAAACTGCTGGCAAAAAAACAACTGTCATTTGCACAGATTAGTCAGGAATTAGGCTTTTGTGACCAAAGCCATTTTATCAATGTCTTCCGCCGACATACAAACCTAACACCCCGGCAATATCGCAACAATCTTTGAGCATAACTAAGCGCGACTCACGACAATTTCTCCAGATTTTGCAATTCATCTAGGGAATTTACAAGATTCGACTGGGTATAGCTACCTATACTGCATTCTATGCAACTTTAATTACGTATAGAAAAACGATGAGTTCGCTCAGAAGACGCCAGATTTTGCAATTGTTTGGACTTGCTTGTGGAGCATCTATTCTACCTGTTGCTTGCCGTTCTAGCTCTAACATAGATGGTTCACCTGCGGCTAATACGACTCCATCTGGTTCAGCTTCCCCAAGTGATCCGTTTGCAGCTTATATGAAGCAAGCAGAAGCTGCTTTAGCACAAGAGTTTAAGGGAATTACAACTTCGGGGCAAATTGTACCCAATCTTTACTCCATTGAATCTACAGGGGTATCTACTGAGCCAATTAAAAAAGCAGCTGATTCTTTGATTGCAGCGTTAAGTAACCAACAAAAAGTGAATACTCTATTTCCAGTTGATAGTGATAAATCGCGACGTTGGAGCAATATACATCGTTACCCTCGCCAGGGAATTTCGCTTCTAGAAATGACACCGCGACAAAAACAACTGGCTTTCAATCTATTACAAGTTAGTTTAAGTGCAAAAGGCTTTGAAAAAGCACAGAACATCATGAAGCTGAACCAGGTTCTAGGACAGCTTACGAAGAAATTTAACGAGTATGGAAAAGAACTGTATTGGTTTAGTTTCATGGGACAACCTTCCATGAAGGAGCCTTGGGGTTGGCAACTTGATGGACATCATCTTAATATCAACTACTTTGTTTTAGGAGATCAAGTCGTCATGACGCCAACCTTCATGGGGTCAGAACCTGTGAGGGCAACAGAAGGTGAACATGCTGGAATTGGTGTATTTGAGCCAGAAGAAAGTAAGGGACTTGCTACAATCCGTGCACTAACAGCCGAGCAAAGAGACAAAGCAGTCCTTGCCAAAGAAATTCCCAGAGATGTCTTTACTTCAGCATTCAGGGATAACTTTGAAATGCGTTATGAAGGAATCTCCTTTCCGGAGTTAATGAGTGGTCAACAAGAAATACTGCTTGAGTTAATTAGGGAATATACAGGCGATATTCGCAATGGTCATGCAGAAATTAAGATGGAACAAGTCCGTCAACATTTAGAAAACACTCACTTTGCTTGGATGGGAGGATTTGACAATAACAGTGTCTTCTATTATCGAATTCACAGTCCCGTAATCTTAATTGAATTTGACCATCAGCGAGGTCAGGCGTTGGGAAATGAAGAGCCATCTCGCAATCATATTCATACTGTCGTCCGAACCCCGAACGGTAATGATTATGGCAAAGATTTGCTACGCCAACATTATGAGCGTTCTAATCACTCTCATGTACATTCTCACTAAGGTTTAAAGACTACCACAAAAGCGAAGCGCGAGCTTCCGTTCAGAATTCTTCTCCACCGAAGTTGCGGAGGGCTTGTAACCCCGACTCTCCACCCGTCGTACAGAACTCATACTAAGTTCCTACTCTGCGGTCTGAGTTCTTTCTTGGTCAAGACTGCTGAGTTATATCAAATCCGGTTAATCACTTACTAATCGATACCTCACCCCGGCTGCGCCACCCCTCTCCGAACCTGCGGAGAGGGGTAGGGGTGAGGTTGAGCAGATACGATAAGTAAACAAACGGATTTCATTCATATTACTGCAAATTTTTTCCCTTATAACGAGCCACTATGCTCGCTAGACGCTCCAATTCGAGATTGGCTGACTCTAACTGTTTATAAAGCCGGGATTGTTCGAGCAGACGACGCACACGATGACGCAGCACTGCCCACTGAATCGGTTTTGTGATATAATCTGTTGCGCCTACTGCAAATGCTTGCTCAACCGAATCTGGATCGTCAAGCACCGTGATCATCAACACAGGCACAGTGCTGTCGTTTGCGGTTCGCAACTGGGTGCAACAGGCAAAGCCGTCTATCCCTGGCATCACAGCATCCAGCAAAATCGCGTCGGGCTTTTGATTTTGATAGGCGGCGAGACACGCAGCGCCATCTTGTGCTTCCAGCACTTGGTAGCCTTCTTGTTCCAGTGCGACACGCAGCAGCATCCGCATGGATTTGTCGTCATCGACAACAAAAATTAAGGGGGAGTTTTTTTGAACAGGGTCGATACTCATGTTTAAAGCCGCTCACGTTCGATTTGCAAGGCTGCCTTAACTGTTTCGTATGCCGCCTCAAGTTGCAACACACCCGCCAGTCCCCCTGCAGTGGTACCAGCGCCACCCATGACTTCCAAAGCCTTACAAAGCTCCAAAAGAGCGATCGCACCCAGGTTGGCACTCGCGGATCTTAGCGTATGAGCCGCCTGTTGCAGTCGGCACGCGTCTCCTGTCGCAACAGCCGCACGCATCGCTTGCAGCAGTTGCGGCGCTTCTGCCAGATAATTATTGATGATTTCAGCCAGAAGTTCGTTTGCTCGCTCACCCGCCATCTTGCGTAATGATTGCAACGTCTTCGCGTCAAGAGGGGCAGAGGAGAGAAATTTTTCATTCTCAAGAGCTCCCCTGCTCCCCTGCTCAAGAGCTCCCCCTGCTCCCCCTGCTCTATTTGGCTGACACTGGCTCAAAGCCTGAACGAGTTTTTCTATTTCAATCGGTTTGCTGATGTAGTCATCCATACCCGCTTCCAGACACTGCTCCCTAGCATAGTCGGTGGCATAGGCTGTGATGGCAATAATCCGGGGTCGCTGCTCTTTTGACCATTCTTGGCAGATATGACGAGTGGCTGTCAATCCGTCCATTTTTGGCATTTGTACGTCCATTAATACCACGTCATACATTTGACAGTGCAGCGATCGCAATACCTCTAGTCCATTGCCGACCGCATCGGCTCGGTACCCGAGCTTCTTCAAGATGAGCAGGGCAACCTGCTGGTTCACTTGATTGTCTTCGGCTAACAGAATCCGTAGGGGTAACTGTTCACCTATTTGAGGTATCGCAGCTCTTGACTCCGCCTTAGGGATATCCAGTTGGATGGAACTGGATTGGGCAATTAACGTGAAATAAAAGGTGGAGCCTTGACCCAGCGTACTCTCCACCCAGATCCGTCCTCCCATGATTTGGGTTAGCTGTTTACAGATGGCAAGACCCAGCCCCGTGCCTCCATAGCGACGGCTGATCGAAGAATCGACTTGGCTGAAGGGCTCGAACAGATGCTCGATCCGCTCCTGGGGAATGCCGATGCCTGTGTCGTTGACAGCAAATTGAATTTCATAAGTGTCTAACGAGTTAGGACTCAGGAGAGAACGCCAGCCTTGCTTGCTCCTCACCTTGTTTGCCGTTACCGAAACAGTCACTTCTCCAGCCTCAGTGAATTTTACCGCATTAGCCAGTAGATTCACTAATATTTGGCTGACTCGGGCTGCATCTCCTACGAGCGTCTTTGGGGTGGAGGGAGCAATCGAGTATGCTAGCTTTAAGCCTTTTTCTGCTGGCTTGGAAGCCACTAAGCTGATGGATTCCTCAACACATTTTTGTAGATCGAAGGGTTGTTGTTCCAGCTCCAGTTTGCCGCACTCGATCTTGGAGAAGTCCAGAATGTCGTTAATAATGCTGAGTAATGCGTCACTGCTGTGGCGAATCGTCTGGACAAAGCTTCGTTGGTCGGGTTTGAGTTCTGTATTCAAAAGCAGATTTGTCATCCCAATGACAGCATTTAGCGGAGTACGGATCTCATGGCTCATGTTGGCTAAAAACTGAGATTTGAGACGCGATGCTTCAAAAGCTGCTTCCCGCGCTTCTACCAATGCTGCCTCTCCTCGCTTGCGCTCGGTGATGTCTTCAAAGCTGCCAAGTATGCCTACAACATTTCCTCTCGAATCATGGAGTGGAACCTTGTTAGTGTCTAGCCAAGCTTGTTTGCCATCAGATCGGAGTACGGGTTCAATAATATGATATTCTGGTGTATTGGTCTCCATAACCCTGCGATCACAATCTCGAAAGAAGTCCGCCTCCTCTGTCTGGTATGTCAAGTCGTAATCTGTTTTGCCAACAATATTCTCTGGACTGCCAACGCCCACTAGTTGTGCAAAGTTACGATTGCAACCTAAGAAGACACAGTTCCTATCCTTCCAGAAGATAAATTGCGGAATGTTATCCATCACTAACTGCAGCATCTGTTGCGACAAGCGCAGCGCCTCCTGGGTCTGCTTGCGGTCGGTGATGTCGCGGCAAGTGGTAACAATACCAGCCACACTCGGCTCACCTAGTAGATTATTGACTAGCACTTCAAAATCTCGCCACGAACCATCTGCGTGCTGTAAACGAAACTCAGCTGTGATGTTGGTGTTAGAATAATCGAGGGCTTCCCTCAAGAGGCTTTCTGCCTTGGCGCGAGCGTCAGGATGGACGAGTTCAAAAGCCTTTTTGCCAAGCAAATCCTCGGGTTGATAACCCAGAATATTTTTGACGGATAGGCTTGTGTAGTAAATAATGCCATCTGCTGCCAAAACCGCAATAATATCAGATGCATTTTGCACCAACGAGCGGAAGCGCTCTTCGCTCTCGCACAGTGCCTCGGCTCTGGCGGTTTCGGCACCCAGGCGCTGATCGAAAAAGCTAGTCAGATCCGTTAGCTTCAGGATGACCAAAGTCGCAATTCCAATTGCAGTCGCCAGTAAAGAGTTGTTCAAGCCATGAACGGGCTGTAGCACTTGGTCAGTGGGCTGAAAGCTGACCGCCGCCATTGCTGTATAGTGCATCCCGGCAATAGCACCTCCCATAACCACCGCACCGCCGAGCTTCCACACGCTCCCGCTCAGCATCGTCTGGGAGCGCAGATGGAACGCCAGCTTTAGGGCAATGAGGGATGCACAAATCGCAATCACGACAGAGAGTGCAACCAGGTTTGGATCGTACCTTGCTTTCGCCTGCAGTTGCATTGCAGCCATACCTATGTAGTGCATGGCAGCAATTCCAAGCCCCATAAAAACGCCCCCAAAGAGCAACCCAAGCGTCGCCACCTTCTCACGGCTGACGATGCAGAGCGCTCCTCCAGAGGTAACAATTGCCACCCCCATTGAGACTAAGACAATTGAGAGGTCGTGAGTTATGGGGATCGGCAGCTTATAAGCCAATATCCCGATGAAGTGCGTTGACCAGATACCAATTCCCAGGGCGATCGCGCCAACCAAGAGCCAGAGAGACCGCGCTTGCCCAGTAGTCACCTCCACGCGTCCAGCCAGATCCAGTGCAGTGTAAGAGGCGAGGAATGCGATCGCCACCGAAAACACAACAAGGGGTACATCATAAGTGGCTACCATAGCTTCACCACATTACCTGTAGCTAAATATACCTTTGTTTCCCATGCACCACCTGATGTTCTCGTGATGGGTAACAACAACGTTTCCAAAATCTCCTCTCGCACAGTGGGAGTGACTTCACAAGGGACCTTGAGGCAATCGACCAGCAACTGGTTGGCAGCGTAGTACTGCTTGAGTAATTCCTTTTGCTTCTCGTTGAACTGCCATTGATGACCTATATTGCGACACTTAAGCATCAGAGACCTCAATTTCTCAACCCAAGTCTGACCGTTAGCGTTCCACCATTTCTTCAACCTTTCTCTGCCTTGATCTGGGGCTGGTAGTTGTTTTTTGAGTTGTTGCAGCGATTGCTCGAACTCACAGTCACAGAAAACATCTATGTCATAAGTCAGAGCAAAACTTAGGGCAAGGACTCGATCCAGAGTTGGGTCAGCTACCAGGGCAAGGCTGAGGGATAGCGCACGGTTAAGAGCCAGATCTACGGTCAAATCAGTGGCAAGATTACCAGCAAGCCTGGGATCGATGGCAAGCGAGAGAGTCAGGTCACGGGCTATGCTCAGATCGCGAGGAAGGACCAGTGTCAGGTAAAAGCCACGAACAGCTGCTGCTTTGTAGGGAGCCTCGACGGAAAGGGACTTCTGGTTGAGCCAGATCAGGAACTGCTGCAATTGCTCATCAGCGCCAACAAGCGCATCAATCTGTTGCTTCATAAACTGCAGCAGGTCAGGGGCATTACCCAACATACCAGTTGTGAGTAAAAAGACTTTGCGCCAACGCGGTTCGGTCACATGGCTGACCAACTCGATCAGTTTTTCTTTTAATATCTCTGGTTCAGGACTAGTAACAATGTTTCTAGCCGTTAAATACTCTTGAAACGTGAGATGCGAGAACGAGTAAATCCCCCGCGCCTGCTCCACCAGTAGTCCTTGTGCTAAGAGCGATTTCAGCACTGCCTCACTATTAAGTTGCAGTACCTCAGGATCAGAGGCTTGGGCAATGGGTAAGTTACGGAGATACTCCATGATGTATTGCCGGACATTGCTTTTTGTAAAACAGTAACGTTCCTGTTTAAAGGTGATGGCGGCAATCTGGCTCAGCAGTTTAAGCTTGTGGGGTAAAGACAAATGATAATAAATTTCATTCCGTTTAATGCTCCTCACTTCATCCCAGCGATTGAGCAAAATGTCCAATCCTTGCTTGTAAAGTTCGATTTGTCTAGCTGGAAAGTTTGAGCGGGCTTGAAACACACAACAAACGAGGTTGAGCAAAAGTGGCGTTACGGCGAGTTCTCGAATTTGCCGATTTTCTGATAACTGCAACTTTTGCATGAACTGACAAGCCAAGACTTGTGCTTGTTCGGTGGAATTCCTACCAACTTTGACAAACCACTTTTGGACAAAGGCTTCAATTTGGGAGGAATCAAAATCGGCAATTTCAATATCGGTGAATGAGTCAAACCGATACTGCTGGCTACCAATCCGACAGGTGATAATAAACTGATTTTTGTAATACTCCTCAGATAACTTGCGAATTTTTTTCACGATTTCGGCGCTATCTTCTTCTGGAATTTCATCCAAGCCATCCAGTAGAATCAACACTCTGCCATGAGCAAGTAATGTTTGGATTTGCTGGTCACAAGTGCCGAAGTAAGCAAGCTCTTGAGTGATATAGTTCAATAAACTAAAATCCCCTGTTTCTCTGGCATCCTCAGCAAAATTTTTTAATCGTATAAAAATAGGAATCCGGTCTGATAGGAACTTGCCTTGATTGCATTGCGTGGCGATATGTTGTAAAAATGTGGTTTTACCAGACCCTGGGTTGCCTAGCACCATCAGTTTGGGATAGGTTACCACTGCCTGCATCGCTGGAACTAGTTCCAAAGAGACTTGCTCCCAAGGAAAGCGGTCGAATTCTTTTGAAAAGCCTTGTAATTCAAAGATATCTAACCATCTTTGACTTGTAATATTATTCAGAATATTGACATCAACATAAATATCTTCTAGCTCAATCGGTTGAGAAATATCTAACAACCGCATCGTGGCGCACTGGGCTTGAATTTTATCGCTTCTTTGCTTTCGCACCATTTCCACCAAGGCATCGATATCCTGGCAGTTGTCCCAATCGAGCTTTTTTTCCGTTGGTGTGCCACAATGCGGTAGCTCAGCAATCTCTTGCCAATCTAAACCGAGTTGAAAGCAGATCTCCATGAAGCTCTGACGCTCAATCGGCTTGCCTGTAAAAAACTTCCAAATTGGCTGGCGAGTTTCCAGCCCTACCTCACTAGCTAGATATTCTTGCGTCCATTCCCGGATTTGAAAAGCCCTTTTTGCTTTCTCGATGCCTAAGATAGATGCTTTCAACGAACGTCGTGCCATAAACCAGAACTTGAACCTATAGATATTGTCAACCTAAGGCAGCATTGAATAAATTAACGACAATAAACTTGTTTTGACTTGCCCGTATTGACTTGTCTGTTGCTTTTTTTTATCCAGCCGCCTGCACCTTCACAAGCATAGTCAGCTATTTCCTACTTTTTTGGTATTTGAAGTTTTATTAATGACGAATTAGAAACGCCATTTCAATGTATTTCATAAATTTTGGCTAAACTTCTAACACTATTTTATACTTATTATTTTTCATATATTTTTTTATTTCAAGTCGAATTCCTGTAAAAACCATTCCTTAATAAATAATGTTTTTTTGTTTTGGTGTTGGAGTGCTTATTGCTATCCTCAATTTGAAAGCAATCGTCGGGGCTACTGTCGGCTTGAGAACTTGCAAATTCTCAATTTTGTTTTTATTTGTTTTATTTATCTGAAAATTAAACTAGTAATCTTTCGCTAATCTTCTACCTTGAGGCATAATTAATGTTAATTTATCCGCGAATGCTAAAGACAAAGAAGACTTTTGTAAAGCACTGAAGAAACTTCCATCCTCCTGTTTGCTATTTTGATGATTTTTCTCATATATATATATTTACAAATAAATATATATATGATATAATTAATAAATTCAAGGAAAAATTTGCTAATAATAATCAATATCATCCGGCGGGATGCGTCATCTTCAGCGCCAGTCAAGTGGACACGCCAAGTACTAGCGTGGCTTTTAGCGAGTATCAAGCCAAGCTAAAGCCGGGCAGATCGGCAATTGCCGAAGGCAGTCAGCGTGACTCTGCTTTTGCATACGGGCAATGGCTCCACAAAGCTGTTAGAGTCAGCCAATCTCGAGTTCGAGCGTCTAGCCTGCCTGGAGTGGTTTGTTACTTTGGAAACGTATTTGCGGTAACGAGAGAATTTTTCACTTAAAGCGAAGCATAAACAGACCCAAACTATACAACTTATACGTTAAATCATACATTTTCCAGAACGCGATCGCAAACAGGTTAGTTGCATACTGTTATTTCATAGACGATTGCGCTGGTACCACAGTATGGGCACAGTCGGCTGTAGCAAGCGGCTGTTCGTGCCAGAGAGGCTCGTTACTTTGGAAATGGTTTTGTAGTAATTAAGTCTGGGAGGTATTTTACAGAACCTGACTTTATTTAGTAATATTTGACACCTATGAAAATACTTGTAACTGGAACTGAAGGTTATATCGGCTCGTTATTAGCCCCAATCTTGATGCAACACGGACATGAGGTTATTGGGGTTGACACAGGATTCTACAAGGTTGGTTGGCTATACAACGGTACCGAACTAAGTGCCAAAACTCTGAACAAAGACATCCGCCACATCACAAAAGAAGATTTACAAGGTGTCGAGGCAGTCGTTCATCTGGCTGAACTTTCCAACGATCCTGCCGGACAATTATCTCCCAATGTGACTTACGACATTAACCATAAAGGTTCGGTTCGTCTCGCCGAACTAGCGAAAGCATCTGGTGTGCGTCGCTTTGTCTACACTTCTTCGTGCAGTGTCTATGGCGTTGCGAGTGAGGACTATGTTACGGAGGAGTCTAAAGTCAATCCACAAACAGCGTATGCAGAATGTAAAACGTTGGTAGAGCGAGATGTTAAGTTACTAGCTGACGATGGTTTCTCTCCTACCTTTTTGCGGAATGCCACAGCCTACGGCGCATCTCCCAGAATGCGCTTCGATATAGTTTTAAACAATCTGGCTGGACTAGCATGGACGACTAAAGAAATCAAGATGACGAGCGACGGTACTCCTTGGCGTCCGTTGGTTCATCTGCTTGACATTTGCAAAGCAATTGTTTGTACGCTCGAAGCAGAGCGTAACATTGTTCACAACCAAATCTTCAACGTGGGTGACACTGCTAGCAATTATCAAGTCAAAGAAATTGCCCAGATAGTAGCAGAAGTTTTCACTGGATGCAAGCTTAGCTTTGGGGACAGTGGTGCGGACAACCGCAGCTATCGGGTTGCTTTCGAGAAGATTAACACGACACTACCAGGATTCAAGTGTGAGTGGGATGCGGTTCAGGGTGCCCAGCAGTTGTTCAATGTGTTTAGTTCTATCGATATGTCAGAATCCACTTTTTTATCTAGAGGGTTCACTCGCTTGAAGCAGCTGGAGTATCTGATTCGCACTCAGCAAATTGATCAAAATTTCTTCTGGAATCAGTCATGCTAATCAGAGAAACTTCACTCAAAGGCGCATTCCTGATTGACATAGAGCAACGGCAAGATACTCGTGGCTTCTTTGCTCGTACGTTCTGCGCTCAGGAATTTTCGGCTCACGGCTTAAAGCCAACAATTGCACAATGCAACGTAGCTTTCAACTACAACTTGGGGACTCTACGGGGCATGCATTATCAAGTTGCTCCTGCAACCGAGGTAAAGTTGGTTCGCTGCACTCATGGTGCTATCTACGATGTCATCATCGACTTGCGCCCTGAATCCCCTACGTACAAATTACACTTTGGCGTTGAGTTAAGCGCTGAGAATCGTAGAGCTTTGTACGTCCCTGAGATGTTCGCTCATGGTTACCAAACGCTCACTGATGATGCTGAGGTTGTGTATCAGATGAGTGAATTTTATGCGCTAGATTACCAGCGTGGTTTGCGTTATGACGATCCCGCCTTTGGGATTGAATGGCCTTTACGTATAAGTGAAATTTCTGAGAAAGATACCAGTTGGCCTCCCTTTGAACCTGTTCTAGACTCTACTCACGCCCAACCAGTATAAACAATTCAAAATTCAAAATATGTCCTGCGGACACGCTACGCGAACAAAATTCAAAAAGAAGAAACAAGCGTGCGCTCAAGCATCCTGCCTGTTGACTGTATGCACATCTAACGGCGTGACAGCTTAAAATCTTTTCCCGCCAAACAAAATCGTGAGAAGTCGCTCTATCAAGTTACACATAACACTCAAAGAAGCTAATAAATGATTAACACAACTTTGGAGTCCTACGTACAGAATGGTACAACCCTGAATCGTGGTTGCTGTCGATTTTGTGGATCAACATTAAAGCATACCTTTGTTGATTTGGGAATGTCACCGCTTTGTGAAAGCTACGTGTCACCTGAACAGCTTAACCAAATGGAGGCTTTCTATCCGCTGCATGTATATGTGTGCGATCGCTGTTTTTTAGTTCAACTTCAGGAATATGTCAGCCCGCAAGACATCTTCACTGAGTATGCTTACTTTTCGTCTTACTCTGACTCTTGGCTACAACACGCCAAGAATTATACCGAAAACGTAATAGCTCGCTTTAGGTTACACTCATATAGTCAAGTCGTGGAAATAGCTAGTAACGATGGTTACTTATTGCAATATTTTCTTGCCAAAGGAATTAATGTTCTGGGCATAGAACCAGCAGCTAATGTCGCTAAGGTAGCTATAAAAAAAGGCATTCCCACAGTTGTAAAGTTCTTTGGAAAAAACACAGCGAATGAATTAGCTGCTGATGATACGCAAGCCGATCTATTAGTGGCTAATAATGTACTTGCTCACGTACCTGATATCAACGATTTTGTAGCAGGCGCTAAAATTTTACTCAAACCTCAAGGTGTCATTACTATGGAGTTTCCTCATTTAATGCGACTGATGGAGGGGAACCAGTTTGACACCATTTATCACGAACACTTTTCTTACTTGTCGTTGCTCACAGTAGAGAAACTTTTTGCAGAGCACGGTTTAACAATCTTTGATGTAGAAGAACTGTCAACTCATGGTGGTTCTCTAAGAATTTATGCAAGACAAGCAGAAGATACTTCTAAACGTATTAGTCAGCAGGTAAAGGAACTAAGAGCAAGGGAAGAAGCTGCTGGATTTAGCAATCTAAAACATTATTTTTCCTTTGGTGAAAAGGTGAAAGAAACCAAGTTCAAACTTTTGGAATTTTTAATTTCAGCGAAACGACAAGGAAAAACAATTGCTGGTTACGGCGCTCCTGGTAAAGGTAACACCCTTTTGAATTATTGTGGGATTAGAGAAGATTTCATTGATTACACCGTAGACCGGAACCCATACAAACAAGGTAAATTCTTACCAGGAACTCATATACCAATCTTTCATCCAGATAAGATTCAAGAAACAAAGCCAGACTATTTGTTGATTTTACCTTGGAATCTGAAAAACGAGATCATGTCACAGATGTCGTATGTACGTGATTGGGGTTGTCAATTTATCGTGCCGATTCCTGAAGTTAATGTCTATTCTTGAGCAAGCTAGAAATCAAGTCAGTAATCTTGGAAGAACCTCTCCCCTAACCCCTCCCTTACGAGGGGAGGGGAATTTAGCTCCCCCTTCCCACAAAAAAAGTTTTTCCGCTTCCCTCTCCTTTTAGGAGAGGGTTAGGGAGAGGTGGGAAGGGGGCTGGGGGGTTAGGTTCGTGATTAATGAATCCATGCTCTATAAATCAACTCAAAATTCATTGAAATTTAATCAGAGTGAAAAAAGGAAATTACGATGAAAGTAGTTTTATTCTGCGGTGGTTTAGGAACCAGATTAAGAGAATTTTTCGCCAATGTTCCCAAGCCTATGGTTAATATTGGCTACAGACCAATATTGTGGCATATCATGAAATACTATGCCCACTACGGGCACAAAGATTTTATTTTGTGTCTTGGTTATAAAGCAGACGTCATCAAAAATTACTTTCTCAATTATGATGAGTGTGTTTCCAATGATTTTACATTACAAGAAGGAGGCAAAAAAATCCAACTTCTAAATAGTGATATTGAAGATTGGAAAATTACTTTTGTCGATACAGGGTTGACTTCAAATATTGGTCAAAGGTTCAAGGCGGTTGAAGAATACTTAGAAGGGGAAGAGGTATTTTTAGCGAATTATAGCGATGGCTTGACAGATTTACACTTACCTGATATCATTGAAGACTTTTATAGACATGACAAAATAGCTAGTTTTCTGTGTGTCAAACCGTCGCAAAGTTTCCATTTAGTTTCCATGCAAGAAAATGGTTTGGTAACTAATATCCAAAGTGTCCAACAAGCCGGGATTCGGATAAATGGAGGTTTCTTTGTTTTTAAGAAAGATATCTTTAAATATATTGAAGCCGGAGAAGAATTGGTGAACGAACCATTTGAAAGATTAATTCATTTAAAACAGCTAGCTGCTTATAAATACAATGGCTTTTGGGCGTGCATGGATACCTTTAAAGAGCAACAGCAGTTAGATGATATGTATTGTCAAGGTAACGCTCCTTGGGCAGTATGGAATCATGAAAGGAAGGCAAAATCTTTAGAATATAGTCGGATTCACCATGTTGCTAATGATTCTATACCAGTAAAATTGGCTTAAGGATAAATATCAATGTACTTTGCAGTGGATATCTACTGAGGATATCTACTCTAATTACTAGACTTCTTGCAAAAGTATGATTAATTGATATTTAGAACCACAGATGGACACAGATTAACACTAGTTATTTATCTGTGTGCATCTGTGTTAATCTGTGGTTTTATTTTCATAAATTTGACTTTTGCACTCTTGTTTACTATTTTCAGCAAGTATCTAAGACAAAGTATCCCCTGGCATTAACAAATTAGCAATATGCTTAAATTCAATTTTGAAGAAAAGAACGACTCAACTTATAAAGTTTTGTGTTTAGGAGCGCATTGCGATGATATAGAAATTGGTTGTGGAGGCACGATTTTAAGATTGGTAAAAAGTTACCCAAATATTGTGTTTTATTGGGTTGTCTTTAGTTCCAATTTACAAAGAGAAAAGGAAGCTTATCACAGCGCTAATAAGTTTTTAGAAAAAGTCCAAGAAAAAAATATAGTCATCAAACAATTTCAAGATGGTTTTTTTCCTTTCATTGGAATTGAAATTAAACACTTTTTTGAGCAATTAAAGCAAGATTCTAATCCCGATTTAATTTTTACTCATTCTCGTCACGATCTGCATCAAGACCATCGCTTAATTTGTGAGTTTACTTGGAATACATTTAGGAATCATTTAATTCTAGAGTATGAAATACCTAAGTATGATGGAGATTTAGGAAATCCTAATTTTTTTGTACATTTAGACGAGGAAATGTGTCAAGAAAAAATTAAGTATATTATTGACAGCTTCCCATCGCAAAATAATAAACAATGGTTTACAGAAGAAACATTTTTATCAATTCTAAGACTACGAGGAATTGAATCCAATGCGCCTAATAAGTATTCGGAAGCTTTTTATTGCCGAAAAGTTATTTTTTAGCTTGACTACTAAACTAGCAAGCTGATGAGATTTAGCTTATATTTAGCAATTAACTCTTTTTATAAAAGGTGAAAAAGGTGAATATAACTGATATTAAAGAGAGGGTTAAGCCAAATGAAGTTAGCCAAGGAATGTACCAGTTCATATCAGAATTGTATCCTATTTGCCGCTCTATTACTGGCAATGGTTTTCGAGAAACACTGCATTGGATTAAAAAACATATAGAATTAACTCAGCATGAAGTTCCTACTGGTACTCAAGTCTTTGATTGGACAGTCCCTAAAGAGTGGAATATCAAAGATGCGTATGTTAAGAATTCCAATGGAGAAAGAATTATAGACTTTAAGAAATCGAACTTGCATGTTGTTAATTACAGCGTGCCTGTTAAGCAAAAGATGCATTTAAAGGAATTAAAAAAACATCTGTTTACACTAAGCGATCGCCCTGATTGGATTCCTTATCGGACTTCATATTATAAAGAAAGCTGGGGCTTTTGTCTCAGTCACAAACAATTCTTGGAACTACAGGACGAAGAGTATGAGGTATGCATCGATTCTTCCCTAGAGGACGGTCATCTGACGTATGGCGAGTATTACCTCAAAGGAGAGAAACCAGACGAAGTACTAATATCATGCCATGCCTGTCATCCATCACTTTGTAATGATAATCTCTCTGGTATAGCGATCGCAACATTCCTAGCAAAATATCTGAGTCAAATAAATCTTTCGTACTCTTATCGATTTATCTTCATTCCTGGAACTATCGGTTCCATCACTTGGCTTTGTTTAAATGAAAATCAGGTTCACAAGATTAAACACGGTTTAGTTTTAACTTGTCTAGGTGATCCGGGGAAGTCTACTTATAAAAAAAGCCGTCGTGGTGATGCCGAAATCGACAAAGCCGTGACTCATGTCTTAAAGCATTCTGGTAAAGATTCTGAAATCATAGATTTCTTTCCTTATGGGTATGACGAACGGCAGTTTTGTTCACCAGGATTTAACTTACCTGTGGGTTGTTTCATGAGAACACCGCACAACTGTTATCCCGAATATCATACATCTGCAGACAATTTGGATCTGGTACAAACCAAGTACCTTGCCGATTCATTCTCCAAGTGTTTGTCAGTTTTGCATATACTAGAAAACAACAAAAAATACCTAAACCAAAATCCAAAATGTGAGCCGCAGTTGGGGAAAAGGGGTTTATACGGCGCAATTGGTGGACAGACGGATACAAAAATGAGAGAAATGGCAATGTTGTGGGTTCTGAATTTGTCTGACGGGAACCATAGCTTGCTGGATATTGCAGATAGATCCGGTATGAGTTTTGATTCTATCAATAACGCAGCAGATGCGCTGCTGAAACACGATTTATTAGAAGAGAAACCCGAGTAGTCTTTAAGTGCTAGTGTTGTGGAGTGAACCAATAAGAACCCTCCATCATCAATTGTTAGTTGTTAGTTGTAGAGACGCGCCATGGCGCGTCTCTACATTAGTTGTTGGTTATTCCACTAACCACTATCTACTAACCACTAACCAGTTCTAAGTATCACTAAATCAAAAAGTTATTAGACACGAAATTGCCCACATTTGTGCCTACTTGCACCCCATCTACAGCGGCTGTGTCAATATGGATTCCACCGTAAATGCGGCTAAGGGCATCTTCCTGGGCGAACTGCGTAAAGCTGCCGTATGAGCGAGCAACACCAGGTAATTCCTGTGAAGGAATGTCAAAACTGATGTTGTCCGTGCCGTAGAAGCTTCTGAGAACTGCGGCTGTTGCACCAGCAAATACGGAATGCCCTGATATGTAGTCAGGGAAGTTCGGCGTCGTTAGCAGTGGGTTCCAATTTGGATCGGCAATCGTGTCTGGATTGTTGTCCTTATCTGCATTCTGGATTGCAGTAATTGGGCGCAATTCCTCGTAGGTGTACTTGGCATCCCACGCAGCAATGCCCGCATCAGCTTGAGCAATGCTATGCAGCGCAAACAAACGGGCGTTCTGTTCTAACGTATTGCCACGAGCTAATGCTATTTCTTCCACAGCCTCGAGCAACTGACCTGGTGGTCTGAAGGTGTCAGCGCGATCGTATGCCCAGAATTGAGCTATTTCCGTCTGGTCTGCGTTGCGGACAGTGCTATTATCTTGACCAAGCGACTTGACTTGATTAAATTCTCTCGCGTACCGAGGGCTAGCATACTCAGGGATAGTATCCGGGCGGAACTGGTTACCACTCGATAGAGCAAAGGGAGTAACATTGCCCCACTGCGGCAATAATGCTGGCAAATTCTTGGGGGGAGTTGGCTGCCAATCGCCAAAGCCCTTTCCTGGTGTGTAGGCTCCTTGAGCGGTAGCTGCACCATCATTTAATCGGTTAGCGAGTATTTCCTGGGCAACCTTTTGTCCTATAGCAATGCCCTTTTCCTCAGCCGCGCCGTCAGGAATTGCTGCAAGAGACCTTTGCCGCTGTTCGTCGAATGTGGCTTTTAATGTGTTTATTGTCTCTGGGCGTAGTCTATTTCCCTGTGGGTCTGGTGGGGAATATCGTGGATCTGTGAACACAGTGACTAGTGTTTCATACGCTGCTTGAACTGCTGCAGCTTCTTTCGACGCGCCAAGAGCTTCAGATGCGCTGATGTCGTTCACTAGGTAAGGCTTGTGCGTCCGGTCAATTGCGTTGACGGCATCATAAATTGCCGTGTTCATAATCGCCAGATCGCGTGTTTGTAGTGGAGGTGATGTACCAATATCACCGTTTTTACCCGTAGTCTGTACAGCATTCAAGAAAACAGAATTCCATTGGATAACAGCGTCACCTTCAGTAATTAACTGGTTGGCTGTGTTGTTGGCTGTATTACTATCAGTAACATTGTTACCCGGCTCCACCTGTGCAAACAGATAATAGAGTCCTGGGGACACAACACTCGCAGTACGGAAATCAGATCCAGTAAAGTCTACAGTCAAGGTTTGGGACTGACCTGGCGCTAAGTTAACTGTTTGACTATTCAAACTACCCAGTAACTCATCTGTGCCTTCGAGGCGATCGCTTGCACCTCTTGTTGGACCAAGGGTATTTAGAATATTCGTGTCAAGGATGTTGTCGGTTGATGCATAAAGTTTAAGGTTTACAGGTCCGTTGAACTGTGCATCGCCCTGATTCTTAACAACAATGTTTAGTTTGCCTTGTTCTTGGGGAAAGATTGTGGGGTTTTGCAGTATGTCACCAAATTGAACTGCAATATCTGAAGCCATAAAGTTTTAATCCTTTCCTATGCAAGTAGGATTGAGCATGGTTTCCCAGCATGCTTGCGCTCAACCGAAAAGAAGCACAAAAGCTGAGATTTTGGTTTAGTACCTAAGTCAGGGTAAGCGCAAGAAAAACAGCCTGACTTTTCCCGTTATCTCTTTGGCGGATGCGATCGCTTACTATGTCGCTATCCCAAAGTCGTATTTTTTCGGTACTTATTGTCATTAGCTCTAAACAGT